>Ga0307929_1001465_pt1 | contig 17699 bp, 21 predicted proteins | sample AceLakmetage1330_FD_203160 | JGI IMG/M metagenome (GOLD analysis project Ga0307929, IMG submission 203160) | Saline water microbial communities from Ace Lake, Antarctica - #1330 | ecosystem: Environmental > Aquatic > Non-marine Saline and Alkaline > Saline | place: Antarctica: Ace Lake...
ATAAATCACGAATCTAAAGTAATGAAGAAATAACAGCGTCGCTCCGCTCAAATCACCTGGCCGGAATCACTGGACTAGGTGGCCGGTTTCCCCCGGAATGAGTGGCCGGATTCAGTGGAATACGCAAGCATGGACAGAGCAGCCGGTACTTTTGGCATACTCCTTCAACCAATCGAGATAAAACAGATAGTCTTCTTCTGCAAAAAAACAGGATTGGCGATTATTTCCACGTTGAATGATGTGCAGTGGAATATCGGGAACAATTATTCGGGGGCGTCTTGGCATAGGACTATCAGTACTTTAACCGCCGATGAAAAGCAATGTTTAATAGTGGTCTGTCCCCTATTTGTTGCTTCCTGTTCATAATTCCAAACATTCATTGCCTTACCCACACGAATGTTCTATATTGCAAACATGCAAATCTTAAATGACATGGAGCTACTGGGGCAGAACATCCGTAGTTCACGGAAACATAGGGGAATTCTACAAGCTGATCTTGCCAAACTAGCTGCAGTAAGGCGCCAGGTAATTGGAGAACTTGAGCGCGGAGTATACAAAGGCTCATTGCAAAGGGCTTTAGATGTAATTCGAGCATTAGGATTGCAGGTAACCCTTTCCCCTAAACGCTTCCCGACCCTGGATGAATTAGACAATGAATGAAAGGGTCAAATTACTCCAGGTCAATGTACCAGAAGGTGAAAGTGGAACTTTAGAGAAGACGCACCGCTTTACTTTTGCCTATGCGCATCGATCCGCAACAAATAAACAGATATCACTTTCTATGCCCGTACGTCTGCCCAGTTATAGCCGAGGGGCCCTCCACCCAATTTTTGAACAAAATATCCCTGAAGGATTTGTACGTGAGCGTATCATTGAACGTCTGCAAAAACATATCCGGGTGGATGAGATGCTGTTTCTCGCACTTCAGAAAGATTTTGGAATCGGTAGGGTAGGCTTTACGTCGGATCAATTCCCGCAGGATGAGGTAAAAAAAGAAAATCTAGCCGAAATACTCCAATGGCAGGGAAAGCAGCCTCTGTTTGAAGAGTTGGTCGACAAATATCTTTTGCAGACATCAATTAGTGGCGTACAACCCAAGATACTTGTCCGAGATCAACGCGCAACATTCCACACACCTGGCTTGATAATCAAGAGTGGACTGGATGAATACCCAGGTCTTGCTATTAACGAATTTTTTTGTATGTCAGCTGCACTGAAATGCGGGTTGAAGGTACCAGAATTTCACCTATCAGATGATCACAAATTATTCGTCATACAACGCTTTGATCTCGCCCCTGATGGCAGGCGAATTGGCCTTGAGGATTTTTCAGTTCTACTGGGAGAAAGTACAAAAGATAAATATTCCGGTTCCTATGAAACGTTGGCAAGGGTCATTGAAATGTACAGTGCAAAACCCCGGCAGGATATAGAGATTTTCTTTCGCATTCTGGTATTGTCATCACTTGTGGGTAACGGTGATGCCCATAAGAAAAATTTTTCTCTCATTTATGATGACATACAGGCACCTGAAACCATAAGATTATCACCTGTCTATGATATTATTTCAACTCTCCCATATTTTAAGCATGACACCCCTGCCTTAAAAATGAACGGAAACAAAAAACAATTTCCCTCTCAGATTGAACTGCAACGTTTCGGCAATAAACTAGGAGTAAAAAAGACTCAAGAAACCATCGGAAAACTTGCTCAGTTGATCACTGATACCCTTGCAGACCATAAAGAGCTATTGGAAAAATCACCCCAAATTGCAAACAGCATCAGAGCTTCAATTTCCAGATGCATGTCAAAGACTGGTAAATAAGCGACCGAGAAAAACAAATACAGGTAATATTCCCTGTATTTCAATGTTTTGCCATCTCAAACAGCTTGAATCCAGACGCTTTCGTATCAAAAGTAATTACAGCTTCACAACCTTGTTTCTTTGCAGAAGGAAGAATTAAAAGATACGGGATAGGTTTTCGGGAAAAGGCTAAAAGATGGGTTTTCGGCTTTCGGTCTTAGGTCTTCGGAAAAGATAACAGCTAAGGACCAAAGACGGTTTTGGGTGAAGATTATAAATGGGTTGAAGGCAGGTTCTTGGGTGAGGACAAAAGATAGGATAAAAGATAGGTTTTCGGCTTGGGGTCTTAGGTTTTCGGGAAAGGATGAAAGATAAAAGGCAAAAAGGTTTTGGGTAAAGATTAAAGACGGGTTGAAGGCAGGTATTCGGTTCGGGGTTTTAGGTTTTCGGGAAAGGATAAAAGATAAAGGGCAAAATGGTTTTGGGTACCGGCGAGGGCGAGGGGAGGTCGAGAAAAATCTGGCCATTCCAATTATGTTATTTTACCAATTCGAATAGGCTGAATGTGGAGGATTTTTTATCAAAAGTAAGTACTGTCTCGCAACCATGAGCCTTTGCAGAATGGGAAATTAAAAGACCTGAGAGATCATATTTGTTTCCTCGTGCGTTCTGTACGAATTTTTGCAAAGCTGAATGGTGTTCAAATTTTAAAATTGGCATTAGCATCAGATCACTTATTGGTTCTACCCGGCTATTCGATTGTACTATTTATGGCAGCTAATTATCTTGGATGAAAACCAGTGGTGATATACCAAATTTCATACTTAATTCTTTGATTTGACGAATGTTTAAACTTCTTTTCCCCTTCATTATTTCAGAGACTACACCTTGGCTACCAATTTCGGGAAGATCAGATTGTTTTAACCCATGTTCTTTCATTAAATAGCGTAACGACTCTGTAGGGGTACCTAAATTGGATGAAATATTATTGTTTTCGTACGTTTCTATTAGGTTGCCAATACTTTCCATCAGGGAAGATAGTGGGTGGCTCTCATTTTCCCCAACTTCATGAATTAATCCATCTAGTAATGACACAAGATTTTCATAATCGTTATCGGTATGTGGGACAGATAATATATTACTAATTGATGGCCAAACGTTGGCGATATTTTGTAATTGTGGCTGCATCTTTTAGCCCTCCTTCCATTTGTTTTTATCATATTCGCTGTGAGTTAGAACATGGCGAATGTAAACACTTTGAGTGTTGTAATGAACTGCAGCAACAAGCCTTACTTTATTGCCCCCAACATTAAACACCGTTAAACCCTCTACTTTGTCGGCACTTGGGAAAATTGCTTGTAGGTCGATAAAGTTTGAGATTGTTGAATGTTTTAAAATTCTGTACCAAGATTCAAGTGCAGTAGAACAGTTAGGGTGTTTATTTGCAAAATCAACAATTCTCTTTCGTGTTATTATATGCATATTTATTACGATATCTCGTTTTGCGATATTGTCAACTTTTTAATCTTGTCTTGTTTCTTTCCAACTCTTCGATTTTTACTCCGTTCAGTTTTATTTTTTGATAAAATCAGAATTAATACGGAAATAATAATACGGGGACACAATACCTATAAGTATTGGGGGACAAGTATTGGCGGACAGACCACGATTAAAAAATTTATTGGAAATTTTTTTCCTTAGGTCTCCCTGCTTTACCTCGACTTACACGACGCCCAAGCATTTCACTAATTTCTTCCTCGAATAGCTTGTTATCAAGGGCAAAATTACCATTAGCTGATTTTCGAATCTTATCTATTTCCCCCGGTTCAAGTTCGCAACGAAACAACTCTCGATACGCTACCCCTCTTGCGGTTTCTGTTCCACCAAGACTCTGGTGAAGGGAATGGTGACTTATAAGATCAGAACTCTTTACCTAGCCATTTTTCTGATAACTTGATCAACGTATTCGCCGGGATGCTTAACCATGTCTGCACGTACCGGGTTCATCTCAATATAACGCTGACAAGAGAATAAATACTCCTGCTGCTGAACAATGCTCGAACGAAATCGCCCCTCCCAAAGAGTGCCCGTGCGTTTATAGGTGCGATTGATGTACTGCACATAACACTGTCCCAGGCGTTTCATAGGGTTTTCTGCACTATCAGATTGTTTGGGCGTTAAAAGGATATGGACGTGATTTGTCATCAAAACATAAGCATGGACAGAGCAGCCTGTACTTTTGGTGGGGTCCTTCAACTAATCGAGATAAAACAGATAGTCTTCTTCTGCAAAGAAACAGGATTGGTGATTATTTCCACGTTGAATGATGTGAAGTGGAATATCGGGAACAATTATTCGGGGGCGTCTTGGCATGGGACTATCAATACTTTAACAGCTGATGAAAAGCAATAATTAATAGTGGTCTGTCCCTCATTGTTCTCTCAATTAGATAATTCAGGTAGTGAAACAGAGATAGGCTGGATTAATGAAGTGTTAGATTCTATGGGGATTTATTATGAGGGTCTTATTAAGATAGAAGATTTTGAGGAGAATGGGTACGCTGATTGGCTAGAAGTTAATACCACTGGCTATGATGATTACGTTCAAGGCAAAGTATGGGCATATGAATTTGAATTTGATCCTGCCCCTTCTTATTATCTTATAAAAACTGGTAATATAGAAGGTAGTGATAAAAGACATTTCTTGTTCGAGAATTTAGAGGAAATGCAATTTGCGGTTATCAATTTAAATGAAATGGCAAATGGCACCACGATCGATATCTCTAAAGTAAGTCATATATCTGCTCCAGTTCCCGAACCAGCCACAATGCTCCTCTTTGGAACAGGTTTAGTAGGTCTTGCAGGTTCCAGACTTTGTAAAAAGAAAAAGTAGTTTATTCCTGAAAAACTTTCTTCTCCTAAGGGCAGGATCATTCATTTGATTCTGCCTTTTTTTTTCAAGTAGTAGAGGACAGACCACGATTAGAAAATTTATTGGAAATTTTTTTTCCTAGGTCTCCCTGCTTTACCTCGATGTACACGACGATCAAGCATTTCACTGATTTCTTCCTCGAATGGCTTGTTACCAAGGGCAAAGTTACCATTGGCTGATTTTCGAATCTTATCTATTTCCCCTGACTCTGTTGGGGCGGATTCCCTAATTTTTGCTGACACCCCTTAAGCTATTCATTTGTTACGCGATAGACCTCTTCAATGGTGGTAATTCCAGCGAGAACCTTGTCTGCTCCGTCACGGCGTAGTGTTATCATTCCGTTCTTTACTGCCTGGTCACTTATGGTACTGGCGTTGGCAGTACTTAGAACAAGATTTTTCATAGATTGATCCATAAGGAGTAACTCAAAAATTCCGCAGCGTCCCTTATAACCGGTATGGTGACAACTGGCACAACCGGTGCCGCGATAGACCTGTTTACCCTCCATCTCTTTTGGGTCGAGTCCCAGTTTTGTTATGGCATCAGGATCAGCTGTATACGCAGTTTTACAATCAGGACAGATAATACGTACCAGGCGTTGTGCTAGAACTGCGTTGATTGCTGAGGAGATAAGGAACGGTTCGATATCCATATCAATAAGACGGGTTATGGCACTTGAAGCATCATTGGTATGGAGGGTGGAGAAGACCAAGTGGCCGGTAAGGGCAGACTGGACAGCAATTTTTGCGGTTTCTGTATCACGGATTTCTCCCACCAGGATAACATCAGGATCCTGCCGAACAATGGAGCGCAGTGCCGAGGCAAAAGTGAGATCAATTTTTGGATTAACCTGGACCTGCCCAATTCCGCTGATCCGGTATTCAATGGGATCTTCAACGGTGATAATATTGATATCGGTACTGTTGATTGCAGTAAGTGCGGCATAGAGAGTTGTGGTTTTACCGCTTCCCGTCGGGCCAGTGACCAGTACAATGCCATTTGCAGATTTGATTTGTTCTGAAAAGGGGATAAATCGGTCTTGCGGCATTCCAAGATCCGTAAGGCTAATCAGTACCGATGATTTGTCTAACAGACGGAGCACCACGCGTTCTCCAAAGGCAGTTGGTAGTGTGGAGACACGAATATCCACCTCCTGGTTTGCAACCTTAAGCTCTATCCTGCCATCCTGAGGAAGACGTTTTTCGGCAATATTGAGCTTGGCCATGACTTTGATTCGTGAAATCAGAGCAGCCTGTACATGTTTGGGAGGGCTGAGCATGTCATAGAGAATGCCATCAAGACGTTGTCTGATCTTCAGCGAATTTTGATAGGGCTCGATATGGATATCAGAAGCTTTGTCGCGTACCGCCTGAGAAAACATAAGGTTGACGAGGCGGATAACCGGTGAATCACTGGTGTCGTCAAGCAGGTCACCGGTTTCTTCAATCTCGTTAAAAAGGGCTTCGGGATCTTCTTCATCGATGTCGTGCATGACCTCTTCAGCAGTATTCTGAGTCATGTCGTAGGCAAAGTTTATTGCCGAGACAATGGTTGCCTTAGAGCAGAGTACCGGACGTGCTCCACTGATATCAAGCATCCGGCGCAGGTCATCAAGTGGCTGGAAGTTGAAGGGGTCGTTAATGGCAATAAAGGTATCATCATGCACAATAACCGGCACCATGATATGTTTTTTTAAGAAAGCTATGGGGAGTAGTGCTGTGAAGTTCGTTTGGATTTCCGAGGGGAGAGAAATAGTGACTTCCATTTCCAACTCACGGCCTATTTTTTGAAGGAGGTCAATTTCATCAACACCCTCCTGCCGCATAAGGGTGTACAGCAGTTCCCCTCCTCTTTCCTTCTGGATTTCCATGGCCCGCCCAACCGTGTCAGCTGGAATGCCTAGTCTATCTATGAAAAAACCTGCTGCGTGTTGCATACTTACCAGTCGTTGTTTTCAGGAGAAGGCCAACTATCCTGATTCGGCATAAGCCGTTTGATATTTTCGCGACAGAGTTTTAAGAGATTTCTTCCTGTAAGTCCTGTCCCTTTAGTTATCGCGTCTTGGTCAGTATTGTTTTCGGCATTGTCAATGACTTGCTGATAGTAAGCAATTGCTTCAACTGTGTTTCCTTCCTGTTCTGATATTGCTCCGAGATTCATCAGGGCATAGGGGGAGCCTGGATCAATATCGAGTGCTTCCTGAAAATAGTTTCTTGCTTCATCGTATTTTTTTCCCTGCAGTTTTTGGAATCCAATATCAGATAAGGACATGGCGTGGTCGAGGTTTATCTGCTGGTGGAGTTGTTCTTTAACCTGAGGCATGACGTCGTCCAATTCATCCTCTTTGGTAAGCGTTACCCTGGCGATATCGGCAGGGTTTTTGATAATATGTGGAGTAATAAAAATGAACATATTGGTTTTGTTATGAACCGTTTTGTTTTCTTTAAAGAGCCAACCCAGCAAGGGGATATCGCCCAGTAAGGGGATTTTCCATTCTGTTTCCAGGGCATCATGTCCAATAATTCCGCCAATAACTATGGTCTGTCCATCTTGAACAAGGACGGTGGTATTTGTTGAACGTTTAAAGGTGACGGGTCGATCTGTGTCTGAAGTCGCACTTTCATTGAATTTACTGACTTCTGTGGAAATCTCGAGACGGAGAGTGTTGTGTTGGTTGATCTGGGGAGTTATGGCGAGCTTAGTCGCAACATCTTTATATTCGTATGTATTATAGCCTTCTGTATTGCTATTTGCCGCTTCAGATCTGCTCGTTTGATAAGGACGATTTTCACCCACACTGATTTCTGCTTTTTTATTATCAGTGGTCAGGATCTGAGGGGTGGCAATTATATTAATATTATTGTCTTTTTTATATGCGTTGAGAATGGCGGCAATATTGGGAAAGGTGATGCCGCCAATTTCAATTCCTTGTTTTAAGATACCGAGGGAGAAGCCTGTGCCTACAGCTGCATCAACGGTCGTCCCTACTGCCTGGCCCATTGTAAAACCATCTGCTCCACCCCAGCCACCGAGAACAGCACCAGTATTGTCGGCAAATGTACCTGCTCCTATCCATCTTACTCCTACATCAAAGGTGGCGTCGGTGTTGACTTCCATAATCAGGGCTTCGAGATAGACCATGCGACGCGGGATGTCGAGTTTTTTTATCACATTGTTGAGGACTTTGAATTCAGCTCGTGATGCTGTGATGATAAGAGAGTTGGTCTCTTCATCCGGCATGATCCTCACATTTCTGGAGATGGAAGGTGTCTTCTGGGGACCTTTTGCAGTACTTTGCTGTTGCCCGGGAAGGGCGGTAAGGACTGCGGCAAGGTCCTTGGCCCTTGCATGCTGCAGATAGACTACCTGAATGTTGCCATCATCTTTTTCTGGCTCGGTGTCCAGCATGGCGACAAGCCGTTTAACGCGGAGAATATCTCCCGGGCCGGCAAGAAGAATAACGGCATTGATCCGGTCGTAGGGAACCACCTTAATGCTGCCGCTCTGAATGGCGCCCTTTGCTGGCGTTGCCGCACGTCTGAAGATGGCATTGATAGTGGTGGCAAGCGTTGAAGCCGTTGCATATTCAAGAGAAAGAACTTCCATTACGTCACTGGAATAATCGACATCAAGAGACTCAATGATGGAGAGTAGCTTCTGGATATTGGAGAGGGTGTCCGTGACGATCAGCATGCCGGATTGGGTATGAGCGATAACCACGGAGGTTTTGGATATAAGAGGAGCCAGGACCTTTTTCATCTCAGCGGGAGTAGTATGGGTAAGCGGGATAAGCTGGGTGACAATCCTATCTTCTGGGGCCGATGTGTAGCCATGCTTCAAGGTATCGATGTTTTCGGTACGGGCTCTCACCGTTGGCATAATCTTGATCATTGCCCCGGATTGAACTGTGGTGAAACCATTTACAGAGAGTACAGATTCAAAGACACGATATGCCTCTTCTTCTGAAATTCTGGTGGGTGAAATAATGGAGACAGTCCCCTTGACAGTTCGGTCTATGATAAAGTTTTTTCCAGTAAGTTCACTGATGTATTTAATAAATAAACGGATGTCAACGTTGTCAAAATCGATGGTAATAAAACGTTTCGAGGCGCCTTTTGCTGTTGTGTCAGAAGGAACTGCCTGCTCTGCGCTCATCGAGGAACAGGGAATACAAATGAGTAGACAGCAGAGAAGAAGCAGGGTGAGTGGCCTGACTTTTTGCACAATTGTTGGAAAAATTGAATATATCATGGCTCAGCTACCTGTTGTTTTTTTCGGTTTCAATGTCAATCTTCGTTTTGGAATTGCTGCAGGTGGCAACGGCTCTGCAGTTTCAATAAGCTCCGTACTTTCGGTGGGTTCGTCGTCAGCTACATCTGAATTGGCCGGACTGGTTACTTCGGGCATGGGATAGTTTTTCGTCTTTCCTGAAGATGGTGGACTCTTCATCACTTCCATAAGCAGAACTTCATCTCTACCGTTTACCGTTAGAATTATCTGGGCCCTGTTGATCTCTTTTATCAGGGCATTTTCTATGGCATCTCCTTTAGAATAGATAGCCTGCTTATTCGATTTTTTGTTGCGAATAATTGCCCGCTGGTCATCTGACATGCCTCCGATGGTACCAAGGAGCATCAAATCAAGAGATGTGGTGCTAAGGATTGCTTTGGGTGTACGTACTGGCTTGTTTGTTGTCTCTGGAGCTTTGCCAAAGAGATTCCGTTTGCTGATGATAGTATACTCTTCGCCACTGACAACCTGGCCTGTCTGCTTATCCTTTTTTTCTAGGGTTTCCTTTCCCTTGGGAGCGACCAGTTGTTTGAGCTCTTCAGGGCCCGTTTTACCTGCAGTTAATACGTTATCAAGTGAGCGGTATAAAAGCTCAACACTTCCTGCGGCAAGCAGAGTTGCCAAAAGAAAAGAAAGAATGATGGAGTAGCGGCTTGCCATGTTCTCGTGTTTTTCAGATGTCGAATTTAAACCGCGGTCGCTGTACACTGCCTTCTAAGAGGAAAGGGAGAGTGGAGCGATTGTGTTGTCTTTTTAATTGAATTACCATATTTTGTGTGTATTTACTCGTTTTTAACAGAGGGGCCAATGGTTCTAGGGCTCCATTAATGGTAAATGCTGAAAGTTTGAATGGTGTTGCTAAGGTGAGATTTCCTGAAAATTCTCCTTTCAGCTCCTTTCCCTGAAAGTGTCCTTTGTTGAACTGGATACGATCTTTTTGAAGAGTGAAGTGTGTCTGCAACTCTTTTAAATCAATTTTAGAGAGGGACAGGATGGGGAAGAGCAGACTAAAGCTCCCTTTGTCTATGGTCAGGTTGCCCTGGCCATTATGCAGTAATTTCTTATTGTTCCAGGTGGAGTGGAAATTGCCATTTCCAGAGAGCAGCCCGGTGATATCGCGGTTGAAAGTTTTTCTAAGAATGGGGATCTTCCCGATATCCAGATGCAACAGATGGATATTCGCCAGACTGTATTTTTGTTCTGATCTATTAATGAGAACGGAAAAGTCATGTTCGCCTTTGTATGCAGTACAGGTAACATGAAATTCTGATAGGGGAGCAGTGAGCTTTGGTCGAATGAATGCCTGATCAATTATAAAGAGTGTTTTCCCCTTGTCCTCTTTCTCTGTGAAATGAATGGTCTCCACTTTCACGCCAAGAGGGAATTTGTAACGAAGAGCAGAAATAGTACATTGGCTTCCAGGCAGGAGTTGGGTGAGCCGCGTTTGACAGAAGAGTTTGATATCCTCTGCTGGAAAACGAAAGTAAAGTAGGATGGCAGTGAGCAGGAAGGTATATATGATTAGGCTGATAAACAATAGAGGCCTGTTTTTGAAAGGGTTCATTTGTCATCTCCCTGGTCATAGGTTTCAATCTGGATTACAGCATTGAGGTAGCCCTCTCCCTTGCCATGTTCCTGGATTGAAATTCTGCTGATGGAGACGATATCTTCAGGGGATTCCACCCCTTTTAGAAAATGAACAAGATTTTCCAGGCTGATCCGTTGCAGTTTCATGTCCACCCGCGATTGATCTAAGGAACCATCGGATTCCACATCACTTGGCTTTATGTAGTTGATTTGTTGTTTTATTCCTGCGAGCGTTGCCTGCTGCTCAATAAAAGCGAACAGGGTGAAGCTTGCCGGGCGCTGGCTTAAGCGCTGCCGGATGTCTCCCGATTGGCGCTGCAGGGATTGATACTCTTTTTGAAGTGCATGGATTTGCTGAAGTTCCACCTGCTTTTTTAACACTGATTTCTGCAGACGTTGTCTGGATTCGAGTAGTGGTGAGAAAACGAGTGAATAGAAGAGCAGTGCGGCAACACCAGCAATCAGGCTGCCAACCATAATCTTTTCCCGCTTGGCCATCCGATTCCAGCCGGTCTTTTCAAGGAAGGGCTGTATGTTGATTGCAAGTTTTGAAGGGCTCATTGGACACCTGTTGCCACTTTAATCTTCAACTCAAAACGGATTTGATTATCCTGAGGATTCTGTTTGGTGGAGCTTATGGTGGCAGCGGCAAAGAGTGGTGACTGTTCCAGGTGTTTTTTTATCGAGTCTACGGTATTGAAACTGTCTGTAATCCCTGTGAGACGAAGTCCCTTGTCTTCATACACCATGCGAATGAGCCGTACGTCCATGGATGCAGGGATACGGGTGGAAAGTTCGCGCAATATATGGAGAACTGTCTGTGGCAGCGTGTTGCCACTTCCATCTGCCATGGTATTTTTTACGTTGCTTAATGCTACCTGAAGCTGCTGCACCGGTGCTACTATTCGTTTTACATTAGGCTGGGTTTGCCTAAATACTTTGTTAATTTCACTTAGCAGGGCCGAACGTTCGTTTTTAAGGGAGTTGTTGTCATAGTAGAGGTAGCCCAGGCAGATGAGCAGAGCAGCAAGAAGGGTTCCCCCGAGTATCTGTATTCTATTGCGGTATTTTGTCAGATCGCTGTGAGACGCAAACTCTCCCTTACAGAAATTGAAACTGTTTTGCAGCTTGTCAGTTTGTTTTCCAAGGCTTATGCATGCACTGAGATAGGTACTATGTTCTTTTGTTTGTTCAGGCAGATGAATGGGCAGGGGGAGAAGACCAGCTCGTCCGCAAACAAGGCAGGGTCTGTTAAAGGCAGAGACTGCCTCAAGCCATGAGGTGACTCCCGGCGTTAAGCCTGCTGTCCCATCGATGTAAAGAGGTATCTTATTCTGTGGCATTTGCAGAGGGAGCGGCGCCAAAGTTTGTTTTACTGTCAGTGCCAGTTCGCTAAAGGATTCGGCACTATGTTCAAGCCCCTGTACCTCAAGGTTGTTATTTTTAGTATGTATAACAAGCTTGACCGCCGGGTCGCTGGCAAAGGGGAACGGGTCAAAGGAGAGAGGGCGTATCAGTTGCAGTTTTCCCTTGGAGACAAAAAAGAGAGTAGCATTTTCCAGGCGTAAATCCAGGAAAATAAATTCTTCAGCTGCCTGTCCTGTCTTTTGAATCTGAGCGATGGTCGAGAGGCCGGAGAGGGTGATATGTTCGGGCGTGATGCCAGCCTGTTTCAGGATCTCAGAATACTCAGCCAGAATTTTCCGCTTAATCATGGCCGTTATAACGTCAGAACCTTCTTCTTCAGCGGGGCTGACAATGGCATCAATGAGCATGGTGTCTATTGCTATTGCCGTACTTTCTTCAAGCTCAAAAGGCAGGATTTTGTCGATGGATTTGCGGTCTGAGAAGGGAAGAGTGAGATTGTGAAATAAAAAGAAAGGAGCTCCCAGAGAAAGAACACAGCGGCAATCACTACAGTCTAGCTTTTTGACCAGCTCAGAGAAGAGTTCCTGGACTGTTTTCTCTGCAGTAATAATGGCAGTGGAGGCTATGATATCTCTGTTTATATCATCTTTAAGAAGGACTGCCGTGAGGAGGTCACTCTGCAGATCTATGGATAGGATTCGTGATGCCATAGTTGTTAACAGTAAACCAGATTATCATCAAAGCCAAAGGGCATGATCAATTGCTGTAGAGGTCTGTTCCTGGAGGCGATTTATCGCTTTGATATATCAGAAAAATCGCTAGCAGGAGTGTGTCTACTACGAATTTTTTTGCTGTTTCCTGAGTGACGATGGTAATCAGGAGAGTAAATGGGTGAAGCTTGAAGGATGGATTGCTTACAACTTCCTGACCTGACTGAATTATCCACTATCTTACTACAACTGTCAACGGTAACTATTGATGGTGTTGTAAAAACTCTTCATCTTAGATTTGGGTTTTTTTGTATGTGACTAGCACTTAAGCTCAGGTAACCGCAAAGTTTAATCGTAGGAGCCCGCCCCCGCGGGCGAATGATACTAGGGGCATGGAATTTATCGGCCGCAGGGGCGGGCCTCCTACACCGAAGACATTGTTACCATTGATGTTACAGTACCAAATGTATGATATTGCCTGAATGCTTGTGGACTCGATATCTTTTTGATGAGGTCTGGATTAGCTGCTAGGGGTTATTTATTGTCCCATCTGAGGGTGGTGATATCATCTTTGGTGCGTTCGACTGTTGCGGTGATTGTTTTGTGCTGTTCGTTAAGCTGAGTTGCTGCACTGATAGTAAAAAATGTACTTGTCACTGTAACAAGGGCTTGTTCCTTGATTTTATCTGCAATATCGCCGGGAAATGAAGGGACAGAGCGGTACCATTCCAGGTCCCCGAGCAGTTCTTTGTTCTCCTCTTCTTCACGGAAGCTGATGATGTTTTCGGCACTGTTTTTGTCCAGTCCGTTGGCAATGGCCTGGAGTAGAGGAAGAGCGGCGCTATTTATATTGACCTTTCCATTGTCTCCCAAGGGGGTAAGCAATGCAGCCAGTGCTGGTTTCTCTTCGGTGCCGTAGAGCAGTTCACGGGTGAAGCCTTTGACGAGCAGGAGTTCTTCGATGGAATCAATTGGCCCGTTTTTACAGGGGTATGGCGGGTTCAGGGACTGGTAATAGTTTTCTTCTGCTCCGTATTCTTCTTCACCATTGCCATCACCACTGTCTATCCAATCGATGAGGGAGTCTATGATCTCTCTGGCCTTTCCATCTTCAACAAGAAAGGGCTCGGCTCTAAGAAGACGCCAGAGAACGTTGCGCACGTTGTTTTCATGCTGCGTCTGCTTATTATTATCTTCTTTGCTTTTGGGCTGTTGACCGTCACGTTTACGAGTGACCATTGCATTGATTTGGAACTTTCCGGATTCATCAAAAACAGTTAGCTCCAGAGTACCGCTATCAAAGAGTTCTGCTAAGTCTTCATCTGCTAAGAGAGCCCATGAATCGTGCAGGCAGTCAAAGCTGTTTTGTTCCTGATCGAGCAGAAGCAGCTGTTTGGCAATAACAACACCTGATTTTGCAATTTCTCCAAGAAGCACGCTGTTTTTTAGCCCTGCAGAAACGATATATTCTTGTCGCATATTCCGGCTGAACTGCAGGGTAATAACCGCAAGTATGCTTATCAGGCTAATGGTAAGGAGCAGGGCCATTCCTTTATCGTTTTGTATGGGAGAGTGTCTCATTTTTTTGCAGCGGTAGGAATTCGCAGACCGGTTTGAAATAAAGTACCTGTCTCTTCTTCTGGGTTGTTAAAACGGAGGCTTATAGTGATCATATCTGGCAGTGTTGCACGCTCTTCTTCCGTTTCATCCTTTCCCCAGTTTTCAATATTCTCACCATCTTTATTCTGGTAATCAAAGATAACTTCTAAAAGATTGTCGCAGAGTAGCAGGGCCGTTTGTTCGTCATCTTCTATTTTTAAGTCATCTGTTGCAGATTGCGTAGAACGATAGAGAAGCAGGGCGTCAGAGTTGGGATCTTCCTGAACCAGATAGCGAATGAGAATAGGGCCACTTGGTGCATCATCCGGGTGGAGTTGAATATGGGCGGTGGAAAGAAATTGGAGTGTGTCAGCTCTGCGATTGCCAATGGTCTCGGTCGTTCCCTTAAAGAATATCTCCTTCCCAGGATAAAAGGATTCAAGATCACCCCGGATACGCTCCATGGCGATGCGTGCTTTGGAGTAGGTGGCTGTCTGCGATTCGGCACTATTGATGATATGAAAAGTAGCGTTATAAGAGGAGTAGGCTAGACTTATAACTATTGCAAATATAGAGATTGCAATAAGTATTTCAAGCAGGGTGAAGCCCTGTTTTCCCGAATTCATTTGGGGGTCCTTTGGTAACTGTCCAGTCTAAAGCTGTATAAATCCTCACCCCAGAAAACAACAAGAATGAGATGTTGTAGTTGGCCTTCAAGTTGCTGGAGGAGTTCGGATTCAGGGAAAGTTGCATCTTCCATTTCAACTTTCCATTGAAATCCAGGGAATTCATCGCCAAAATCACCGCTGTCAGCAATGATTCCTTCAGTTGATTGAAATCGTGCCATTTGCAGTTGTGCCAGCAGCGGTGCTTGGATGTTAAAGCGGGTTTCAGTCGCAAGTCTGACGGAGGAAGATTGTGATCCAAAAAGACTGGTCAAGGCAATGGCGAGGATGGCCAGAGCAATCATAACTTCAAGAAGGGTGAATCCTGCATTTTTCATAATACAGACCTTGTTAAAACCATAGGACGACTGAATCGTGTTTCCAAAAAAGGAATATTAAAGTGTGAGCGTAAAACATTAAATGTAAGGTTAATTTTAACGATTTTTCTGGTGTAGGAGGCTGCCCTGCGGCCGAATGTAGCTACCTAAAGCTGCAATCAATCGCCAGCAGGGGCTGGCTCCTACAGGTTGTCTTGGTTAGTGTCTAGTGTTTCATGTGTTTTAGGCCGATTTTGAAGGAACCTCTTACGCATAATAGAATTTTACTCTGTCTATAACGCTACCATTGGAGCCACTGCTAAAAATCAACGTTTCCTTCAACAACTTTGATGGTAGGGAGGAAAGGAGAGATAAGCAGGCTGAGGCTTCTGTTCTTATTGTCAATCAGGCGGATGGTAGTTTTATCCATATAGCCCTGCCTGGAAACCCAGATACCGTTTTTAGTAAAATCCTGTTTGTCACCTGCCGTTGCCTGTTTGATTTCCTGGATTCGAATTCCTGGCGCCAAAGATATTGAAGAACGAGGGATTTGTGTGTCTTTTTCTTTTGCTGCAGTCTGGTACCAGATTCTTCCCTCAGCTGCCTCGTAATAAATAAGAAATGCTTCCTGGTTGGTCACAGCCTTGGCACGACAACTTTTAACAAGAGATATTATTTTTCGTGAGGCGCTGCCAAGTTCATCAGTTACCAGAGAACTTCGTAAACTAGGAATAGCAAGAGTCAGGCTAATGGAAATCAGCAGGCAGACAATGAGGAGCTCCAGTAGTGTGAAACCATGTGTACGGCCAAAACGGTTCACTGTATTTTATTGAATATTCCAGTTGTCTATGTCTGCATCGGCATCTTCACCACCGGATTCATGGTCAGCACCATAGGAGCTGATATCGAAATCACTGTGACTACCTGGACTGAGGTAAATGTACTCATTTGCCCATGGATCTTTTGGCACTTTTCCTTTTTTCATATAGCCGCCCTTGCGCCATTTTGGCGGAAGGTTTCCTACTGACGGGGCTTCAACCAGAGCCTGCAGGCCCTGTTCTGTGCTTGGATATGTTCCGTTATCAAGCCGGTATGTTTCAATTGCGGTTTCAAGAGAACTTATTTGAGCCGCTGCCATGGTTCTTTTGGCTTCTTCAGGATGTCCCATTATTCGCGGGCCAACGTATCCTGCGAGGATGCCGATAATGACGAGGACCACCAGGAGCTCGATCAAGGTGAAACCGAGGGCGGTCTTCGGTTTGTGGTATGCGGTTTGTGGTATGCGGTTTAGGGTGTGCGGTTTTGGGTGCGTAAATTGGAGCAGGGCAGCTGTGAGGAGAAGAATGGTGCTGAGCAGTAAGGTGAATAAAGGATGAAGCGCGAGATAGCTGAGTAGGGTGACCGGGGCCAGAAGAATACGAGTTCCCTGTCGCAGACTGGAATGTTCTGCAATGATTTCTGCAAGTGGTGGAGAAAAATGGTAGTAGCTTTGTATTAGCTGTTTTCCAAGTGGTGATGATTTGAGGAAGGTGTCACGGAACTGGCGCAGAATGTTAACCTGACTTTTGTCAATACTACCGTAGGCAGCCGTTGCTATAAAACAGGCGTCTTCTGTTGTGAAATGGAGTTCGGTGCCGTAGATTACATCACCTTCGATAACGGTACTCAGGTCGGATGCCGATGTGATAGTGGTTGTCGTGATGGCATCGGATACTGGATCTTCTTCAGAGACTGGTGTCGTTGATGAGGAACTTGTGGTTGTGAGTGGTTTTAGTATTGCGTAGGATCGTACGTAATACGTGGTTCCCGGAGTGAGATCGAGGAGGTCACTGCGAAATTCTCCTTCTCCAGTTCCGTTAGATGTACACCCCTCTAGCACTGTGTTTGTTTTGAAAGGATTAAGATTTGTTGGATCTTCACCCTCTTCTGCTGGAGTACTCGAAGTCGTTTCGCTGCTGCTGTCAGTCTTGGAAAAATCATCATTCCAGGATGGGGCAGGAGTTATACCATAACAGACGCCACGTGCTGTAACCGTTGCAGAGCTTTTGTCCCTATGAAGATAGCCACCAGTGGTGGCACTGTTGCGGCTGATATTGCCAATTGGAGTTGTGACAATGTAGTGGCCTTCCTGAGTATAGATACCACCGGACTGACGGATCTTGGCAAGCTCTTCTGTGCTGTAACGGACCATAGCAAAATCGGAGTCTTTTCCATTGTCGGCAGAACCAACAAGGAGGATGGTTCCGTCATTGAGAACATATATTCCTCTTGCAACGTCATTGTAGCTTGAAAAATCCGTCAGGGTACAGCGACTCCCGAAGCAAGTCTCATTGTAGTTTGAAAGCGGGTGTGTAGGCCATGAGATTTAGCAATATACTGTTTTTAACAGAATTTGATCAAGTTGTCGGTTCCGGACAATGAAAAATGCTAC
>Ga0307929_1001467_pt1 | contig 17697 bp, 17 predicted proteins | sample AceLakmetage1330_FD_203160 | JGI IMG/M metagenome (GOLD analysis project Ga0307929, IMG submission 203160) | Saline water microbial communities from Ace Lake, Antarctica - #1330 | ecosystem: Environmental > Aquatic > Non-marine Saline and Alkaline > Saline | place: Antarctica: Ace Lake...
CAGTTTTTTTTGGAATTTTTCAAATATCTTGTAAGCTATTGAATTTTAAAGCGATATTCACTTCCACGAAGAAAGTCAAAATGCTCTATTAATTCAGATGGTTAAAGGTACTCGCAACACAAGAATATAAGTCCTCACCGGTCGGATTTTAATTACAGTCACCACTGGCAAAAGAAGTCAACGCCTTTGATCAAAAGACCTTCAGCGACTGTAGATAGACATAGGGCTCGCCCTATGGAACTGCAATTTCTTGCTAACTTATTTTTACGAAGTTAACGATATGGATGCGATCCCAGCACTGATTTTTTAAAGTTAATAAAGATAGTCATTATATCGGGATATTACCGAACTCCTTGCAAAGATAAATGTTTATAAACGGTGTTCCTTGATATCCCCAGCTTTCTGGCTACTGCTGAGATGTTCCCTCCTAACTGCTCATACTCCTTTTGAATCATCTCCTGCTGGTGTTTCCTGAATCGATTTGGCGACTTACATTTCCCTTTATCATTATGGGTCTTCCCAAGGATTTCCTGTACCTTTTTGCCTGTAACAAGCCTGTTTGTTAATTTGATATGAAGGCGCACCAAAAAACTTTTCAGCTGACGAATATTACCTGGCCAAATTTCATTTTGTAGTTCCGCAATTGCCGCTTTATCCAAAGATAGGGGCGGTTCAAAATTCTTTAACATAGATTGGACGATCTCTAAGAAATCGCACCGTTCCCTCAACGGGGGGATGTGTACTTCCATGGTATTGATCCGGTACCAAAGGTCTTCTCGGAATCGGCCTTCATCCACTGCTCTTTCCAGATTCCGATTGGTTGCGGTGATTAAGGTTATATCCACTTTTTGTTCTGTTGTTCCACCAACAGGGCGTATAGCCCAGTCATCCAGGAACCGCAGGAGTGTTGCCTGAAGAGAAAGGGGCATGTCGCCAATCTCATCAAGAAATAATGTCCCACCGTCGGCTTCCATAATGAGTCCTGGAGAACCCTTTTTTTCAGCACCGGTGAAAGCACCCTTCTGGTAACCAAAAAGCTCTGACTCGGCCAGTGACTCTGTAAGATTTGCGCAATTTACCGCAACAAATTTACCTCTGACTCCGCTCATGGCATGGATGTGCCTTGATAGAACTTCTTTACCGGTTCCAGTTTCGCCCTGGATATGAATAGATACCCCGAATTGCAGTGCTCTTTCAACATCATTCACAATGGATTTCATATTGGGATCGTTGCAGACCATTCCGGGAAAGGCTGACGTTTTTTCACCCGATGGCCTGGTTTCATGTTCTAAAAAGCCAGGGTTGTGCAAAATTGAATCGGGAACTAAGGACCTGACGGCAAAGGAGCTTCCATGAATATCCTGAAGATGGATGAGTTGGTTTTTTTTGCAAACGCCAAGAAATTTGTCAAAATGGTAATTAAAAATAGTATTAAAATGCACATTGGTTTTGATAAATGAATTGGGGAATAAATGCTGTACTATCCGGTTACCGTTCAATAGGACACCCTCTTCATCAAACGCCATGAGACCGACTTGCAGTGTTCCCAGAAATTCGGGTCGATTATGCATTTCAAGCACAACTTTATTGCTGTACTTGTTTTTAAAAAGGCCGTTTTCAATTGTTACGCAGGACATATTTATAAGAGCATGTGTATGATGTTGGCGTTGATGACAGCTTGATGTGGCATCCATGGCCCCGACCAGATTTCCATCAGGATCGAATACAGGAGCCGCAACACAGGTTAATTCGTTAAACTCACGGAAAAAATGTTCACCAGCATGAACAGTCGCAGGACTCTGGGAGTTTAAAACACAGCCCAGTGCATTTGTGCCGTTAATAGATTCTTTCCACTCGATTCCGGGAGCCAGATATCTGGTATCAGCCGTCGCCGAGAAGGATTCATCACAGATACTGTTTAGAACAATACCATCCTTATTGGCAAAGAGGACAGCAAAGCTCGATCCTGAAATTTGCATATAGAGGTTTTTTAATTCTACATATGCCAGACGTGAAAGGATATCATTCTGGGCTTTTATTTCTTCCAACTCGGTCTCAGCGATCTTCCTTTGAGCAGGCTGGCCCATTGGATCAAGGCCGGAAGCAAGACACCGGTTCCATGATCCATGAATTTCAGAATTCAGGAATGCACCGACAGCTTTTCCTTTAGATTCAAGTACGATACGAGCCCTTTTAATCTGACTTTCCAATGATAACAAAGTGTTTCTCCTTAATGAATCTGCAGTAATGAAATATTAATCAAATAATATTGTTCAAATAATGAACAGATGTTCATAAAACTGTTTGCAAATACAACAATAAAACACTGCTAATAATCACAGCGAAACTTAAATAAACTTTTATTTCAGTTGGTTATAAAAAAATCTAAGTTCTGGCATACCAGTTGCTTTATTCTATGTCAAGGCGAAAGTCTAAACTGGTTTTTTATGAAAGCGGCAGTCATGTATCACTACGATGAAAAATTAAATTATGCGGAATGGGTTGTTTACCAGGATGTACCTGATCCAAAAAATCATAAATCCAAAGGATATCAGGTTATTGGAGAGAGAAAAAATTTATAGTTAAATAATTTAACTTTTAGGAGGGTCTATGAAGCTTAGCGCTTTAGTATGCACAGTGGTTTCTGTTCTTTTGATCGGTAGTCAGGCGGCTTATGCGGATAAATGGGGAGATCAGTTTCCACATATCTCAGCTACAGGAGACATTCCTGGAATGGGTTCTTATGAAGCGATGTCTAAAAAAGACTACAGCGGAAGAACTCTAAGAATTAACACTCACGCGATACCCGTTATGGGTGAGCCTACAGCTCTTCACGCAGAGCAGTTTGAAAAATTAACTGGCGCCAAAGTAGAAATAACACATACGCCTGCTGGTGACCTTTTTTCAAAGGCGATGATTCCTTTCCAAGCAGGCCAGGCACCTTATGATATCGTCTTTGGTTTCTCAAACTTCATCAACGAATGGAAAAGATATCTAGCTCCAGTACCTCAAAGATATGTAGACCAGATGGATGATGTTACTGCATCTCATATCGCGATAGCATCTTGGGACGGCGCAATGTATCAATACCCAGTTGATGGTGATAGACACTACTTAAAATACAGAAAAGATGTCATCGATAACCCTAAGATGCAAGCAAAGTATAAAGCGGACACAGGTAAAGAGCTCAGAGTGCCAAGAACTTGGAAAGAGTATGGAGAAATTGCTACTTACTTTAATGGTTGGGACTGGGACGGCGACGGTGAGAAAGAATATGGTTCAGCAGAGGTGATGAAAAAAGATGACCTTATGTATGCTGCATTCTATTCGCGTTCAGCTGCTTACTCTAAAAATCCAAACACACCAGGCGGTTTCTTCTTTGATTTAAAAACTATGGAGCCTCTGATTAACAAACCAGGTTTTGTCGAAGCTTTAACTGATTGGGTAGAAGCCGCGAAATATGTTCCGCCGGGAGGAATTAACTTTGGTCTCGGTGATGAGATTAATTCATTCGGTGGTGGACAGACACTTTTCAGTTTCTCATGGGATGATGCTTTCGTAGCAGCAATGCAACCAGACAGTCCAATCACAAACCAGGTTGGTGCCGCTCAATTACCGGGTGCTGAAAAAGTTTGGAACAGAAAAACTAACTCATGGGATGAAGGTTTTAACCAAGCTCCATTCTTCGTATGGGGATGGGCAGTTGGTGTAGCTGAAAAATCAAAGAACAAGGATATTGCTTTTGATTATCTTTGTTTCTTTGCAAACGGTGCTAACCACCAAGCAGACCTTGGAATTGGCCGATTTGGTGTAAACCCATTCATGGAAGCTGATTTTGAAGTTGATATTTGGACTAAACTTGGCTGGGACCCACAAGTTGCTAAAGAATATGTCCAGACACTTGCGGATATGGAAAAAAGCACAAACAGAGTATTCCCTTTAAGAGTACCTGGTACTTTCCAGTTCAACAGTGCGCTCGCTACAGGAACTGCAAAAGCGCTAGCTGGTCAGTTATCTCCACAAGAAGCTCTTGATGAGGTTGCTGCAGAATGGAAATCAATTATTGAAAGAGTTGGCGTTGATAACGTAAGAAAAGCTTACGCTGTTGGTGTCAAAATGGAAGACAACGAACTCTAAATCAAAAATATAGTGATCGCTCAATCAAATTGAGTGATCACTATAAAACTCATTTACTGTATACTGGCAAACCAAATGAATTTTAAACATAAGTTTGTATTTTTACTTCCTGGTTTGATCGTCCTTATTGGCATTATAATTTTTCCTATCCTTTTTACAATTCGTTTAAGCTTCTCGGGCTGGAATAGTTTTAATCCTGAGCTGGATTTTATTGGTATTAAAAATTATATTCGATTGTTTACGGCTGATCCCCGTTTCTGGCAATCTTTTTTTAGATTAAGCTTCTTAGCAATTACCACTGTCTTTATTCAGTACGTTATAGGATTTGCCCTGGCCCATATGGTTTGGAAGGACATTAAATTTAAAAGATTTTTTAGAGTCTTATTTCTTATACCGATGATGACGACTCCGGTAATTATGACGGTAATCTGGCGAACATTTTTCCATGAGTCTTTAGGGCCTTTAAATGATTTTTTAAGTTTATTTGGAATGCAGCCTGCATGGCTTTCAAGCCCCGGTCTCGCAAAAATTGCTATTATTGTAGTGGAAGTTTGGCAATGGACCTCATTTATGTTTTTATTGCTGTTAGCTGGACTTTTAAGTCTTCCCAAAGAACCCTTTTTAGCGGCCGCTATTGATGGGGCGAGCTCATTTAAAAAATTCATTTATGTTACCTTTCCTTTAATGGCACCTATATCTATTGGTGCGATTATTATCAGACTGATTGAAGCATCCAAAATCATGGATACGGTTTTTGTTTTAACGAGCGGAGGTCCGGGTACTTCTACTGAGACTTCAAGTTATTACATTTTCATCAAAGGCCTTAGAGAATTTCAAATGGGATATGCCGCTACGGTGTCTTTTACCTACCTTATTATTATGATAATCAGTTTGACTATTATATCCAAGGTACTAACAAAGGTTTTGATGAAGGAGTAAAATGCCTAAGTTATATACATTTTTAAAGTATTTTTTTGTGGTGTCATGGGCCTGTTTTGTTATTGCGCCATTTCTATGGGCACTTTCTACCTCCTTTAAAGATTTTAATTCTGTCACAGGAGGAGCTACCTATATTCCCTGGTTACAATTTGAACCCACCTTGGATGGATGGAGAGTTCTTTTTAAGCCTGGATCTCAGGGAGGCATCAATATCGTTGGTCCCTATTTTAACAGTATCTTTGTAACAGTAACAGCAAGCTTTATTAGTATTGTACTTGGTACTTTGGCTGCTTATGCGCTTTCCCGCTATACTTTTAAGGCAGGCATAGTTCAAAACAATGACATCACTTTTTTCTTTATCTCACAAAGAATTATGCCACCAGTTGTTTTATCTATCCCATTTTTTATTTTTCTAAGCACCCTTGGTCTTTTAGATAACTTGGCTGGATTAATATTAGTTTACATCGTATTACTTATGCCTATCGCAGTTTGGATTATGGTTGATTTCTTTAACCGTGTTCCCCGAGAAATTGATGAGACAGCTTTGATTGATGGGTGTAATCCTTTTCAAGCTTTTTTTAAAGTTGTTCTTCCTAATTCCATTCCAGGGATGATTGTAGCTGGTTTGTTTTGCATCATTTTTGGTTGGATTGACTTCTTCTTTGCTTTCATTTTAACGTTTACAAAGGTTCAACTACTACCTGTAAAAATTGTCGCCCTGAATTCTTCTATTACACCCTGGTGGAGCTTGTCTGCTGCTGCATTAGTATCAGTTGCTCCTTTAATTGTTGTCGCATTTATTGTGGAACGCTATCTATCCAAGGGTAGCTTATCGGGAGCTCTAAAATAAAATGTCTCTTTCCCTTAATAACATTTCATTAAAGCCAACTGACGAATATCACCTCAATGATATAAGCTTAAATTTTGAGCCTGGAAAACTTTACACTCTCTTGGGAAGAACTCTTTCTGGTAAGACCACCTTATTAAAAACGATTGCCGGGCTACAAGCACCTGACTCCGGATCAATCAACTTTGAGGGAAAAGACTTTTTATCTATTCCTGTTTGGAATAGAAATGTGGCAATGGTTTACCAGCAATTCATTAACTATCCCCACTTAAATGTGAAAGAAAATATTGAATTCCCCCTAAAACATAGGAAAATGGACCCTTCTCTCATTGAAAAAGAAGTCTCTGAGGCCATGAAACAAGTTGGGTTAGTTGGTTTTGAGTCCAGAAAAATTCAAGAATTATCAGGCGGTCAACAGCAACGTGTAGCACTGGCAAGATCTTTGGCAAAAAAAGCAAAAATTCTACTTTTAGATGAGCCTCTAGTTAATTTAGATTACAAATTAAGAGAGGGGTTAAGGGGAGAATTTAAAAAACTTTTTGTTGGAGTCGAGACATCTCAATCAATTTTAATTTATGCGAGCACTGATCCTTTGGAGGCAATGCAACTTAATGGTGACATCATTGTTATTGATGAAGGAAAAATCCTTCAATCCGGCACTGCCAAAGAAGTTTTTGAAAATCCAGTTAGCTCTAAAGTTGCTGAAATTACGAATGATCCTGCAATGAATATTAATCAAGGCACCATAGAAGACAATAAACTCATTTTAAATAATCATGTTCAATTTCCACTTCCTGAGCAATTAAAATCAATGTCCTCCGGAAAATATCTGATAGGCATTAGAGCCACAGACCTGTATCTGGATAATCAGGGATTTGATTTTGATGTCGATATTTCAGAGATATCAGGATCGGAGACTTTTTTACATCTTCATAATAGCGATTTTAAATGCGTTGCAACAATTGAAGAAGTCAAAACTTATGAAGTGAATGAAAGAGTAAAGATTAATTTCGACCTATCTATGATCTATTTATTCAAGGAGTCAGGAGAACTACAAAACTCTCCCTATAAAAATTAATGGCAAAAATACGATTAGATAACATCGCTCACACTTATACTCCGAAAGCAGACAACCCATTATTTGCACTAAAGCAAATGTCACTATCTTGGGATGATGGCGGGCGTTATGCGCTGCTAGGGCCCTCTGGTTGTGGAAAGACGACGATGTTAAATATTATGAGTGGTCTTATTACGCCTTCTCATGGAAAAGTTATGTTTGATGACAGAGATGTAACCGGATTAATTACAGAAGAAAGAAACATAGCCCAGGTTTTCCAATTCCCTGTCATTTATGGAACAATGACAGTATATGAAAATTTAGCCTTTCCGCTCAAATGCCGTCAGTTTCCAGAAGATCAAATTGATAAAAAGGTAAAAGAAGTATCAGAAATATTGAATTTACAGGACTTTTTGAAGAATAGGGCAAAAGGCCTGACCGCAGATCAAAAACAATTAATTTCCCTTGGTAGAGGACTTGTACGAGAAGACGTTGCCGCTATCCTTATGGATGAACCTTTAACGGTCATTGATCCTGACTTGAAATTTCGTTTAAGAAGAAAGCTAAAAGAGATTAATGCCAAGTATAAAACGACACTTATTTATGTAACCCACGATCAAAATGAAGCGATGACCTTTGCTGACAATATCATGGTCATGAATCAAGGAGAGTTAGTTCAAACAGGCTCTCCTAAAGAGCTTTTTGAAAAACCTCAAACCACCTTTGTGGGATATTTTATAGGATCGCCTGCCATGAACATATATGAATGCAGTGCCTCCTCTTCCAATGAGATCACAGTTGGTTCAAATACCTTTAAAGTTCAATCTAATATTGATAATACACAGTCAAAGGGTTTAAAATTAGGCATTCGCTCTGAATACATTACTGTTGAAAACTCCTCAGGGGAGAATACTATTGAAGCAGATGTAAATGAGGTGGAAGATTTTGGAAACTATAAACTGATAACAGCATCGCAAGGCTCTCTGAAAGTTATAGCGAAAGTGAAAAGAGAATTAGATGTTCCCTCAGAAAAAATTTTCCTAAAATTTCCTTCTCAACACTGCTGTATTTATGAAAACGATAAACTTATTTAATTATTTGTTTGTTTTTTTATTTCGAACCGGACGGTTCAAAAAAAAGGTAAAAATTTAAATAGCAAGGAGTATTAGAATGTCAAAACCAAAAGTTGCCATTGTAAAAACAGGATCCTTGAAGGGTAATCCTGAATTTCTGGGCGGAAAATTTGTCAGATATGATGAAGACATTGCTCAAATCAAAGAAAAGATCGCTGAAACCATAGATCTGGCTGTTGGTGGAATCGACAATGTTATCAAAGAAGGTGAAACCGTATTGATTAAGCCCAATCTTGCATTTCAGGCGCCCCCGGAAAGCTATTCCGTCGTTGACCCCCGCATGATTGAGGCCCTTGTTTCCTATTTAAAGGAGAATTCCAAGGCAAAAGAAATCTGGGTTGGTGACAATCCATCTCTGGGAAGGCATGTCGGTAGAGCCAGACCGGCTTTTGAAGCTTCCGGTATGCGTGAAGCTGCTGAAAAAGGCGGTGCGGACCGGGTTAGTTTTTTTGATGAAGAAGAACTGGTTGACGTTGAAATCAAGGGAGCCAAATTGTTCAAAAAAGCTCAGATTTTTAAACCGGTTCTGGATGCCGATCGCGTGATCAATCTGCCAAAAATGAAAACCCACCTGGCCGGAACAGTGACTCTTGGGATTAAAAACTGGCAGGGAATCATTCCCAACGGGCATCCAGATACACAACAACAGGACGTCCACCGCCTGGATCTCGGGCAGAAATGTGCAGACCTGCTTCGAGTGCGTGAAGCTGATCTGACAATCGTTGACGGCATCATCGCCATGGAAGGACAGGGACCTCATGCAGGGACACCTTTGGAAATGAACCTTTTGATTGCCGGTCGCCAGACTGTTGCTACGGATGCTGTAACTTCCTACGTTATGGGTTTTGAAACTGTCGAAATTCCAGCAGTCAGAATTGCTGCCAGTGAAGGAATGGGTGAACGGGAAATGGAAAACATTGAAGTTGTCGGTACACCTGCCGATGATGTGCGCGTTTTCTTTAAAAGATCGATGAACGATCCGATCGGATTGATTCCCGGCATCAACGTTGTTGTACAGCAGACTTGTCCCGGTTGTTTTGCTAATATTCGGGGAGGCCTGGATAACTTCAACAATATGGTTGATACCAAGGATTTCATCGATAAGGCCGGTGAGATTTATATCATCGCTGGCGGGGTACCGGATTTTGATCCGGAGCAGGTGAGAGACAAATATCTGTTTGTTACGGGTGACTGCTGGAAGCTTTTCCCAAGTGCCGACAAAGTTGAGAAGGCCATGAAGCTGGCGAAAAGAGTTGTTGAATACCCGGGATGTGCTCCGGTATATATCTTCGCCCAGCTTAACGGAGATCTGCAGGCACTTTATAACGAATGTAAAAGCAAGGCTTAAAAACCTTAATACCTCTCAGGGAATAAATTGTGACGATTTCAAGGAAAAATGGCTACTGGTTGGATCTTGGCAGGATCCGTTATCTGCCGGCCTTTGACATCCAGGAGCGCCTGATAAAGGCAAGAATGGAGGGGCGGGTGCAATCTGTTGTGATTCTTCAGGAGAACGATCCGGTTTTCACCATTGGCAGGTCAGGGAGTAGAGATAATATTCTGACCTCTTCGGAAGAACTGGAACGGCGGGGTATTGAAGTTCTTGAAGTGAATCGCGGAGGAGATGTTACCTATCACGGACCAGGACAGCTGATTGTCTCATGTCTGTTCTATCTTGGTGATCTGGACCTGAATGCCAATCAATACCTGCACAGCCTTGAAGATGTTCTGATGAATTTCCTGAGTTTGTATGGGATTGAAACGACGAAGAAACCAGATTACCCGGGGGTCTGGGTGAAGGATTCAAAAATTGGTGCGGTCGGCATTGCTGTGAAGCATGGACATACATTTCACGGATTTGCCGTGAACGCAAATCTGGACCTAAGTCCTTACGAACTTATCAACCCCTGCGGCGTCAGCCGAATGCCGATTGTTTCTCTCAACCAGATCCTGAACCAGCCAGTGGATATAAGTGAAGTAAAAAAGGAGTTGAAAACCATCATTGAGAATATGTTTTCTCTGGATCTGGCTGATGTGACCTGGTCGGACTTGAAGGCCGGTTTGAATGAACCGGTCCCGGAGGAAAGGACCACTGAAACGCGATTGGATGCTGGATCCTGATTAATTATAATAGTCGTTCGCAATTGCAAATGTTGCAGGAGCGATGTAGACACTATTTTTGAACAGAAAAAGCAGATCCTGCTTTTTCTCTAAGGATTCCATAACAACCCTAAATAAGGTGAAAATTAATGAACCATGACATAACCATACCGCCGACATCTGACGGTGCAGTTGACGTAACGATTGTTTCCTGGCTGAAAGAAGTCGGGAGCGTTGTTAAAAAAGGCGAAGACATCGCTGAGGCGTCCACGGAAAAAATTAACCTGTATGTTGCAGCGCCGGAAGATGGAACGCTGCAGGAGATACGCATCAACATCGGGGAAAAAGCTAAAGTCGGTGATGTTATCGGGGTTGTTGCCTCTTAAAACTGACATCACTGATGGATCAGGCGTTGATGTCCCGTGGGCAGTTTCCATGGGATGGTGGATTTATTTTAGCTTTTTTGAATTCCAAATCGAAGGATAGGTAGAAATCATGAGATTGAAAAATAAAGTATGCCTGGTAACCGGCAGCAGCAGGGGTATCGGACGAGAAATTGCTCTGAGAATGGCCGCGGAAGGAGCCGATGTCATCGTAAATTACAGCAGAAGCAGGGATGCTGCTGAGGAAACCGGTGAACAGATCAAAGCAATGGGAAGACGTGCATTGGTCGTTCAGGCAGAAGTAACAAAGAAAGCGGATGTAGACAGGATGGTAAAAGAGGCTGTGGATGCTTTCGGAAGAATCGATGTGCTTGTAAACAACGCCGGGGGATTTCCCATTAAACCGTTTGCCCTTGTCAGTGAAGAGGAGTGGGATGAAGTGATAAACCTTGATCTGAAAAGCATCTTCCTTTGCTGTAAAGCCATTTATGGTACGATGAGCTCCCAACGCAACGGTATCATCATTAACATGGCTTCCGTAGCCGGTTTGGTTGGTGCAGTAGGAATGGTTCCCTATTCAGCTGCAAAGGGTGGTGTGATCTCATTTACCAAGGCACTGGCTCGCGAACTTGCCCCCCTTCATATTACCGTCAATGCCATCGCTCCGGGAATCATCGACACGAAAACAACGTTTGAAACTTTCCCTGCCGCTGCACTTGAGGCTTATAAAACTTATCAGGTGCCACTTTCAAGACTGGGAACTCCAGAAGATATTGTCGGCTTAACTATCTTTCTGGCAACGAATGAATCTGCCTATATCACCGGACAGGTGTATGCCGTGGATGGCGGATTTACCATGCAATAGTCTATCCCGGAACTCAACCATGCACACAGATTATCTTAAAGAGTTGTTACTGCAACTGAAAGCCGATCAGATTGATGTTGATGCTGTTGTCGCCAAACTGAAGGTGCTGCCGTTTGAAGACCTGGGGTTTGCCATGGTGGATCATCATCGCCAGATTCGGACGGGGTGCCCGGAGACAATCTTCAGTGAGGGGAAAACCACTGAACAGATCCGGGAAATCGCCAGGCACATGCTGGATAAGAAAGTGGCAATTATGGCAACCCGGGCTTCCAGGGAAGTGCACGAAGGCCTGAAAGACTTAGCTGAATCGGTCCAATACTATGAGGCAGCACGCATTGTCGTGATTAACCAGCAGGAAACAAAGAAGACAGAGAGCATAATTCTGGTAATGACAGCTGGAACCTCCGATATTCCGGTAGCTGAAGAAGCCGCAGTGACAGCTGAGACATTGGGCAACAGCATCGAACGCCTTTATGATGTTGGCGTGGCCGGTATTCATCGGCTTCTGTCAAATAAAGATAAAATAGACAAGGCAAGTGTATTGATTGTTGTTGCAGGGATGGATGGTGCTCTTCCCAGCGTGGTTGCTGGATTAACAGATAAACCGGTGATTGCGGTTCCGACAAGTATCGGTTACGGCGCCAATTTCGGAGGATTATCGGCATTGCTGACCATGCTCAACAGCTGTGCGAACGGCGTCACGGTTGTTAATATTGATAATGGATACGGAGCCGGTTATGCGGCTTCAACAATCAATCGTCTAGCTGATCAGGCCATCAAAACGGAAAAAGGCAAACAAAATGGATAAAGTTCTATATTTTGACTGTTTTTCAGGAATCAGTGGTGATATGACGATCGGGGCCTTGCTCGATCTCGGTGTTGATGAAAAAACGCTGATCAATGCTCTGGATTCACTGAATCTTGATGGGTTCAATCTTCATATTTCCCAAAAACTGGTTAAGGGAATCAAGAGTACCGATTTTGATGTCAAGTTGATTAATCATACACCACACCATGGGCATCATCACCATCATGAGCATCGGAATCTCGTTACTGTTGAAGCGATCATTGATCAGTCCGGTCTGGATGAAGAGGTCAAAGACCTTAGCAAGCGAATTTTTATGAAAGTTGCGGAAGCTGAAGCAAAAGTGCATGGAAAGCCAATTGATGAAGTTCACTTCCACGAAGTAGGCGCCATTGATTCCATTGTTGATATTGTTGGCACAGCTATCTGCATCAATCATATAAAACCGGACAAAATTTACGCATCACCACTCCACGTCGGTTCAGGCACGGTATCATGCACCCACGGTGTACTCCCTGTGCCTGCGCCGGCCACAGTAGAGATCCTTAAAAATATTCCTGTTTATTCAACCGGGGTCAAAGGCGAACTGGTAACGCCAACCGGAGCTGCGATTGTTAAAACAGTGGCGGATGATTTTATACCCTTCCCCAAAATGGTGATTGAGAAAACCGGCTATGGGGCTGGAAAGAAGGATTATGAGATTGCGAATCTCCTGAGAATTGTTCAAGGCAGCCAGGACTCGAACCTGTAGCTGAGGATTAGGAATCCCATTTGTTCATCTCTTTATGCTTTTGGCAGTCTGATATCTTTAACCGTTCTGGCATGCTGTTTAGATACCAGCCATATGAGCAATGCTGGACTGATGCGGGCAATCCACCAAAGTACTTTTGTAAGACCTGTAACAGTAATAATAGCCTTGTTTTTTGCAACGCCTTTAAGGATTCTGTCCGCACATTGTTCTGGGCTAATGGCAAATCGCAGGGGCAGGCTTTTCATTAGTTCTTCTTTATTTAGATTGGCCAAGGGAGAAGCCAAAATACCTGTTCTGATAAAACCAGGGCAAACAACACTTACATCTACTCCTAGAGAAGAGCCCTCCACCCGTAGCCCGTTTGACAAACCAACAACAGCGTATTTGCTGGCAACATATGGTACGGTATAAGGAAACGGTATAAGTCCTTCAAGGGAGCCCATATTAACGATATGCCCAAACCCTTGTCTGACCATCGCTTTATAGGCGTGAATTGAGCCGTGGATAACACCGATCAAATTTACATCAAGCACTTTTTTCCATTCATGAAGGCCTATGTCCCGGACTTCTCCAGCAATGGCAATGCCTGCATTATTAAAGATATAATCCAATCGCCCATGTTTCTCAATTACATCATTCACGATCTTTTCAAAAGCCGGTTCATCTGTTACATCAAGTCTATGAGCCGTGACTGTGTCATCATTTCTTCCAATATCTAAAACAAGCTTGTCAAGTTGATCGGTTTTCATATCTGACAAGATCAGATTAGCCCCTTTTTCTGCTAGCTTCTGGGCAAGGCAGCGGCCAATACCTGCAGCTGCTCCTGTAATCAGAATAATTTTATTATTAAAGGTTTTCATTCTTCATCTCCTTGTGACTTTTGCCATGGTCAGGGCTTTAATAATAGGTCTCTTGAGGAAAGGTAAAATGCTGAACGTCTTTACCTGATGAGTAATTTTACTTTGTGCCTCAGCCCTAATAATAGAATCCAAGTCTTTTTGTACTTCTATTAATTGAGATGATTGAGAAGCTTTTAAGTTTAGATCTTGAACAGTTTTTTGAAACAACTCTTTTGTTTCAATTACTTTAGTTTTTAAATCTTCCATTTCAATTTGAGATTGTTCAACGCTTTGTTCATTCTGAGATCTCAATTGTTCTTTAATGTATTTTGAATAAAAAGTGTCCTCTTGAATTTCAGGTCTATACTTTGTTTGAAATCTAAATATACTAGTTATAAATAGAGGAGCGTTAATAATAGATGCAATAAAGAGCAAAGCAGGCAAAAGTTGAATGGGCTTTGTTATTTTTTGTGCTTCTAATTTATTTTGAGCCATTATTTCTTCAAAATATCAGAAAGATTAGTTTTAGTAATCTCTTCGGAAATGTCAATTTAGTTAATGTCAACAATTAATATACTAATTTGGTAAACAATAAAAATAGGTTCAATTACATTGTTCATAATTTAATATTACACATAAAAAACATTTATCGGAAAATGGGTGTTTCCTCAAAGTCTCAAGCTGCAGTAAAAGCAATAAATAAAGGAATCGTTTCACCTCATTCAAATCATAAACAGCTTCCTTCAACTTAATTTACATGCTATCGGAGAAAAGGATAAATAGCAAAAATTTTTTCCAAAGTAACATCTTAATATTAGCAAGGACTTATGGTATATATAGCCACGAGCAAAATTTCAAATTAAGCGGTGACTTCCAAAAGTATTGCTCATAGTCCTTAACCAAGTCTTGACTGAACACTATAACGTGAAGTCATCGCCTTTCTGAATTCAAAAACCACCCCGGACTATCCCTGTAATTCCACACCATATCCAAAATTATCAAACCCCTCAAAATGGATCAGATTTTATCCCCAAGCTACATTGGAAATCTCCCTAAAAAACAGATATGAAGTTGCAAGAATTGGGAGAAATAGATAGTATTGCTTTTTTTTCTATGCGTATTATCTTAATTTATTGCTTGATATTTGCATTCTCAATTTTTTATCAACTGATATGAGGAAATGAAATGAAAATTGCCATTACAATCGAATTAGACGAAAAGTCGGCTGAGTTGTTCCAGGTCCCGTTTAAGAAACTTTCAAAACAAATCAATGACTTGATGGGTATGTTTGAAAAAGTTGATTATGTGGTTGAAGACGCACTGGATATTGAACCCAAGATGAATGTTGACCCCAAGTCTGATCCTGAAACCGAGCCTATCCTTGAAACCAAGAAGAATCTTAAAACTAAAACATCAAAGTCCCCAAAGCCCAAAAAACGCATAAAGACCAAGCCACAGAAATCGGTGAGCGGTACTATTCTCAAGACTATCGAAAAAAACAAAGACGGTATTAACACCAAAGATTTGCAGCAACAAACTGGTTTTACCGGCAAACAGATCTCAAATAATATGGTTCATTTGAAGAAAAAGAAAAAAGTAGAGAAAACAAAAGAAGGTTTGTTTATAGCTCTTTAGTATTTTTTGGATTTCCGGTGAATATTCAGAAGGATCAAACCTTTGAGATGAGGTGTTAATATAATACTACCCGGACTATTATTGTCCAAAAAAAGACACCAGTAATCCAGTATACACATCTGATTCATTAAGATAAGGGAAATGTCCTGCTGCATGAAAAGTATGTACCTGTGCTGTAGGGTAAAGAGCTTTTAATTGTTTTTGCAGACTCTCTTCCACAAGCGGATCATTATCAGCTTCGATAATCATCACAGGAATACCTGATAATTTTGGATCAGGAGGGCTGAATGACTCTATCACAGCTTTTGCACGTGATAAAACCTGCGCTTTTACCATACGCCCGGATATCTGCTCCATCATATAAGCCAGTACAAGCTCAGAATGCCCAGCAGCAGGGTAAATGTTTTCATTAAAACTTTTACTCAATACTTTCATGACAAGCCAGTCAGGTAAAAAAGGTAATATTTTGATAAGCGATTCATTCTTTTGACGCAAAATATCATTGGGTGGAAAGGTATTTCCTAAAACAGCTTTCTCAATACGCTCCGGATGATTTTTCATCAGATACTGTACAAGGTATCCTCCAAAAGATGACCCTGCAACATTTACGCTTTGAATCTTTTCAGCATCAAGGACAGACAAAACTCCTTTGCTCATGTTTTCCAGCGTATCCACCGGAGGATAGGTTACACTGATTACTTTATAAGTATTTGAAAGCGTCTTCATCTGCTGCCACCAGATGTCATACGCTCCTGTCATTCCATGCAGAAATAAAATGGTTTTTTTCCCCTTCCCAAACACCACATATTCCCAGTCATGCTCACCAACATGAGCATATTTAGGAGGATATTGCGTACGGAAATCTAAAAGAGGCTGACTCTTTTGCAAATCAACTTTTTTATATAATTCATCAAAAGAATTCTGGGGCACAGGCCATAAATAGAAAATGACCAATGCAACAATAAAAATACTAAGGGCAATTAGTGTTTTTTTCATAAGGGGCTTTTTTTGTCTCCTTTTTGCGATGGCTATATAACCATTTTTTATCATTCATGCACACATCAAGTATTGCTGTCAAATAGGAAAATTATTTTTGACTGAGAATATTATTAAAGAAGATGTTAAAATGAGATTTTTAACCTGTTTACATAACCTGTTTTTTATGGTCTTCAAAACTAATGAGTTTTTTTCCGAACACATATGAGAATTGGCTCCATGCCTCAACATCAATCTCCCATGCAGTTTCTTTTCCAAGCTTCCTGGCTAAGGTCATAAACCAGGCACCATCCATACGTACAAACGAATACTGTGCGATTTCTAAAAGCTGTTCAGTGGATAAATTCACTCTTACCCCTCTTTTCTAAAAATAAATGAAAGAATTAACCAAACCTATTCAAAACCCCTACACCCAGTTTCTTCAGCATGTTTTTTTGATTTTGGATAATTCCGGCAATGCTCGGGTTTTAAATCATGAATTCGGCAAATGTATTTATCTTGCTTTGGTAATTTCCTCAACCAGGGACATCTCCCCACATCATCACCAGTTTTTGGATTAATCCAAATATCATAAATATAATGATCTTCACCAAGGGATATTGGATGAACCCACTCCAGGATATCATATCGTCCTTCCATTTCCCATAATGCAATTTCTTCATCACTGACACTTGTTTGAAAAGCATCGCTGAGGTTGAGACAGCAGTTACCGCATTGTATGCATTTGAAGTTTTTAGGGGCATTGGGGTCCTTTAATTGTGGATTATGGTTTCCTCTTAAGTGCTTTATCAAAAAACATTGTTTATCTCAATTCAATAATCCTTGATTTATCCTGGAACGAAGTTACAAATTTTTGGGGGTAAGGTAAAAAGTGTGTGGCTTAGACGACAATTACTGCGTCCGAAATTCACTTAAAGTGGTGTAGCCGACGTCAATTATAATGGAGACGTAAAATCATTCTCTTAAAATTCAATATAACGACAAAAAAGGAGCAAAACTTATGCGCTTAAAAAGCATTTATTGAAATTAAAAAACCGGCCAAGATAATTGACGCCGACCGGACAAAGTAATTGACATCTGATAGACTGAGTTTTTAAAATACCAGTGAACGCCCATGGAATCAAGCCTCCTCCCCCATAATGATAGACTTATTAAACACCTTTTTACTATACCAGAGCCCATTCCCATTAATCTCTCATTTTTGAAATAG
>Ga0307929_1001469_pt1 | contig 17675 bp, 16 predicted proteins | sample AceLakmetage1330_FD_203160 | JGI IMG/M metagenome (GOLD analysis project Ga0307929, IMG submission 203160) | Saline water microbial communities from Ace Lake, Antarctica - #1330 | ecosystem: Environmental > Aquatic > Non-marine Saline and Alkaline > Saline | place: Antarctica: Ace Lake...
GTTCTCGCGGTTGGCGATTCAATCAGCAGGGCGCTCTGATGGTGCTTTTCAGTTTGATCGTGAGGATGCACATCGCCGAGAACGTTCCTGATGCGCGTATTCATTGATTCGAACGTCGTCGTCTATGCCAACGACGACAGGGATTCCAAACGACAAGGCATGGCATTGAAGCTTGTAAGCGACTGCATGCGGGACGGGACAGGCGTCATCTCTATTCAAGTGCTTCAGGAATATGCAAACGTTGCGTTGGGGAAGCTTTCTCAGGAAGCCGATGTCGTGTTACGCCAACTTCATCTGCTTGAGGCGATGGATATTGTTGAGCCCACGCCGCAGACGGTGCGTCGTGCCGTCGAGATTCGCCAAACCTATGGAATCAGTTTTTGGGATGCCGGCATTGTAGCAGCGGCCGAAAGCGCCTCGTGCGATGTCATCATGACAGAAGACCTCAATGCCGGGCAGTTCTACGCTGGTATCCCCGTCAAGAATCCCTTTGTAGAATGATCAAGACCGGACGCCCGGATTCGATATCATCCTCAAAGGTATTAAGGCGCTGGGCATCGAATTGCACGTAGCACCTGCTCAAGCCTGATCCGGGAGAGTAGACTGTGTTTGGTATTCTGGGTGTTCAGCCCGGCCCGCCTGCCGGGCGTGCGGTAACAACGAAAATCGCGTTCGCCGTTTTGGGTTTACGCTTGACCGTTGCGTTTCGGGCAGGCACGCTAGAAACATTGCGTTGTCGCGATCAGACTGGCCACGCCTACATGGCTGGGCGTTCTGATTGGGTCGATTCCCTGTCATGCCGACATGACGATAACGGTTGACTGAAAGGTATGATCGAATGAAACTTGCAAGACTATTGGCAGTGGTGACAATGACAGCGATGGTCGTTGGCTGTAGTGGCTCCAAAACAAAACTGCAAACACCGGACGGTGCACTGCGAAACATCCAGGAATCGGTGATCAACAATGATCCTGTCCAGATTTTCAAGGCGCTTCCCACCAGTTATCGCACGGATATTGACGCCCTGGTTGTCGATGCCGCTCAGCGTATGGATGTCGAGCTATGGACCCAATCGAGCGATCTGCTTAAACAGGTTGTTGGCATTCTGAAAAGCAAGCGCACTCTGCTGCTTGCAAGCCCGATGATGGCCAGTACGCCGAATAAAGCCGATATTGAGAAGAACTGGGACACCGGGGTTTCGATCTTACAGACCTTGCTGAATAGCGATTTTGTTAAGCTTGATCGTTTGCGCAAGGGGAATGTTGAAGGTCTGCTGGCAGGAGAGGGTGCTGCCATCATGGCACAGATGACCCATTTAATGGCAAACAGCGAGCAGAGTGCCGAGATGGGAAAGGAACTGGCCAAGCTCAAGGCCATGCGTGTATCGGTGGTTTCTGAAGATGGGGATAGCGCCGTGGTCAAAGTTGAAGCACCTGATGAGGAGCCCGACATGATCGACATGATGCGCGTTGAAGGAATCTGGATTCCCCAGGAGATGGTGGATGGCTTTAAGGAAGGCATTGCCGAGGCTCAGAAGAATCTGAAAAAGATTGATTTCACTAGCGCGGAAGGTAAACAGAAAAAAACGATGATGTTGATGCAGATTGGAGCCATCAAACCCCTGTTGACACAGCTTGAGAAAGCCAAAACACAGGAGGAACTCCAGGCCGTGTTTGGCGGCCTCATGATGGGTGTGATGGGCGGGATGAACCGCGGCAATAATTAGTTTGGCTCTACCAGCAGGCGCATTTTGCGGCGTCAGCGCATAACCTAATGGTGCTTTTAGAACGCTGGTTTACCAATCAAAAGAAGACGAATAGGGACAGGTGATCTATGCGCGAGTCATTGCGCGGTAAGGGGTGTTTTTTAGGAGCTTGGCTCTGCTTCAGGACTTGAGAAAGTGATTCCGTGTTGTGCTTCCGTTATAGCCCCAGGCTGTGTCTGGTCTTCCGGGCGTTTAGCTTGGCCTGTTTGACGGGCAGGGATCCGTCATGCAATGACGGGCTACAACGCGCGACACAGTCACGCACTACACCATCCTTCCCATCCGAGTTATCCGCGGATATATCCTTACACGCCCATCGCTTGAAACACTCTGCTATTGCGAATGGGGACGCAATATGCAATGATTCAGCCCGTATGACAATTACACGGAAAGTTATAACGCGTATCGCGGCGGCCTGTTTTGCGCTGGCTATGATGGTCTCTGGCCTGACGGGGGCGGTTTTGTGTGTTGGCGAAGATGGTCAACTTTCGTTTAAGCTTCCTCATCAGGGGTATCACTGCGCTGAGACGGATAACGAGCACGAAGGTGCCAGCCCATATTCCGCAGAAGGTGGCTTTGCTCAGCATGATGACTGTTCTGCTGAGGCGTGTGTCGATGTGTCGCTCTTTCCGGATGCCATCGTGTCGTGGAGTCATACGGTTGGGCATAAAACGCTTTTGAAGTTGGCTTCCCCTCGATCGCTTTCCAATTTGTTTTCATCCCAGAGTTCTGCCGATCTCTCGATAGATCGAGTGTCTGCATCACAAGGCGCCCTGCAACGTTTGGGGATCTCTCCCCAGCTTTTTGCGCGGAGCACTGTCGTTCTGCGCGTTTGATACGCCTTTTCCTCCTCACTCCTGCCACCTGACGCGTAAGTTCTATCCGCGTTATGTATATGGCAGGAACGCTTCCCCACGTTCTCGCACCTGCGTGCGACGTTTTCACTCCGATGCAAATATAAGGAAAAATGTATGTACCCCATGATGATATATAGCGCGTTACTGGTCGCGATAGCTGGGACTCTCGTAACAGGTTGTGCCTCTACTCCTGAGGCGCCTGCTTTACCTGAACCCCGGCCGTTGGGGGCCGATCACGTTACGGTTGGTCAGAGAATGACTGCATCGCCCGCGGAAGATAGCCCGCAACAGAAACGTCTTGTCGGCACGCTGTCGTTAACAGATGCACTGGCTGAGACGTTGCTAATGAATCCTGAACTTGCGGCATTTTCGTATGCGGTGAGAGTGGAAGAAGCACACGTGTTGCAAGTAAGTCGGTATGCCAACCCGAAATTTGAGGTCGAACTTGAGGAGTATGATCGAGACGGTGCGGGGATGGACTCTTCTGAAATGGTGCTGTCAATTGGTCAGACGTTTGATTTAGGCGGGACGCGGCGTTGGCGCACTCGTCTGGCGGCGGTTCAGGGAGAGTTGGCTGGCTGGGACTATGAGAGCAAGCGGCTGGATGTGTTCACATCGACTGTTCAACGTTTTGTGGCGCTGATTGCGGCAAACCGTCGTCTTGAACTTGCGACGGCGACCGTTGAGGTATGGGAAAAGACCGGCCAGGCAGTTGCCGCACGTGTGAAGGCGGGTAAGGAACCGCAGCTTCAGGCGACAAAAGCGCAGGCGCAGCTTGAACTGGCTCGACTTGCGCGACTCGAGGCGCAGCGTGATGTCGGGACGTCGCAAAGACGGTTGGCGGCCATGTGGGGATCTGAACATCCGCAGTTCGACGGTGTTGAGAGGGATATTGATACCATTCTTGAGGTGATCCCGTCGTTAGAGACGATGCGGAGCCATTTGGATGCAAACCCGGATTTGGCGCGTTGGGATGCCGAACGCCGAATGCATGAGGGGCAGTTGTCTGTCGCAAAGGCAGAACGTATTCCAGATTTAGAGGTCAGATTGGGCCTGCAGCGCTATGAGGAGGATGGGACCGATGCACTTGCCTTGGGAGTCGGGTTGCCGTTGCCACTGTTCAACCGTAATCAAAGTGATGTCGCTGCGGCGTGGCTTGGTCTTGCGAAGGCAGCAGCTGAACGGAGGGCCACCGAGATTGCGCTGGCGACTGCGCTGTCGGAAGCCCACGGGGCATTAACCTCGGCTCGTGATCGCGTGTTGGCGTTGCGGTCAAAGGTTGTGCCAGCCATGGAGGATGCTACGGCCACAGCCCAAGAGGGTTACAGATTGGGCAAGTTTGGATTTCTAGACATGCTGGATTCGCAGCGGGGTCTGTTTGAGGCCAAGGGTGCGCTGGTGGATGCACTTGAGGATTACCATGGTGCTGTTAGTGCCGTGCAACGGCTTACGGGAACGCCGATTGAAGAATTTGGTGAAGTGGGGAGTGAATAAGGGAAAAGAACGGGGAAAGGCTCGATCCTGTCATCTCGAGCGAAGTCGAGGGATCTCGTGCGTTACCGGTGACATGGAGATCCCTCGGCGAGCTCGGGATAACAGTTTACGAAAAGAGGGGGGAGTAAGCAGGGATGACGATTAAAATGGAGGTATACAAGATGAAACAGAGAACTGGACGATATCACGTGAGTCTTAGCGTGTTGTTGACGATGGGGTTGTTTTTGGGATGGCATTTCGTTGGCGTGGCTGTCGGTGCTCCTCAGGAGGAGCCTGCTGCACATGTTGAGGTGGAGCAGGATGAGCACGGTGGGGGCTGTGAGGGATGCGACGGATGTGGAGCTGCGGAGAACAATTGCGAACGTGCCGAGCACGATGAGATTGCTGAACATGACGAACACGATGAGACTGCCGAGCATGACGAACACGATGAGCATGCCGAGCATGATGTTGAGGGCGATGACCATGCCGCACATGCTGATGAAGCGGGTGGTTTGCGGCTAAGTCCTGAGCAGCGCGAGCGATTCGGAATTGTTGTGAAGGCGGCGAGCGCGGGTAGCATTAAGAATGAGCTCACGCTTCAGGGAGAGATTGTCTTCAACGAAGATGGTGTTGTGCATATGGTGCCTCGGGCGGCAGGGATTGCGACCGAAATTTACAAGACATTAGGGGATTCTGTGAAGGCCGGCGAAGATCTGGCCCGAATAGATAGTGCGGATTTGGCATCTGCCAAGCTTGACTATTTTGCTGCTGCAACGGAAGTGGGCTGTTGTCAGTTCGAGTTGCCGCGTGCACAGGCCATCCACGATAATGTTTTGAAAATGCTGGCAGCCCTGGAGTTGTCACCATCCGTAGAGGCGCTCCGGGATACGGCTCCCGGCGAAATGGGAGTTTATCGGAGTCGCCTGATTTCTGCTTATGCGGAATATCGTCTCACGCAGAAGAATTATGAGCGAGAGCACGCACTCATGGCAAAGAATATTACCAGTGAAGGCGAGTTTCTGGCAGCAGAGAATGCCTTCAAAAAGGCGCAGGCTGAGTACTTTGGTTTGCGGGATTTGGTAACCTTTGAAGTTAAGCAGACACTGCGGGAAGCCTCGCGCACCCGCCAGCTTGCAGAGTTTCAAGCTGAGGTCGCAAAACAGAAATTGCGCATGCTTGGATTGCCGGATGCAGAGATCAGCAGCCTTGAGACGGCGTCCACAACCGTGGCAGATGCTCCTGCCGCCCCTGTCAAGCCCTGCACGGATCCCAATTGCAAGGGGTGTAGTGCACACGACGTTTCGGCGTCCGCATCTGTGGCGTCGCGGCGCGATTTGGGTGTGTATGCGATCAAGGCTCCATTTGATGGCACCATTGTGCAGCGGCACATTTCCCGTGGTGAACGCGTTTCAGAGGAGTCGGATGTTTTCACGCTTGTCGATACCCGTAGTGTATGGGTCAACTTGACTGTATATGCTCGCGACCTGTCAACGATACGCAAAGGGCAGGAGGTTGTGTTGCGTGCGGGGAAACGTGGCGATCAAACCCGAGGAACGATTGCCATGGTCACACCGTTTGTTGATGTGTCTACGCGGACGGCGACAGCGCGGGTGGTCGTGGATAATGAAGATGGGCGTTGGCTCCCCGGCACCTTCGTGACGGGCCACATCGCAACGTCCGAGTCGAATCTGTCGGTAGTGGTTCTGCGTTCTGCAGTGCAGAGTATCGAGGGGCGCGATGTGGTTTTCGTTGAGTATGAGGGCGCTTTTGAAGCGAATCCCGTTAAACTCGGTCACATGGATCGTGAGGCGGTTGAGATTATTTCAGGTTTGAAACCGGGAACAGCCTACGTTGCGGAAGGGGCTTATCAACTCAAAGCTACCGTGATCACAAGCAATCTCGGCTCACATGCCGGACATGGTCATTGATTGAGGAGTTATCATGATAAATAGAATTACTGAATCTGCTTTAAAAGTACCGGGGTTGGTGTTGTTTGGCGTTATCGCCACTCTCGGCCTTGGTGTCTACCAGTATCAACACATGCCGGTAGATGCGTTTCCTGACGTCTCTCCAATCATGGTGCCCGTGTTTGCTGAGGGCCATGGCATGGCACCTGAAGAGATCGAGAGGTTGATTACGTATCCGATTGAATCATCCATGAATGGATTGCCGGGGGTGCGACAGATCAAATCGACATCTGCATTTGGGATGGCGGTGATCTACGTCTACTTCGAGGATAGTACGGACATCTATTTTGCACGTCAGCTTGTGGGGGAACGCCTGTCGAGTGTGATGGCTGAACTGCCGGAAACGGATGAACCGCCAAGCTTGGGTCCCATTTCCACGGGGTTGGGGCAGATCTTTCTCTACTACCTGGAGGCGGATCCCGATGTGGTTGAAACGGAGGGCAAGCCGCTGGATACATGGCTGCGGGAGTTGAACGATTGGGTTGTAAAGTTCCAGTTACAGACCGTGCCGGGAGTGACCGAGATTCTGTCTATTGGGGGGCATGTCCTACAGTATCAGATCCGTGTTAATCCGAATTCCCTTTTGAAGTATGACCTGAGGCTGGAAGCGTTGGTTGATGCCGTGAATGCCAACAACCGTAATGTGGGCGGTCAATTCCTTGTACTGGGGTCGGAGGAGCATCTCGTCCGCGGGGTGGGGTTGGTGGAGAGTCTTGACGATATTCGAAATATTGCGGTTAAGGGTTCTGAAGGGCGCATTGTGTTGCTTTCAGATGTTGCCGATGTGGAGTATGGCAACGAGATTCGCCGCGGGGTTATCACACGTAATGGTGAAGCCGAGGTGGTTTCGGGCATGGTCCTCAAACTTTTTGGCGAAAACACGTCGGAAGTAATCGAACGTTTGTATCAGAAGGTTGCTGAGGTGAAGCGGTCGTTGCCGGCGGGTGTGACGTTGGTTCCATATTACGAGCAGGCGGAGTTGGTCCAGAGTGCGACATGGACGGTGAAGAAGGCGCTCTTGATTGGCAGTTTTCTGGTTATTGCAACCTTGTTTCTCTTTCTGGGAAATTTACGTACCGCCTTCATTGTGGCGCTTTCGCTGCCCATCTGCGCGCTGGTTGCCGTCCTGGGGATGGGGGTACAGGGCATTTCAGCAAACCTAATGTCATTAGGAGGAATTGCGATTGCCATCGGCATGTTAGGTGATGGTGCGATCGTGATGGTGGAGAACCTATTTCGGCATCTGGGTGAGCCGTATCATGAGGATAAGCCGAAGTCGGAAATTATTTACGAAGCCGCCTGTGAGGTGAACCGACCGATTGTCTTTTCGATTGCCATTATCATTTTGGTCTTTCTTCCCCTGTTTACGCTGGAAGGGGTGGAAGGGAAGATGTTCTCCCCGATGGCATTTACCATTGCCTTTGCGCTGCTGGGATCGCTGTTGGTTGCGATCGTGGTGGCCCCCGTGCTTTCGCTGTATCTGCTTCGAAGAGGCGAGTCCAAGGAGCTTGTTCTCGTGCGAATTCTGAAGTCGGTGTATCGCCCGCTTCTGTCTCGGGCACTTCGCGCACGGGCGGTTGTGGTTACGGTTGCCATCGTGGGGTTGCTGGGCAGTTTGGCTCTTGTGCCAAAGTTGGGAACGGAATTCATTCCAACCTTCGAAGAGGGCTCCATTCTGATTGGCGTTACCATGGCCCCTTCGATTTCGCTGCAGGAGGGGACAAAGCTTGTGATGGCCATGGAGCGGGAGATCATCCAGTTCGATGCCGTGGACGAGACGATTTCACGTATTGGACGCCCCGAGGCTGGCAGTCATCCCCATCCCGTTAATTATGGAGAGGTTCATATTGAACTGAAGCCGATGCGGGAATGGAAGGAGTACCAGACAAAGGGGGAGCTTATTGAAGCGATCGGTGCCCGGCTCAAGCCATTTCCCGGTGTGCAGCTTAACTTTACACAGCCAATTCAGAATGCATTTGATGAGCTTCTTTCTGGAATAAAAGCCCAGTTGGCGATCAAGCTTTATGGCGAGGATTTTGATGTGCTGCGTCAGAAGGCGGAAGAAATCCGGGGGGCGATCGACATGATACCGGGTTTGGTTGATCTCGCGTCAGAGCAGAGTTTTGGGCAGCCCCAGGTGCAGATCGAAGCAAACCGTGAGGCGTGTGCCCGCTACGGCGTGACGGTGAGCCGTATTATGGAGATGGTTGAGTTGGCGGTCGGAGGTGAAGTCATTGACAACATCTATCTTAATACGCGGCGCTTTGGCATTCATATGCGGTTTCAGGAGTCGTATCGCGCCGATGCAAAAGCGATCGGGAACATTCTGGTTTCAACCCGAACGGGATCCGTTGTGCCGCTGTCGCAGGTGGCTGATATTCGTCACGTGACGGGGCCGATGCAGATTAATCGCGAGAAGAATCAGCGCCGATGGATTGTACAGGGAAATGTGCGTGGGCGGGATCTTGGGAGCGTTGTGGCGGATATTCAGAAATGTATTGCCGAAAAGGTGGCTCTGCCTCCCGGATATTCTATTGAGTATGGCGGTCAATTTGAGAACCAGCAACGCGCGATGAAGCGGCTATCCATCATTGTCCCCACGGTGATCGGGTTGGTATTCGTCATGCTCTGGATGTCCTTTGGTGTGATGCGGCACGCGCTAATCATTATCGTCAATGTTCCTTTGGCGTTGATTGGTGGTGTCCTGGGATTGTTGGTGACACGTCAGTATCTCTCGGTGCCGGCCTCGGTTGGGTTCATTGCCCTATTTGGTATTGCGGTACAGAATGGCATGGTGTTGGTGACGTACTTCAATGATCTGCGTGAGCGCGGTAAAAGTGTTCATGATGCCGTTGTCGTGGGTGCGGAACTTCGGTTGCGTCCGGTGTTGATGACGGCTATGACAACGGTGCTTGGGCTTTTGCCCTTGTTGTTGGCCCGTGGCATTGGAGCCGATGTCCAGCGTCCCTTGGCAACCGTTGTGGTGTTTGGTTTAACGACCTCTACGCTGTTGACGCTCTTTGTGATTCCAACGGTTTACGTTTGGGTCGAAGAACGTGTGGGGCAGAAGAAGGGATAAAAAAAACTAAAAAAGGGGGTTGCATTCTCTGAAACGCAAGAGTAGTCTGCCTCGAAATATCCGGTTCGATCTTCTCATCGGCTAGTAACTCTTAGACCTTTCTTTGAATTCCTTACCCAACTGAAGACATTACATTACCGGTCTGTTTTGGTTTTGCTTGGTCTCTTCGGCAAATCCAATCAGTATAATAAGAATGGGCGTAAGCTCGCGTTAAGTGAAGAGATATATAGGAGACGGATGATGCCAGAAGGAACAGTGAAGTGGTTCAGTACGGAAAAAGGTTACGGATTCATTGAGCAGGAGAGTGGTAGCGATCTTTTCGTGCACCAGAACGACGTATCGAGCGCCATCCGCGAAGGTGACCGCGTCGAGTTTGAAGTTGGCGAAGGCCGCAAGGGACCTTGCGCCAAAGACGTGAGAGCGATCTAGCGTTTTTTCGGGGTCAGCTTGGGCGTGTATGCGCTCTGGGCTGACCCCGTTTTTTTTTGCCCTAGCAGCGTGGGTTGGGGGACTGTGGGAAATGGACTGTGAGGGGTGGAGAGTAAAACGAGGCATTGACCCCATTGTTGAGCACGTTACGAGGCGGCACATCTCACAATCAGGGGTAATTGCCTTCAGAAAGACAAGTCCGATTAGGACCTGTCCGCCTTAGATATCGCCATATGGCATTGAAAGGCACTGAACACGTACTATAAAAGAAGCTGTTGTCATTCCGAGCTTGTCGAGGAATCTCAAGCATTATTGGGGGCCTGAGATCCTTCGGCAAGCTCGGGATGACAGATCACGCTATCTTTGCGTATGTAGAAATGCCATATGGCACAAATATAGGCGTCATTACCAGCCGGATTATGATTACGAAGAGAGAGCACAAACCCAACCATTAATCCATTCCTAATCGTAATCCTACGCCTAATCGTAATCCTTTTCCCCCTTTACTCCCCACAGTCCACACTCCACAGGCCGTCCCCGCTGCTTGAAACGTGGTGAATTTCGTGTTTAAGTGGGGGTGCATGATCATGAAAACTAATCCGCGAAATGCTCTCAAAGCCCGACTGAACACCATTATCTTTGGTGCGGATACGCCGCTTGGGCGGGCTTATGATATTGCGCTTCTGGGTGTGGTTGGCCTAAGCGTTCTGATGGTGATGCTCGACAGCGTCGCGTCGTTGCACGCTAAATATGGTAGCGTGCTATATTCCTTTGAGTGGGGCTTCACCCTGTTCTTCACGCTGGAGTATGCGATTCGATTGTGGTGCGGTGACAAAGCGCTACGCTATGCATTCAGCTTCTTTGGCATCGTTGATTTTCTAGGAGTGATCCCCACTTATCTGGGATTACTGTTTCATGGCAGCCATTACTTGGTTGCCATTCGCTTCCTGCGTGTGTTGCGTGTGTTCCGCGTGATGAAGCTTTCCTCCTATGAAGGCGAACTGCGGGCGATGAGTTTGGCTTTGAAAGCCAGTCGCCGCCGTATTCTTGTCTTTCTGTTTTTCGTGCTGACGCTCGTCGTGGTGCTTGGCTCTCTGATGTATGTGGTGGAGGGGCAAGCGAATGGGTTCACGAGCATCCCGACTAGTATCTACTGGGCGGTGGTGACGTTAACCACTGTGGGTTATGGTGACATCTCTCCGGGAACGCCGCTGGGGCAAACCATTGCCGCAATCCTAATGATTATGGGCTACAGCATTATTGTGGTGCCGACAGGAATTGTATCGGTGGAGGCTGCACGTTCGGGCTCTGCTATAGAATCCCGAACCTGTCCGTCTTGCGGAACCCTGGGGCATGACGCTGACGCCCGCCACTGCAAATTCTGCGGTGCACCGCTACGGATTCAGAGATAGGTAGGGACGGATCTGGTTGACCGTTTGGGTTCCAATGCCCGGGACGGCTGTCAAATCGTCGAGTTTTTGGTAGGGGCGACCGGAAATGATTCGGGTCGCGGTGGCGTCGCCGACTCCCGGGAGCCGCACCAGTACATTGTGGGCGGCTGTATTGATATCCACAGAGGTAGGCCGCTGTTCACGGTTGGCTTCATAGAACTCTTGGAGTTCGGCTTCCTCTTCTCGAGCGGTGGCGCGCAGGGCAACGAGACGTTTTGCGTCACAGGCTGCCCATATTCCTTGCCGCTCCAGCATGGCGCCGCATTCTTTGTCGGTGAGTTGGGACGCTCGCTCATCGTGGGGAATGCCTTCCGGCGTGCGCCGACGGATGCCGTAAGCCCGCGCATATCCATACGAAACCAGAAGATCTCCCAAGTCGTTGCCTTCTGAAGTTTTGACAAATCCATACTGTCGGCCGCCAGCCGACCGACCCGGAGCAGAGGCAAATGCCGTGTAAAGGGTAAAGGGCTTGGCGAGTTGCGCTTGCGTAAAGGCTGCTGCTGCTTTGCCAAAGCGAATTGTATCTTTGCCGCTTGTCAGGCCGAAGTAGCGCGTTTGGGCACGGACACGTCGGGCGTCGGTGCTGTTGTCGCAAGACGTTTCTGCGCAATCCACAAAGTAGAGCCGTATGGTGGTCTCGCGGTCGCCTAGCTTTACACGGAAACTGTCCCCATCGCCTTTGAAGGGTTCGACAAGGGTGGCATTTGTAAAAGCCTTAAGCTCGCCCGCCAAGCCGACGACTGCCGTCAACAGAGTGATGCATAGTATGCGAGCTAAGAGTTTTGTTTTCATGCCTCGAGTATTTATCAAAGGGCTACTTTTCGTTAAGCGGCATGGGATTGCAGAGATTCTGGGCATCATTGGCAACGCGTCCACAGTTAAAACAAATGAATTGTGGATTGGTTACAAGCGCTTTGACTTCGTCCATTTTTCCCTCACCAAAGAGGACACACAGATGTCCGGCATGATTGTGTTTTGATTTGCACGCATGTTTAGTCATGGTTCACTCTCCCTAATGATGATGCTGTATTTGATAAAAAATTATGACTATGATCATAGCCTACGCAACGAAGGGGCGTCTAGCGATTAGTGGGCCACTTTGCTTCTCTGAGGTGTAGCACCAGACTGCGTTTGGTCTTCCGGCCTTCAGTCCGGCCCACCTGACAGGCGGGAATACGTCAGGCAATGACGCACTACAACAGGCGTGTATCCCTTACATATCGCTGTTGCGGGTGGTGTTGCATGTGTTGATTGTGGTGTTGCATGCAACAACGCTTGCTGTTTGTGTGCGTGCCCCTACGCGAATGTATGCAGTTTTGTCTTAGAGCTCAATAGCACTCTGTTTATTGGGTTTCTAGCTGTTAAATCGGTCCAATAACGCATGTCCGACGGGTGTATAGGTGAAGTTGGTATGGGTTCTGCGATATGTATAGCTGTATAGAAATAGCAGTTGTTTGAAAACAGTACTTAGGAGGGTAACACTATGTCAGGAAAAGCAGTTGATTTGACGGATGTAAGTTTTGATGCGGCAGTGAAAACGGGTGTGAGTCTCGTTGACTTTTGGGCTCCCTGGTGCGGACCTTGCATGACTCAGGGTCCTATCGTGGAGGTCGTTGCCGAGAAGATTGGTGGGCGTGCCACGGTTGCCAAAATTAATGTGGATGAGTCGCAGCGAGTCGCGTCGCAGTTTGGGGTGCGCTCGATTCCGACGTTGATTGTTTTCAAGGATGGGGCTGTTGTTCAGCAGTTTGTGGGCGTGCAGTCGGAAGCTCAACTCGTGAGTGCGATTGAATCGGCTTTGTAGAAGGGACGCCAGCGCGGGATGATGACGAGCATTTTCTGCAAAGGGAGGATTAGACTATGATAACGAGATTGCTGGTTGGGATAGGAATAGGCGTATGCATCGGCGGCCTGATGGGGTATTTCGGAAAATGCAGCAGCGGGGGGTGTCCCCTGACGGCCAACCCCTTTCGTGGTGCCATCTATGGCGGCGTCATGGGTGCTCTTTTTGCGTATTCTTTTGCTGGCGCAAACGCAAACCATTCTCCTGTAGGCAAAGCAGATGCAACGCCCTCGGAATACGTCATTCATGTCAACAGCGTCGAGGATTTCCAGCGCGAAGTTACCAATGTCGGGGAGCCTTGCCTCGTTGACTTCTGGGCCCCTTGGTGCGGGCCTTGTCGTCAGCTCGCACCAATCATTGACAACCTTGCCGAAAAGCACCAGAATGCGGCAAGATTGTGCAAGGTAAATGTAGACTTGGTTCCTGAACTGGCGAAAACCTATGCGATTCGTGGAATTCCCTGCGTCCTCTTCTTTCAGAATGGGAAAGAGGTGGAGCGCATCGTGGGGCTCGGGAAACAACAGGATTATGAGCGTGTGCTCGATCGTTTGATTGCCGCGCCGGCGCGTTAGGAAAACGCTGACTTAGAATGAAACGAGAGGAAACGATGAAACGATTAGCACTAACCAACTTTAGCCTCCGGCATCCCTGGATCATCTTGGCGGCTGTCGCGGCGGTCACGGTATTCTTTGGGTTGCAGTTTCCGAAGGTTCATTTTGATAATGACCCGGAAAACATGCTCTCCGAAGATGAGTTTGTCCGGGTCTTTAACCACGAGACGAAGGCCAAATTCGGCCTCTATGATTTTGTCATTGTCGGGGTTGTAAACGAGACGAACCCAGATGGTGTTTTCAATGTGGAGACGCTTCGTAACGTCGATACCTTGACGACACAACTCCTCAGTCTGCGCCAGAGCGAGGATGGGTTAGCGGAAGTGGTGACGGACAATACCGCCACGAATTGGATGTCAGTCGATCTCGAACCTAAGAGCGCTTTCAAGCGTGCCATGAACATCGTGTTCATGCATGACCCGAATCACCTTTTCGACGAAGACGGAAACGGAGCGATCATTGGCCGCGAGATGATGGCTCCTAGCGTTGTAGATAACATCAAGCAGGCCGCGATGGGGTCGCTGAAGCTCGAATACCTCATGGAACATGTCCCGACGACTCGGGAAGAGGCGCAGGTTATCCGCTATGACGCCATGAACAACCCGATGTACAAGGGGACCCTGGTCTCAGAGGATGAAAAGGCCGTTTGCGTCTACATTCCCATTACGGAAAAACCTTTCAGTTACAACGTAGCAGCCCTTGTCCGGGAGTTGACAAAGGACTGGCAGGGCGCTGACAAGATCTATATCGCCGGGCTTCCTGTTGCTGAAGACACCTTTGGTGTGGAAATGCTCGTTCAAATGGCCATGTCAGCCCCCCTGGCAATGTTGATTCTTTTTGGCCTCATGTACTTCTTCTTCAAACGATTCTCCCTCATCGTGGCGCCGCTTCTGCTGGCCATTGTTTCGGTTGTTTGGACCATGGGCTTGTTGATCGGGCTGGGCTACGATGTCCACATCATGAGCTCTATGATTCCGATCTTCATCATGCCCATTGCGGTCTGCAATTCCATTCACGTGCTGAGCGAGTTCTTTGATTCTTACCGGCGCTATCAGAACAAGCTTGAAACGCTGCAGCATGTGACCAAAGAGTTATTCACCCCGATGCTGTATGCGACCATCACTACGATTGCGGGCTTTGCTTCGCTGGCAACAACCCCGATTCCGCCCGTGCGTATCTTTGGGTTGCACGTTGCTTTTGGCGTGGCGATTGGCTGGCTGTTGACGATGACTTTTGTGCCGGCTTTCATCTTGCTGTTCATCTCAGAAGAGTCCCTCCATAAGCTATGTGTGGATCCGAAGCATACGGAGGAGTGCGATGTCGACTCCAGCATGTTGATTCGCTTTCTCCGTCGTCTGGGAGGCATCACGTTCCGACGACCGAATACGATCATGGTTGTTACGATACTTGTCCTGCTGTTCTCGGTCGTTGGGATTCTCAAGATCAACGTCAACGACAACCCGGTCAAGTGGTTCACGGAAAAGCATGAGCTGCGTGTGGCAGACACCGTCCTCAATCAGCATTTTGGAGGAACCTATACTGCCTATATGGTTCTTAGTGGCGATGCGGACCGGAAGGCCTCATTCCAGGAAGATGCGCAGGCTATACGGAACGAGGTACAAGCCCGATTTGGTGAGATCAAACCTGAAGAAACCAAGGCTTTTTTTGCTGCGCTGGACGGGATTGAGAAAACAGCATCCGAATTGGATGCTGATGCAAATTACGCGGCCCTCGAAGACGCAACCGCTAAGATTGATGAAAGTGCCGATTCATCCTGGAATAATCTGGGCGATACAATCAACTATCTGGATACCTCAAACTTGACCTTTGAATCCTTGACTGCCGCGGTAAAGGCTGCAATGGGATCAAAGGATGCGGACAAGGACATTCTTCTCAAACGGCTCAGTACGTCAGAGGCTTTTACCGGCGGTGCTCTGTTGGATAAAGCACTGGAGATCTGCGATACGTTTGCCGGAGCCTCCTTGCGCGAGTTTGTTTTGAGCATGAAGACAGAATTGAATGCGCCGGCCTTCAAACGCCCTGACGTGCTGCGGTATGTTGAAGGTCTGCAAGACTACCTACTGACGCTTGGTAAAGTGGGCAAGTCGACGTCTCCGTCGGATGCACTCAAGAAGGCGGCCTATGAACTGAAGTTTGTCGCGCCTGCGCCCGAGGCTACGGAAGCGAAATGTGCTGCAATCAAAGCGCGCAACGATTCCAACTTCGCAGTACCCGGATCGGCTGCGGAGGTAGGGCAGGTTTATATCCAGCTTGAAGGGATGAAGAAGAAGGAAACGCTGTTCCATCTCGTCACACGAGACTTCACCGAAGCGAACATCTGGGTTCAGCTTACCAGTGGTGACAATCAGGACATGAGTATGGTCGTCGACAGCGTAGAGAAATACCTCGATACCCATGAGCCACCGGTGCCGCTGGAACTCAACTGGGCGGGATTGACCTATCTGAATATTGTCTGGCAGGAAAAGATGGTGAAAGGAATGCTTTCTTCGCTGGCCAGCAGTTTTGTGGTGGTGCTGATCATGATGTTCATCCTGTTCCGGTCGCTACTTTTCGGGGCACTGGCGATGATTCCGTTAACCGTCACCATCACCTTTATCTATGGACTGATTGGCTGGGTTGGAAAAGACTACGACATGCCCGTGGCCATTCTCTCGGCCATGACGCTTGGTCTCAGTGTTGACTTCGCCATTCACTTCCTAGAACGGAGCCGGGAGATGTACAAGACTATCGGAAACTGGAAAGAAACCAGAATTCGCATGTTTGGCGACCCGGCAAAGGCCATTAGCCGAAATGCTATTGTGATTGCGTTGGGCTTTCTGCCGCTGCTTCTGGCACCGTTGGTGCCCTACCGCACGGTCGGTTTCTTCCTGGCAATGATCATGTTGATTTCCTGGTTGGCCACGCTGTTTATTCTGCCGGCGCTTATCCGGAAGCTGGAGAGCCGTCTGTTCAAGAAGGAATCGTCGACGCACGGAAAAAATAACGCGTAAATGGCCGTACAGGCCACAAAGAAAAACCGAAAGAAAGGTGTAGTATGAAACAGGGAATCGTGTGGATCATGGCGATACTGGCAGGAACAATGATGACAGCCAAAAGTGCGGAACTTACGGCGGACGAGATTGTATCCAAAGCAAACGACGCAGCCTATTACGCGGGCGAAGATGGAAGCTCTCGGGTAACCATGAGCCTGTCGGATGGACGTTCGCGTGAGTTCGTCATTCTTCGCAAGAACGTGGATGCGTCTAAGGATCAGAAGTTCTACGTCTACTTCGAAGCTCCCGCCGATGTGCGCAAGATGGCGTATTTGGTGAAAAAGCATGTCGGAGGGGATGATGCCCGCTGGCTTTTCCTGCCCGCGCTCAATCTTGTTAAGCGTATCGCCCCTGGCGACAAGCGCACAAGCTTTGTGGGCTCCGACTTCCTGTACGAGGATGTCTCGGGACGCAGCCTAGCCGAAGATAGCCACGAGCTGGTAGAGACTACTGATACCCAGTACATCGTCAAGAATGTGCCGAAAGACGCACAGTCTACGAAGTTCAGTTCATACAACGTCTGGATCGACAAGAACACGTTCGTTCCTGTTAAGGCAGAATACCTGGACAAGAACGGCAAGCTCTATCGTCGCATCACAGCCGAAGACATAAAGACGGTTCAGGGTCATCCGACGGCGACTAAACAGATTGCAGATGATCTGGCTGGCGGTACAAAAACCGAAATCATCTTCGGGGATGTTAAGTATGATATTGGCCTGAAAGATGCGATTTTCACGGAACGCTTTCTGCGCCGCCCCCCGCGTGAGGTTACGCGGTAGTAATATCACCCGTGCCGGGTGTGTATTGCATCCGGTTTGGGTTGATGAGAACGGAAAACGAGGAGACTCTTACTCCCACACTTAAACGTACCCTTAACCGCCACTTTTACTCAGATACCCTTAACCGACCCGCTTACTCGTTGATGGCCAAGTGCTTGTCGACTTACTCGTGGTACTCGCGATCACCATTCTATGAGGGGTTCGGAGTGTCGACGGTTGAGGTGAGGCGGTTAAGGGGATCCGAGACCTTATGTTAGCTCGTGGTTCAAAATAATTCTTGCATAGAAAAGAGAAAGGCGCTTTCGATTCCTTTAGGTAGAACGTTGCGACATCGCAACAGGAAAGGAAAGCGCCATGGAGACTAA
>Ga0307929_1001472_pt1 | contig 17652 bp, 11 predicted proteins | sample AceLakmetage1330_FD_203160 | JGI IMG/M metagenome (GOLD analysis project Ga0307929, IMG submission 203160) | Saline water microbial communities from Ace Lake, Antarctica - #1330 | ecosystem: Environmental > Aquatic > Non-marine Saline and Alkaline > Saline | place: Antarctica: Ace Lake...
ATCAAGGAATTCCTGATAGGTTTCAGGATAATCAATGCCAGCAACTGGATGGTCATTTTGCATGCTGCAAATCTATATGCAGGGGCCACTTGCGTCAACTTGATACCCCGCAAATTTAATATAGAGAGGATGGGTATGAACCGAATCAGGATGACTTTACTGATGATCTCCGTAACAGGGGGGATTCTCGGAACCGTTGGAGCGGTGGAAAAATATGAACCGAATTGGGATTCGTTGCGACAGCACGAAACCCCGGAATGGGCGCTGGACGCCAAGTTCGGGATATATGCCCACTGGGGCCCCTATTCGGAGTCGGGTGCGTGGAAGGACAACCCCAATATTAACTGGGGAAACTACTACATCACCTGCTACAACGGGATCTATCACACCAATCCCGAAGAGGCGCGCCGCAAAACCTTTGAAAAGCGCTATGGCTCAATCACGACTGGCGCGGGCTATCGCGATCTGTGCGAAGATTTCAAGGCAAACGCGTTTGACCCCGTTGCTTGGGCGGATCTGATTGAGCGCTCCGGTGCCAAGTATGCTGGTATCTGCGCGATTCACCACGACGGCTACGCCATGTGGGATTCCGCCGTCACGCCGCACAGCGCGGGGACAACCGGGCCCAAGCGCGACCTGTTCGGCGAGATGATGACCGAGATCCAGAAGCGCGGCCTCAAGACGATCGCAACCTTCCATCATGCGCGTACCTACCGCGAATTCTCTGTATTGCAGGATAAGTTGCGTAAAAAGGGTGTTGAGGGTGTGGATATTTTGGATCCCAAAAACGAGGACTACTACTGGTTCCTCGGCGGGAAAGAACGCTTCGCCGAAAACCGCAAGCAGTTGACCTATGAGGTCATTGAAAAATATAAGCCCGACGTACTCTGGTTCGATGGCGGTGGCGGGGACTTCGGCACCGAAGAGATCCTGGCAGACTATTTCAATATGGGGCTCAAGGAAGGCAAAGAAGTCTGTGTGCACAACAAAGGCAACTTTGGAACCAACTTTGGGATCTATTCCTATGAAAACGGGGCGCATCGCCCGGGCTTTGTGGACTGGCCGTGGGAAGACGATACGCCCTCTGCCGTCGGCTGGTGCGACTGGCCTTGGTGGTACGGCATCCAATACAAAACGCCGCGCAACGTAGTGGTTCGACTCGCCGACCTGGTGGCGCGCAACGGGGGCTTGCTACTCTCCGTGAATCCGCGTCCTGACGGTTCCTTCGATAAAGGGCAGGTCGATTTGCTCGAAGGCATTGGCAAATGGCTGGGGCAGAACGGCGAGGCCATCTATGGCACCCGTCCGTGGGTCATCCATGCCGAAGGCCATGTGGAGCCCATTTTCTGGCAGGATGTAGTCAGCCCTATTCACGGGAAGGCAGCTCGTCCAATCCAGCCGGACTCCAGCCAGTTCGATGCCACGGACATCCGTTTTACGGCCAAGGGCAATACACTCTATGCCATTCAGCTGGGAATTCCGAAGGGCGGAAAAACCATCATCAAGTCGCTGGGCAATCAGACCTCGATTTCTTCAGCCAACAAGATCATTTCTGTCGAGCTGCTGGGTCATGGGAACGTGGTGTTCGAGCGAAAGGCGGATGCGCTGGAAATCACACTGCCCGAAAACATGCCCAACGAGTGGGCGCCTGCCTTTAAAATATCTGTCGAAGGCGAGCTTAAGCAGCGCGAGCTGCTGGGCACCAACGAAGTCATCCCAATGAAAACCTAAACTGAAAAGGGCATTACAGCTTGAACACGCTCATCTGGAGCCTGTTTTCTTGAAAAAAAATGAGGAGTGGAAGAGGTGGCCTCGGTTTCTAAACCAATCAGCCGTCAGGTTAAGTTAGAGCAGGAAAAGAAAATATGAAAAATAAACTAATCATCCTGATTTTACTCTCTGTGACCTCTGTCACGCTTGCCGGAAAAAAAAGCGATGATGCCGAGGCTGGAAATACTATCTATTCCTATACAGGAATGAATGGGCAACAGCACAAGATCCAGGCATTTTTTCCAAAAAATCATAAACCCTCGAATAAAGCGCCTTGCTTTGTTTTTTTTCATGGGGGGAGCTGGACCAAAGGGGACATGAATCAAGGAAAATCGTTTTGTGAATATTTGTCATCCCGCGGCATGGTGGCCATCACGGCAAACTATTCGATGCATCCAAAGGAGGCTCAAAAACAACTTCCAGAAGGAGAATCGAGAAAACGGATCTGTGTAATGGATGGAAAAACCGTGATTCGCTGGGCAAAAAAGCATGCCGACGAACTGGGAATAGATCCTGAGCGAATGGTTGTCTCAGGCGCATCGGCAGGGGGGCACATAAGTGTTCTTTCAATGATGGATAGTGAATTTAGTAATCCTAAGGATCCGAAAGAAATCAACACCGAGGTTCAGGCGTTTATCCTACTGTGCCCAGCCTTCACTATTCTGACGAGGGACACCTCTCCAGATGTAAATGTGTTCAAGCATCTGGATAAAAAGTTCCCTCCAATACTTTTCATTGTCGGTGAAACGGACAATTGGAAGAAGGCCTCGGATGTGTTCGTCGAGAAACTCTCAGCAAAGAACGAGGATTTAGAAACTTGGATGGGACCCAAAGGCGGACACATGTTTTTCCGGACCAAGGGATGGATAACGCCGACGCTTCTCAGGATCGATGCCTTCCTGACGGCAAAAGGTTTCCTTGAGGGTTCGACAACGCTTGAGTCCACTCCGGAAGACCACCAGCTCGAAAACATCAAATAAAAAGAACTCTAACAAGGCAATTGAGGCTATTTTAGGTACTGGAAAAGTGAATAGAAAAATGTGCCAAGGTTTGGAGAAATCTATGCCTTCTATGCAATAGAGTTCCGGCCGTGGAAAATTGAGAGATGAAGCTACCAATGTTTGGAGAAACAGCATGAAAATATACGTTTTACTGGTCGCTATGTGCCCTTTCGTCACGGCTCTTGCCGTGCCGGACTATCCTGCTTTTTCATGGGGCCGTGTTCCGGTTTATCTGCACTTCGGAAGCGATACCCAGTTGACCGATGAGCAGGTGGAAATGACGGCAAAGCGATCCAATTTTATCTGCTTGGAAAAGGCGCACGGAAAAAAAACAAACCGAACCCATCCGGAACGCATTGCCGGTGAAGATGCCCAGCGCATCAAAGCGGCAAATCCAGATGCCATTGTGCTCATGTATTGGAACACACTCATCGCGTGGCCGTTTACCTCGTACAATCAGAGTTTTGCTGAAACGCATCCGGAAGACTGGACCCTGCGAGACCTGAATACGGGTGAGCCGTTGCTTAAGTCCTTGCTCGGAAAAACTCCCGTCTATCAATACAACCTGCTCAATCCAGATATGCGCGAATGGTGGGTAGACACCGTCGCCAGCGCGGTTAGAGAATTAGGTTTCGACGGTGTTTTTATGGATGCCATCTCGCAGTCGAAACGACCGATCTGGCTTAAAAAAGGCTGGGGCTTGGGGCAGGAGGATGCACTGGATGCTGCGGCCATTGATCTGATCACACGGACCAAGAAGGCCATGGGCTCCGACCACCTGCTGATCTATAACGGGTTCCGCACCAACGCGGGTGGTTCGGATGGCGCCGCGGCTGCGGGCGCGGAATTTCTGCCCTATGCTGATGGGGCAAAGATTGAGCATTTCGACCAGTTTAACTCCTCCGCCAAAGAAGACGTTCTGGCGTATTGGGAAATGGCGGATCAAGCGGCGAAAGAGGGGAAGATTGTCCTCTATAAGGCGTGGCCAGATCATCACATTAACTGGTTGAATAAAGAATTCATGGCAAAAAGCCCGGCCGAGAAAGATGCGTTCGCCCGCAGGAAGCTCACTTATCCGCTGGCCTGCTATTTGATTGGCGCGCGGAAAAACAGCTACTTCTGCTATGGCTGGGGCTATAAGATCGAAGACGGACATCTGATTGACTACCCCGAATATTCATATTCGCTCGGCGCGCCAAAAGGAAACGCGGTTCGCAAAGAAAATAGCTGGAAATTTTATCGTGAATTCGAACACGCCAACGTGACGGTTGATTTGGAAAAACGAGAAGGAAAAATAGAGTGGTTGTAACATCGATCTTTCCAAACTAAGGAAAATGAAATGAAGAGTTTAGGTAATTGTTTTACGAAGAGATGGAAGGCGATCGCTGCATTTGTGACATGCCTTGTAGTCGTATTTTCGGCAGCGGGATCGGTCTCGGCCGCGTCTCCGAATATTATTGTGGTAGTCCACTACTGTCCCAACGTTTGAAGGGGCGGATGATGTAAGATTCTAATAGTTAGACTGTTGCATCTAAATCAGGCTCTTGCCGACTTGAATCGGATTTCGGGATATGATCGCTCCCTTTTACGGAGGACGTGCGATGTATTCTGGAGCGACGGTTTTTTCTCAACTGATGCAGCAACTCCCATGGTGGCAGTTCCAGACCTTTGTCGATCGCTACCAGGGCGACTACAAGGTCAAAACCTTCCGGTGCGCCGAACATTTCCGAGTGATGGCTTTTGCACAACTGACTTATCGGGAGAGCCTACGCGATGTCGAAGCCTGCCTGCGTGCCATGGGGCCTAAGCTTTATCACATGGGCATTCGCAGTACGGTGTCGCGGAACAATTTATCCAACGCAAACGAAAGCCGCGATTGGCGCATCTACGCTGAGTTCGCTCAGGTCCTGGTTCAGCAGGCCAAAACGCTTTATGCGGGCGATTCTAAATTCCCCGATCTGGACGCGACGGTTTATGCACTCGATTCGACCACGATTGATCTGTGTATGACGCTGTTTCCATGGGCTCATTTTCGGCGAACGAAAAGCGCGGTGAAAATGCATACATTACTCAACCTCTGCGGCAACATCCCTGAATTCATTCTGATATCAGACGGGAAAATGCATGATGTACACGTCTTGGATCACATCATCCCGTTGCCGGGAGCCTACTATGTGATGGATCGGGCCTACCTCGATTTTGAGCGACTTCATACACTCCATTCTCTAAAAGCTTATTTTGTAACCCGCGCCAAAAAGAAATTACAGTTCCGACGTCGCTACTCCCATCCAGTAGACCGGACGACTGGAGTGATCTGCGATCAAACCGTTGTGCTCACAAATTATTACTCGATTCAGAAATATCCAGCCCCATTCCGCCGGATAAAATACAAGGATGATGAGGGCCGGGTACTGGTGTTTCTGACCAACGATTTCACTCTCCCCGCATTAAGCATTGCCGAACTATACAAAGCCCGTTGGCAAATCGAACTCTTCTTTAAATGGATCAAGCAACATTTACGGATCAAGTCCTTCTTCGGAACCAGCCCCAATGCCGTCAAAGTTCAAATTTGGACCGCAATCAGCGTCTACCTGCTTGTGGCCATTATGAAGAAGCGAATGAAAATCGATCATTCGCTCTACACAATTCTACAGATTTTGAGCGTGTCCGTTTTCGAGAAAATGCCCGTTTTACAGGCGTTTGAGAGCACTGATTACTCAAATGGAGGTGGTGACTTCTGTAACCAGTTGCCGCTGTGGGACTAATACTGGGACAGTAGTGGTGGTAGTCACCGATGATCAGCGCTGGGATTTTTTTGGATTTACGGGTTCATTCCCATGGCTGAAAACCCCGAACTTTATGATCTGAATAATGATCCGGGAGAAATCTTGAATCTGGGGCGGAATCCAGAATGCGGTTCGAAGGTGATGAAAATGGAACAAGATCTGGAGGATCTCATTGAGCGAACCGGATTCACAATTCAGGGGCCGCTGGTCACTGAGCTGCATTAGGCGGCGAATTTAAGGAGTACATGAAATGAAATTACAAAAAACGTTAATTGGCGCAGTGATCTTCTTCGCTGTGGCAACTGTACATTCGGAGGGCGCGGCTTCGTCTGCCCGGAATTCCGCGCAAGGCGACCGTCCGAATGTCGTGATTGTGATCACCGATGACCAGGGCTATGGCGATATGGCCTTCACCGGCAATTCCGCCATCAAAACCCCGAACATCGACAAGTTGCGTTCGCAGAGCACCTTGCTCAATAACTTCCACGTCGATCCCACCTGTGCGCCGACCCGATCCGCGCTGATGACCGGCCGCTATTCCAACCGCGTCGGCGTTTGGCATACCGTTCAGGGCCGCAGCATGCTGCGCCGCCGCGAAATCACCATGGCCGATATTTTCAGTCAGAATGGCTATGCCACCGGGCACTTTGGAAAATGGCATCTCGGCGACTGCTATCCTTATCGCCCGGAAGACCGCGGCTTCCAGCACTGCGTCTATCACCAGGCTGGCGGCGTCGGTCAAGCTCCAGACTACTGGGGCAACGACTATTTTGACGACACCTATATCGTCAACGGCAAACACCAGCGCTTCAAAGGGTTTTGCACCGACATCTGGTTCGACGAGGGCATGAAGTTCATCAAAGCCAACAAGGAGAAACCTTTCTTTGCCTATATCGCCCTGAACGCCCCGCATAAACCGCTCTTCTGTCCCGAAGAATACGCCAATCTCTATGAAGGCAAGCCGGGGGTTCCGTATGCCGCGTTCTACGGCATGATCAGCAACATTGACGACAATCTCGCTAAGCTGACTGCCTTCATCGAAAGTGAAGGACTCGCCGACAATACCATTCTCGTTTTCATGACCGACAATGGCAGTGCGAGCGGCATGCACGACGGACAAGGGTACGACGGCAATATGCGCGGCAAAAAGAATTCGGAATACGAGGGAGGTCACCGCGTCCCGTTCATGATCCGCTGGCCCAACGGAAAAATCGAAGCCGGTAAGTCGATCGAACGCCTTACCGCTCACATCGACATCCTGCCCACCTTCATCGAACTCTGCGGACTTACCGCGCCGGAAATTGAATTCGATGGAAGCAGCATCAGCGATCTGCTTTACAGCGATGGCAAAAAGTGGCCGAACCGCGCACTCGTGGTTGAATCGCAACGCGTGGTCGATCCGATTAAATGGCGCAAGAGCGCTGTGATGACCGACCAGTGGCGCCTCGTCAACGGCAAGGAGCTTTTCCGCCTCAAGGACGATCCTAAACAGGCGACGGACATCGCCTCTCAGCACCCGGAAGTTTTCGAACGTCTGCGCGGCGAATATGACAAATTCTGGAACGATGTTTCGCAAGAACACGACCTGACCAGCTACATGGTCATCGGCTCCGACCGTTCGCCGATCGTTTCGTTCTGTTCGCACGACTGGCTCATTGATCATGGACCTCCATGGAACCAGTCGCACATTAAAGCGGGCGCGGTTGCTGTCGAGGCGCATTGGGCCGTTGAGGTCGAGCGTGACGGCGACTATGAAATCTCATTGCGCCGCTGGCCGGTTGAGGCCGACAAAGGCATTAACGACGGCACCTACGGCAAGGCCTTCAACTACAAGCAGGCCCGTATGCGCATTGGCGACATCGACGAGATTAAAGAGATTCCAGCGGGTGCAAAGGAAGTAACCTTTAATGTTACCTTGAAGAAGGGCATTACCCAGCTCTCCCCGGTCTTCATTGGCCCGGATCTCACGGCCACACCGTACTATGCCTATGTAACGCATAAGCCCAAGCCCGGTTGGCAAACGCCGCACGGCATGGGTATTCCCGTCTACGATCCGGCCTATGGACGCGTGCCGCCTGCCGCCTGCCGCTAGCGCCTGTCCGCAAGTTGGAACTCAGATAACCCTGCTGATTAATGAGAGTGTTAGGAGACAGAAAAATGACCCAGAATAGAAAAAATAGCGGGAAACTTTTCCCGGCGCTCATCTTCAGCTGGGTTTTTGCCGCCCTGTGCGCTCAATCTGCGACCTTAAATGAATGGAATTTTTATTCTGACCCGGCCGGCAGGACGCTCTCGCAGGCGACCAATTCAGCCGGCAACATCAGCTTTTCCGCCGGCAATGAGGCCAGTTTGAGTACGGATGGCATCGGTGTTTTAAATTGTACCAACAGCGATGACGGAACGTCTGGCATGTGGACGAATGGTGCAATTTTAAATGCACAGCTTGCCGCTCCTGTCACAAGCGGCGAACAATTCCTGCGCTACGACTTTTCTTACGATTTGAGTGATCCCAGCCGCTTAAACGACAGCGGGACACTGCTTTTCTTTTCTTTTTATGACGGCACCGGAGATGAAGTGGCCGGGATCGCCTTCCAGTATGATGTCGGAGCAAATGCCACCGCAACATATGAGTTGGTCGCGCTGACCAACACGACCGATGCCGTTGGCACAGTTGCGGTGATTGCTAAAATCAACCTGTCGAATCAGACGCTGTCGGTCTGGTATGACCTGGCCGGCGACGTGAGCGGATTTTCGGAAACCTCGCCGAGCGCCAATGTGGCGGTTTTGCTCAGCTCCTTTGATTCATTGCGGTTTCAGGCGACTGGCGATATTCAGCCGGTCGGATCATCCGATCACGTTGCGGTCGATCTATTGCGCACGGCGGACAGCTGGGAGGACATTCTCGTTGCAGACCCGGCGGCGACACCTTCGCTGCAGATTCAAGCGACAGTGAGTCCGTCAGAGAGTATGGAATCCGGCGAAACCAATGAGGTATCGGTTGTCATTAGAAATGTCGGCGGCGTGGCAACCAATGTAACCTCCGCTCTGAGCCACGATAAAGTGCCCAGCGCCTTTACCGTGACGTCCGACAACACCGCGCAAACTCTTTGGCCGGACGAGTTGATGACCAACACCTATACGGTGGTTGCCAACACGAATGGCGGCTTCGTCTTTACGGCTCAGGCGTTTATTGCCGGGACCGGTGATATCTCAACTACCTTGAATGTCGTCGTTGGCTCGCAGATCAGCTATCTGACCAACAGCATCGCCGTGGTTTCGACGAACGGGCTGTTTGCGGACGACTACGAGCCGGGTGAAATCATCGATATCACCGTGATCAGCACGAATGACGGGGCGAAAGTCGTCAGCAATATCGTCAACTCGCTCTCCGTCGATTCGGATTATTTTTCCATCTCCAATCGAACCTCAACCCTCTATTCATCCATGGCCGCTGGCGATACCACCTCAACCGTCTATCGGGTGACCCTTGATCCGGCAACGCCGCACGGCACGTATTCGTTTAATGTCACCAATGCGGCGGGGGCCAAAGTGTGGCCGGGCGCCTTCCCAATTCATGTGTTAAATCAGGGCATTCCCTCTGTTTCTCCCGGGGCTCTGGTGTTTTCGGTGGTTGAGGGAGATACAGAACTGCAGACGGTGACGGTGTCCAATGCCGGAAACGCGACCTTGAGCTTTACGATCAATGACAATGCGGCATGGGAGAACCTGGTGACGACGGATGTCGGAGCCGCTCCGTCCGAAATGGAACCCGGCGGCACCGTCATTGATCTGGTTGACCCCGAACCGAGCAATCAGTGGGTGAGTGCTGAAACTGATGGGGAAAGCGATACGTTGGATATTGGGTTTTCCTTCCCGCTCCAAGGAACGGACTACACAAAATTCTATATTGACTCCAACGGCGCAATTTTTCTCTCCACCACCAACCGCTCTGCGGACTATGCTAGCTCGATGGGATCGGCGACGCTTCCGATAGGAAGCAGCCCGATGATTGCGCCTCTGCGGGATAAACAAATGATGATTCCGGCAGGCAGCGTCCGTTATCTTGTCAAAAGCAATCCGCAGCGACTGGTCATCGTGCATGATGGATTGTCCAACAACTCGCTGGAGTCAACTGACCTGCAGTTCCAAACTGAGCTGTTTGCTGACGGTCAGATTAAATTCAGCTATTTCAACATCAACGGGCAGTATGTCCATTTCGCTGCAGTCGGTTTTCAGGCCGACGAGAACAACTTTGTGAATATTGAAACGGTTCCGGCCTCCGGCACGGCGGTTCTCATTTACACGGCCGAAGACCCGTGGGTTCGTTACGACCCGCCGGGCGGATCCGTTCCTCCCTTGGGATCTGTGGTGGTCACCTTCACCGCAGATGCGACATCTCAGGCGGTCGGCACGGCCAATGCGTTTACAACAACATTTAACTGGGGCGGCGGTTCGGACGATGTGACCGTCAATGCGTCGGTTGTGGCGGCTGTACCGAAGCTGGAAACCGTTGCTGCGGTTCTTTTCGAAGGTCCTGCGGGCGAGATCACAACGATGATACTGGACCTGACCAATAGCGGCAAGGCCGCGCTCAACTTCACCATCACCGATACCGGTAGCGCGTCGGCCTCGTATCAGGGAGCGGTTTCCAATGGGGTTGTCTGGACGAACGTTTCCGTTGCTGCGTTGGAGATGCTCAACCCAGACCCGAACCCTTATATCAACGCAGAGAATGAGGGCTTCAGCGCCCTGCAGTCGATCGGCTTCGAATTCCCATTCTATGGCGGCGTCTACACGCACTTTTCCGCAGGGGTGAATGGTGGCATTTCGCTAGGCACAACCAACCGCATGTGGGCGGTCGGCGATTTCAGCGCCGAGGGCGATCATGTGCCGCAGCAGTTCATCGCCCCGTACTGGGGGAATCTGTTTATGGACACCAACGCGTCGATCCGCTTCCAGAGCTCGGCCGATCAATTGATCGTGACCTGGGAGAACATGGAGCAGTCCGGCGTCACGCCCGGCACCGATCTGACCTTCCAGGCCGTGCTGCATTCCAGCGGCCGCATCGAGTTTCGCTACCAGCAGGTCAACGGGTCCTTCTGGCCGCTCACGCCGTGGGGCATCCGTTCCGGCCCCGCCCGGAGCCACTCCGGAAAGCTGATCCTTCCGGGCGATGAGATTATTATCGTTGATGAATACGGCTACCCGACAACCAATTATGTGAACGCCATTTCCGACCGGTTCATTTCAATGACCTCGTCCAACTATCCGATTATCACCTACATACCATCGGTTGGAACGATTGATCCCAACGGCGGAACTGCTGCGGTTGAATTGCGCGGGAACGCAAGCGGCATGATGCCGGGCGATGCCAACAGCGTCACCAATGAGGCGACCCTGGATATCGTTTACGAAGTCGGAACTAACAACGTGGACGACGTGACCTTTATGGTGACCAACAACGTGGACGTGACCTTTGTGGTGACCAACAGCTTGGAAGCCGTGCCGGTCTCGCCGCTCGCGGCGGCGCTTGCGGACGCCGACGGAGACGGCATGGGCTATGACGCCGAACTGATTGCCGGCACGGACCCGCTCAGCGCCGACTCCGTCTTCACCGTTTCGACCGATGCCGGACGCGTGATTTCCTGGGTCTATGCCGAGGGCCGCACCTACACGGTCTGGTACTCACTGGATTTGAAAGATGATTTTGTCCCGCTGGCAGGGGCCGTCGGGCTGGCTGCCGGCACGCATACAGACACGGAGCACGCTGGTGTACCGGTGATCTTCTACAAAGTGTCGGTGGACTGAGAAGTTTTTGATTAGAAGGTAATAGGGTTAGGAAAGCTTTCAGATAGAAAGCTGGAGAAGGAAATCATCTTGTGCCGTAGCGAGCGGGCAGGGGAAACGCAAGGAGTAGAGTATGAAGAAGTATATGGGGTTTCTAATAATGGTCGGCGCGATGACAGGGTCCGCCCTGCAGGCGGAGGTGGTCATCACCTCTCCGACCGGGGTTCAGGACGAAAGCGATGTGGTGTTGGAAAAGGCGGTTGAGTCCGTTAAGAATATACCCGCAGACACCGTTGCCGTCGTCGGCGATACCGTCGTTTTCATCGGCACGGAGATGGGCAACACCGCTCATGGCGTGGTGTCCGCATTCAAAGCAAAAACACCTCGGGAAACCGTGCGCACCGAAATGATCCGGCAGGTGGATGAGACCTGGGATGTTTCGGATGATGTTCAGATGCGTTCCTATGAGGTCAGCGCGAAAATGGCCAAAGAGATGGTGCAAGACGCTGGCTCAGACGCCGCCGTGTTGGATGTGCGCAACTTCTTCATGGGAATCCAGTTCTCTAAAGGAACGTCGGCATTCTACCGCCCCGATTTCAATCGGCTGGTGGTTCACCAGACGTCCGCCAATCTGCAGGCGATCGATCAGCTGATGGGCCGCTTCAGCGAAGAGCCCACGTACAAACAAATCGAAATCGAAACCAAATTTGTCGAAGTCGAACAGAAGACTTTGAATGAACTCGGGTTCGACTGGACTTTTACTGAGGACTGGAACCTCACGAAGGATTTGGCGATGAGTACGATTGACCCGCTGACCGGTCAACAGACACTGACCCGTGCTCTGCGCACGGCTACGGAGGCCTTGTCCGGTGCTGGATCGGGCGCAACGGTCACATTGACCAAAAACGGATGGCTCCCAATCGAGCTCGCGATCACCGCTCTCGAACAGTCGGACGGCGCGGATGTGCTGTCGGCTCCCAGCGTGACGACAACCGATGGCTCCACCGCAGAAATCTGGGTGGGGGATCGCGAAATTATGCCCACTAAATTCTCTCCAAATTCGGATAACACGAGCATTAATGTCGCATATGACGGGTTCAAAGAAATGAACATCGGTGTACACTTGGAGGTGACTCCCGTCGTGGCGGAAAACAACCTGATCAATCTCGAGCTGAAGCCCGAGGTGATTGATCTGGTCGGCTACGACTCCTACGCCATTACGCCCGCTGACGCCAGTATGATCATTTGGAGCGGAGCCGATACAACCGAAATGTCAACGGTGGGCCGCTACCCGATTCCGAGTGTTCCCGGCATGGACACCGCCTGGAATATCATGCGGGCCACACTGGGCGGAACGGACCCGAATGATTTGAGCCAAACAGTGAACTATGAAGATTTTGACGGAAGCGCCGTTATTGAATCGACTCCTGCTGAGGGATACTTTGATACACGACGGCGTATAGAACACGGTGAATACGGCATTGTGGTTCCCCAGTTGATCGGTTCCCTGCCGGTTTTCCGTGTGCGTAAGATCGAGACCAACCTGACGGTCGCAGACGGAAGCACGGTCGGCATGGGCGGTCTGATTTACGACAAACTCGAAACCTACAAGGACAAGGTTCCGGTTCTCGGGTCCATTCCGCTACTCGGACGCCTGTTCCGCTCCGAAGGCGAGCGTAGCGTAAAGCGCAACCTGATGATCTTTGTCACGGCCACACAGGTGGATGTGAACGGCCGCCGCTCGGCGGATTTGGCAACCCGGTAACCACGGATTCTAAAGAGGAGAAACAATGATGAAAAAAAATATACAGATTGTAATGATCACGATGATCGCCGCCGTTTGTTCGGCGCAGGAGTCAGAAACCGTGGCAGGGATTATGGCAGAGCTTAATGCCCCGGGATCGAAACCGGCTGTCGCTCAAAAACAGGCTAAGGCTCCGGCAGGAACTGCTCTTCAGGCACCTGCACCGAAGCTGCGGGAAACCCCGGTGTCCACCTATTTGCTCGATCAAAAGGCGGAGAAGGAACGGCGCAACGCAGAAAATGTAGCCCTGGATGCCGTAACCGCATCCTGGAACGGCATGATCCTGCGCGACTACCAGCTCTCACCGGCCGCACTCGAAAAAATGCGGCTCACAGGCCTCGAACAAAGTACCGATGTGAGCGGACTGTTTCCGGATATTGACTTCCCCGAGGGTTCGCAGGCGGTCTACCGCCCAGTCCTAAAGAAGCTGTATGTCCTGAACACGTCTAAGAATACAGCCAAGCTCGAGGCGCTTCTGACCGCACTGGAGGCACCCAGCGCTTCAGATGATGGACAGATCGAAATCAAGACTCGGATCGTTGAGTTTGCTGAAGGCGCCCTGGAGGAACTCGGATTTGAATGGTCGGATATTGCGGATGGCGATGCTCCGTCTCTGGCCGATGACTGGTCGGTTGTGGATGGCGAGGATCTTTTCAACGATTCATTGCGCGGTGGCAGTGATGTCTTTTCTAAACCCGGTTCGCTCGGCTCTGAAACCGGGGCGGGTGCCGGCGATTGGACGGCAAACCGCCTGCGGGACGGGTTCAGCGACGACGCAGGAGAGCTGCGTGTCCAGAATATTGGTTCGGATTTGGATCTGTTGATCCGGGCGCTGGATCAAACCTCCGGTACGGACATTCTTTCCGCTCCGAGCGTTGTGACCCGGGCCGGTAAGCGGGCGACGATCCAGGTGGGACAGACCCACTATTTTCCGGACGTGTTTGAGGCCGGAGGCAATGAGGGAAATATCGTTCACGTTAACTATCAGGATTTTGAAGAAAAACTGATGGGGGTCGAACTCAGCGTGACGCCCAACCTAATCGAAGGCGGCTTGATCGAAATGGAGCTGAATCCTAAAATTACAGAGCTTCTAGGATGGCGCGGCTACGAGATCGCTCCGGCGAACTCAGCGTATACCTACTTTCAGTACCGTATTGGGCAGACCTTTGAACATCAGGCGGTCATGGCCCGTTTGCCGATCTATCGGCATCGGGAAGTCCAAACTAGCGTCACCATCGCGGATGGAAGCACCGTCGGCATGGGCGGTTTGATCAACGAAAAGACCGAAGCGTTCAGTGACCGGGTTCCGGTGCTTGGAAGCATCCCGCTCATCGGCCGGCTCTTCCGCTCCGAAGGCGAGCGCACGGTGAAACGCAATCTGATGATCTTTGTAACGGCTCGCAAAGTTTCGCCCAATGGCCGCATCATCAGCGAACAGGCCACAAACTAGGTTTGAGGTGATTCGGCGGGATCGGGCGGTGTTTGCATGCCGTCCGCCGCCGGTTCCAACAAGAGGAGGACCCATGAAAAATTGTTGGTTTGGAAGACGGACGTTTGTTCCTTTTATCTGTGTGGCTATGCTGTTCGCCGCGAACGAATCCTTGGCTCAGCCGAAGGAGCACAATGTCACGTTGACGACCCAGATTAAAACGAAGAGTGAGAAAGAGACCCGAGTAACAAGGTTTGAACAAAAAGGCAGCCTAGCCATTGATACCACCATCGAGGGGCGGATCTTTTACCCCACGTTGACGGTCACTCTGTATAATTCCCGAGAGCAACAGGAGACTGTTCAGCTCGAGTGGTATTTTTTGTCTAAGAATACGAAGGGGAAAGCGAAAGTCGGAAAGACAGAAGTTCCTGTCCGAGATGTTTTTGACGCCGGAAAGAAAAAAGTGTCCTTGGGGTCAGGAGCCAGAGCAACGGAAACCATCGTACCGAAACCGTTGAGGTTGAAAATAATAACAAGGGATATATTGAACGAGAGCACAGGTAATCTAAACACAAAGGTAAAAGAAATAGGTGACACCTATCTTGGGTATCTTGTGTTGGTTACGGTGGACGGGGAAATTATTGCTAAAGACGCCAGCTCCTATCCCTACTTGAAAGAGGAGTGGATTGAGACGTGTAGAAATTTCAGGCCAGGCAAAAAGGGAAAAGGCAAGAGGTAGCCGTTCCCACTGCTTTTGAAAAAAACAGGGATGCCGCTTAAATACGCCGCTGGTGGGTCCGAAAACTAATCCGCGATAGAGTTGACTGAAAATAATGGGCGAAGCAGGCGAATCCTAAGAAAAAGGGCTCTTCTCGGATGTGCGTTTTTTCACTCGCATCAAATCATTGAGGTCCCACGGATCTTTTCAATCATAGATTTTTACCGCGGCCCGGGAGTGCTGCGGCAATACACCGCACACACGGCAAGTTTCAAGAGTTGAGAGATCCCCATCCATATTTCAAAGCCTTCTTCATCCGTGGGTTGGCCGCGCGTATGGCGCGGTAAACATCCGTGGGCCATAAACAGCTTCTGAAAACGCAATTCCGAGATGAACCAACAATGCTATCTCAAATTGAAATCCTGGCTAGGGGGTGTTCCGTCGGGCGGTGACGGAACGGTTGGGTCTGGCTACTCTGCGGAGAAGCGGTAGACGGTTTCGGAGGTGAAGGTTTCTCCGGGGCGCAAGATGGTGTTGGGGAAGGTTGGCTGGTTGGGCGAGTCGGGCCAGTGCTGGGTTTCGAGGCAGAAGCCGCCGCGGAACGGATAGATGAAACCGCCCTTGCCGCGCATGTTTCCTTCGAGAAAGTTGCCGCTGTAAAACTGTACGCCCGGCTCGGTGGTGAAGGCTTCGAGTACCCGCCCGCTATGCGGATCGACGACACGTGCAGCGAGAGTCAGTTCCCCGGTGGTTCCGAGGCAATAGGTGTGGTCGTAGCCGCGCGCGAAGTTGAGCTGTTCGTCATCGGCATCAATTCGTTCTCCGATGAGTGTTGCCGAGCGGAAGTCGAAGGGGGTGTTTGAGACCGGTCGGATTTCACCGGTCGGGATGGAGTTGGCATGGGTTGGCACAAAGGTGTCGGCGTAGAGGGTCAACTCATGTTCGCCGCAGTCGCCCGTGTCGTGTCCGGCTAGGTTGAAGTAGGAGTGGTTGGTGAGGTTGACGAGGGTGGGGCGATCCGTCTCGGCCTCGTAGCGGATTTTCAGTTCGTTTTTTTCGGTGAGTGTATAGGTGACGCTGACGGAGAGGTTCCCTGGGTAATTTTCTTCGCCATCAGGGCTGAGGAGTTCAAGTCGTACGCCGTTTTGTGCGTCGAGAACCGTTGCGGTCCAAACGCGTTTATCGAACCCACGTTCCCCGCCATGCAGATGATTGCTTCCGTTGTTTACCGCTAGCTGATAGTCCGTCCCATCCAGTGTGAAGTGACCCTTGTTGATTCGGTTGGCAACGCGTCCGGCGATGCATCCGAAGTAGGGGGTGTCGGCGGTGTATTCTTCTGCTGTGTCATGCCCCAAAACGATATCGGCGAGTTTTCCCTGGCGATCAGGCATTTCGATGGAGAGGATGACTCCGCCGTGGTTCATGATGCGAACGCGCAATCCTGTTGCGTTGGTTAGTGTAAAACAGTCGACCGGTTCGCCGAAGCCGTTCATTCCAAAAGCAGTTTTTTTAACATTCATTTTAATCGTTTCCTCAGTTTTTATAGCCGGTCGGATGAGCTGGGTTCCAATTCGGCGGGGATCGGATGGCGGGTCACTTCGCGAGCGACTAAAACTTTTATGGGTTTTTCCGTTTTTCTGGAGATCTCTATGGAATGGGTCAACGAGGAGAGGGGGTGCGGCCGATTAAGAGACCATTCCGGCTCCGGCGGACGGGGTGACCTCGATGATCTCGGGGTCAATGTCCTGTGCCTTGCAGATCGATGTGATTTTCTCGCCGATGGACTGAACATCGTTTGCGTGAACCATCACAATCGCGGCTCCGCCGAATCCGCCGCCGGAAAGCCGTGCGCCGAGCGCACCCGCTTCGCGGGCTGCGGCAACCACGATATCCAGCTCCGGGCAGGAGTTTTCAAAGTTGTCGATGGAACTTTGGTGCGAGTCAAAAAGCAGTTCGCCGAAGGCCGTTAGATCATCTGCGGCGAGCAGTTCGACGCCTTGTTCGACGCGGGTGATTTCGCCGATCACATGCGCGGCTCGTTGTGCGGCGCGCGGACCGATTTGGTCTTTATACTGCTCAAACTCTTCCCAGGAAACATCTCGCAGGGCGGTGACGGGGTGGGGGAGAAGTTCGGCCAGTTGTGCTGCGGCTTGTTCGCAGCGTTCGCGCCGCTCGTTGTAGGGCGAGTCGGCGAGGCTGTGTTTGACGTGCGGATTCACGACCAGGAACTGGATGTCGGCCGGCAGGTCGACGGCGGAAATTTCCAAGGTTCGGAAATCGGAATGAATCAGGCTGTGGCTGCGCCCGAAGATGCTGGAAAATTGATCCAGCAATCCGCAGTTGGTTCCGGCAAATTT
>Ga0307929_1001474_pt1 | contig 17648 bp, 19 predicted proteins | sample AceLakmetage1330_FD_203160 | JGI IMG/M metagenome (GOLD analysis project Ga0307929, IMG submission 203160) | Saline water microbial communities from Ace Lake, Antarctica - #1330 | ecosystem: Environmental > Aquatic > Non-marine Saline and Alkaline > Saline | place: Antarctica: Ace Lake...
ACGCTGAGAGTAAGGTTTGACGGTGATAAATTTTTTTGAGTCATCGGTTATCCTCCTTGTTATTATTAGATAACTGAGAATAACACCTTTATTATTAAAATTCATGCAGGCTCACCGGAAGGACACGGATTACCCTTACAAAAAATCAACCCTGAACGGGAAAAATTTTCCCCATTGTATCAGAGTTGCCTGCCAGTAAGCTAAAACAGACGTCACCGTCCATAATTCCCCCGTTCCTTTCTGAGCGGGGATGCATAATAACTACAACTACTTAAAAATCTTTGTTTGTGTGGCATGTAAATTGCTTTATTTTTATGCTGGAAAGGAGATAGAAAATATGATTAATGGTATCGAGATAATGGCAAGAGCAGCTATAAGTCAAATTAACCGGCTTGATTGCGCCACAAACAATATTGCCAATGTGAACACACCAGGTTTTAAGGCAGAGCGGTTCCGTTTTTTAAAGGGAAGCACAGGATTGGGAACTGAGGCAGGTAGATCTGCACAGGGGCCGGCAACAACAATCGATTATTCCCAGGGAAGTATACAGAAAACAGACAATGTTCTGGATCTGGCAATAAACGGGAAGGGATTTTTTGCTGTTCAAACAAAAGAGGGTGATGCTTATACAAAAGATGGAAGGTTTACGCTTAATAAGGAAGGAGCAATTGTCACACGGGCCGGAGATTACGTTCTTGGTAGACAGGGTAAGATTATCATTGCGGATAACGACATCCAGATAAGCCAAAGTGGCGTAATAAGTGTGGATGGCAATGAGATCGATTCTTTGAAGATCGTGAGCTTTCGCGAACCATCTATCCTTGTTAAGCAGAATAAAGGTCTCTATCGTGACCCTGATAATCTGGCGGGCGCACAAAAAGAAGAGGAATCACAAATTCAATCCGGATACCTTGAGTTTTCCAATGTCCAGCCGATAAGAGAAATGGTTGAAATGATCAATATACAGCGGACCTTTGAATCGTACCAAAAAGTGATCCAGACCATATCCGAACAGAATAAAATGTCAACAGACCGCATTGGGAATCTGTAATGATTAAGAGTGTCAAATAGTCAGGTAGTCAACCACTCGATAATGTTTGATTGAAAGGAGAATTGATATGATAAGGGCTTTGTGGACGGCCGCAACTGGCATGGAAGCGCAGCAGATAAGTCAGGACGTTGTTGCGAATAACCTGGCCAATGTCAATACAGTGGGATTTAAAAAGGCAAGGGCTGATTTTCAGGATCTTATGTATCAGGTATATTCGAAGTCTGGAGCAGAAACAACCGATGGTGGGGAGCTGCCAGTCGGTATAGAAATCGGCATGGGTGTAAAACCTGTGGCTGTTCAAAAAATGTTTAGCCAGGGTGATTATATGCAGACAGATAGTGAATTTGACTTGGCTGTTGAGGGGAATGGCTTTTTCCAGGTTGATAATGCCGGCAGTACAGTTTACACACGGGCAGGCAACTTCAAGCTTGATAGCGATGGAGCCCTGTGTAATTCCCAAGGGCTTAAATTGTTACCTGAAGTGACTATACCTCCTGACGCAGTTGATTTTACGATTGACAGCGGAGGGACATGGACAGCATCCGACGCAAATGGCGATCCCCTGGCAACCGGCAGAATGGAACTTGCCAAGTTTATCAACCCTGCGGGACTTACAAGCCTGGGGAGAAATCTCTATGACACCACAGTAGCCTCTGGTGACGCCACTGCCGGGAATCCAGGAGAAGAGGGATTCGGCACCATTTCACAACGTTTTTTAGAGATGTCAAATGTAAATGTTGTGGATGAGATGGTCAAGATGATTGTGGGCCAGAGAGCATATGAGATAAATTCAAAGGCGATTCAAACGGCAGATGATATGCTGCAAACTGCAAATAATCTCAAGCGTTAATGGAGGAGGTATCTCAGGTGAAGGTGCCAGATGAAATGTTTAAAATGATACGCTTAATTGTGAGCATTGTTTTTTTGTTTCTTTTCAGCGGCCACCTGTGCATGGTTTCCGCAGCAGTGATAAGAGGAGGGGCGATAACGGCTGCTGTCAGTGCTTATGTTGAAAAAAACATGCCCTGGCAGGAAGGTGCTGTACGGATGGAGTTTTCCGGCGGGGTGTCTGATTTGAGCCTGCCTGGAAAAAAGATTACCTACCGGGTCCTGAGCAAAGGGAATATGGATTTTATTGGAGATTCTTCTTTTAAAGTAAAATTTTATGAAAATGATGTATTTTTAAAGCAAAAAATCGTCAATGTAAGATTGGAAGTATTGATGGATGTTGTGATCAGTGTCAAGTCTCTCCCCAGAAATATCAAGATTGACCGTAATGATGTGAAGTTGGTCAAAAGGTGGTTTAGCAGGATGCCTTCAAAGATCATTTCAAGTTTGGATGATGTTGTGGGTATGAAACTACGCACCAGCGTCAAATTGAATACCAAAATAACTAAGAATATGGTGAAGAGCATACCGATGGTAAAGAGAAGGAAGCCTGTAAAAATTATTTTTAAGAACGGCTTGATGAGCATAACAACCATTGGAATGGCAGAGCAGGATGGAATGGAAGGGGATTTGATAAAGGTCAGGAATGTATCATCGAAAAAGCTAATTTATGCTAGAGTGATGGGCAATTCTCTGGTTAGTATGGAGTTTTAAACAGTGTCAAAAAAATGCCTATTCACCATGATTACAGGAAAACTATATGAAAAATAAAACGCTGTTAATCACGCGATTAATCAATTCAGTCTTGCTGGGTGTCCTTTTTCTGTTCGTCATTGTAGGATGTTCTTCAAAGCTTAATATGGCCACAAAGCTTAATATGGCCAAAAGAGATGAACCTGTATCGGTTCCGAAGGAAGAAATATTGTATTCTCCTTCTGAGGGATCTATCTGGCCCGGTGAAAATGGGAAAAATTCACTCTTTACCGATAATAAAGCAAGACATGTCAATGATATCATTACAATAGAAATAGATGAGGCTTCCTCGGGCAATAATTCTGCGGACACAGATACCAGTAAAGATACAGAGACTTCTGCTGGAATATCAAGTTTTTTTGGCTTAGAAAAGTATTTGTCCTCATCAACACAGATTGGGGCTTCATCCAAGAACAGCCTTAAGGGTAGTGGTGAAACTAGTCGAGATGGTGAATTGCAGGCAAAGATAACGGCAAGGGTTGTCCAAATTATGGAAAATGGGAATCTGGTCATAGAGGGAAGAAGACAGTTGACCGTGAATGCGGAGGAACAGTATATTATTATTTCCGGTGTTATAAGGCCTGAAGATGTTACCTCAGATAATGTAATATCATCAGAGTACATTGCTGATGCAAGGATTGTTTATACGGGCAAGGGTATAGCTGATGACAAGATGAGACCTGGCTTGCTGACGCGAGCTGTTGATTGGATCTGGCCATTTTGATGATCCAGTAAAGGATGGTTTTATGAAGACTCCAAAGATTTTTACGTACGGCATAATTTCTTTTTTAATTAGTCTTACTGTTGCATCTAATGCCTGCTCTGCCCGTATCAAGGATATTGCCAGTATCGGAGGGGTCAGGGATAACCAGCTGGTCGGTTATGGTCTGGTAGTTGGTCTGGCCGGAACTGGTGATGATATTGAAAACGGATTCACAAAGGAAGCCCTTGCCAATATGTTGAGCAGACAAGGACTTGCGATGAAGGAAGAATCCAGAAAAAATCTGAGTTCAGATAATGTGGCATCCGTTATGGTTATGGCTGAGTTCCCTCCATTTGCCAAGATGGGGTCGAGAATAGACGTTGTGGTCTCCTCTATAGGTGATGCAAAGAGCCTGCTGGGAGGGGCTCTTCTTATGACTCCGCTTCGAGGAGCGGACGGCAAGGTCTATGCTGTGGCGCAGGGTTCGGTATCCATAGGAGGTTTCTCCGCCGGCGGGAAAGGTGCAAGTGTTACCAAGAATCATCCTACTGGTGGCCGGATTACAAATGGCGCCTTTGTTGAAAGGGAGCTTGTGTACAATTTTGAAAACAGAAAATCACTCTCAATAAATCTTTTTAGAGCCGATTTTACGACCGCAACAGGGATAGCTGCGGCCATAAATGGTGTGATGGATGGTGTGAAGGATGGTGTGGAAGCTAAGCTTGTTGATTCATCAACCATTTCCTTGAATATAAACGAGTCTTTTAAAGGGGGTATTGTAAAACTTGTTTCAATTGTTGAAAACATTAATGTTGCAGTGGATTCCCCGGCGATTGTGATAATAGATGAAAAGACGGGCACGATTGTTATGGGAGAAAATGTAAGGATATCCACGGTCGCTGTGGCCCATGGAAATTTGTTCATCCAGATAAAAGATGAAAAGAGTGTGTCTCAACCGTCCCCATTTGCCCCGGCTCCTCCCGAAGGCAGCGCTCCGGTTGATGCAGGAGGCGGCACAATATTCGCTCCCGGGGGACAGACCGTTGTTACTACTGAAACAACGATTGGGGTTAATGAAGAAAAGAATCAACTTGTGGTGGTGCCCAAGGGTGTAAGTATTCAGGATGTCGTAAAGGCGCTTAACGCTATAGGTGTAACACCGGGGGATCTGATAACCATATTGCAGACAATCAAATCTGCAGGTGCGCTTCAGGCAGATTTGAAGATAATCTAGAGTCAGGGATCGGAGGTAAGGTATGGAAGGAATAAACTTAAGCGGATCAACAACTGGGGTAGTCTTTAGGGGCAAAGAGACTGACCGGCCTGGGGGAGAGCAGCCGGGGGTCGATGAAGAGAAGTTGAAAAAAGCGTGTGCTGACTTTGAAGCCATCTTCATCAATTACATGATGAAGACCATGCGGGACACGATTCCTAAAAGCGGGCTTAATAAGCTTCCAGGCAAGGATATCTATGATTCAATGGTTGACCAGAAGGTAGCCCAGGACCTTGCAGAAAAAAAGGGAGGCATAGGTCTTCAGGAAATGCTTTTACGCCAGCTTGGCGGATCAGTAATAAGGTATTAGCTTGGGCTATTGCTAAAGTTTTATTGTAAACTTGCCGATACTCTTTACAATGTGATAAATAAATAAAAGAAAGGTATTATAAATGAAAATTTCTGAAACCGGAAATCCAGCAAGCGAGGTTATTTCACGGTATAAGATTAATGAGGACAAAGTCAGCTCCGAATCTGAAAACCAGGTAGCTAACAGTATGGTTCCAGAAGAGAAGGTCAGTTTATCCTCCATTGCAAAGGATATTCAGCATGCAGAGAAGGCTATCGAAAAACTCCCCGATGTTCGAGAAGATAAGGTTCAGAAACTGAAAGATCAGATAGAAACGGGGAAATACAATGTGAGCGGAGAAAAGATTGCCGAAAAGATGATGAGCGAATCACTTGTGGATATAGTGGCTTGATTCAATGAATAACGAATTACATTCCCTTTATGATTCTCTTGTTTCAGTTCTGAAAAAAGAGATCGAAGTTTACAGGAAGCTTTACGACTCTCTCCTGAAGGAAAGAGAAATTTTGGCAGGATCTTCTGTTAATGAATTATATGAAAACAATTCCAGAAAAGAAACCTGTATTCTGAAGGCTAAGATGGTGAAAGATGTAAGGACAAAATTGTTAGAGAAGATCATCAACGTCCTCAATCTCGACGGGAGGGACATAAGGATTTCAACATTGCTGCCCCATGGAGATGACAATCAGAAAAAGGAGTTAGAGGAATGCCAGTCAATCCTTCGGTCCCTTTTGATGACTGTCAATGAATTGAGCAAAAAAAATAAGGCATTACTTGTTTCTTCTCTTTTTTATGTGCGAAAATCTATCGATTTTCTTGACCGGATTTTCTCTCCCGGCGTAACTTATCTGAACACGGGAAGGTTAAAAGCAAATAATGTGAATGGAAAAATTGTAAGCAGGGAAGGATAGGTAAATGTCGGGTATCGAGTCATTGAATACTGCCAGAGAGGCTTTGTTGAGTCATAAAACTGCAATCAATATTACGGGAAGCAACATTGCCAATGCAAATACCCCCGGATATACGAGGCAGCGGCCGGTATTTGGTGCGATGAATCCAAGCGTTGAGATTTCAAAGATAGAACGGATATATGATCAGTTTCTCGGGGTTCAGATCAATGAGCAGATGCATAAACTGGGGTATGGTGAAGCGAGAAAGGACGAGCTGGACAGGATTGAAATGACCTTTAATGAAACTGATGGGGGTGGCATTAATGAGTTATTAAATAAATTTTGGAGTGCCTGGGAGGATTTGTCGGCGAATCCTTCAGGGCAGGTTGAAAAGCAGGCACTGGTTTCCACTTCCCAGAGTCTGACTTCCATGTTTCATTCATATAGCAATGAGCTTTTATCCGTCCAGAATGACGTAAACACACAGATACCGTTTTTGGTGGACCAGATCAACAGCTATGCATCGGATATAGCTGATATAAACACCAGAATTTTGCAAACTGACATAAAGGGTGCGAATGAGTCGGGCCTGAATAGTCTCAAAGACGAAAGAGCAAATCTTCTATCAGAGCTGGCTGAGATTGTCGATTTCCATTATATTGAGAATTCAAATGATTCAGTAAGTGTCTTTATGTCCAATGGCAAGCCGCTGGTGGAAGGCGACCAGAAATGGGAGCTTGATGTCGTGACAAAGAACCATACATCCAATCCTTCCTTCTATGACGTTGTCTTCAAAGATGATTCCAAAGATGATCCCGACAAAGAAGTGATCAATAGTGTTATAACAAAAGGAAGCCTGGCGGGTTTTCTGGAGATTCGCGATACCACTGTACCAGATTATTTGAGTAGTCTCAATACTCTGGCTTCTTCAATCGTAAGCCATATAAACGACCAGCATAAACTGGGTTACGATATGGATCAAAATCTGGGTGGAAAGTTCTTTGATGAAGATGAAACAGGAACAGTGGCTACAACGGCTAGAAATATAGAGGTCAGCACTGCTATTTTAGGAAATATAAATAAGATAGCGGTCTCAGAGACGGTCAATGGTGACGGTGGCAATGCCAGCAATATAGGAGCGATTAAGGATGAACTTCTTATGAATGATGACCATTCGACCTTTAATAGTTACTATGCGTCTATTGTGGGTCAAATCGGCCAGGATGTTATAGGTGCCAACAGGGATTTTGACCGTCATACAAATCTCACGAACCAGTTGACGAACAAAAGGGAGTCGATTTCCGGGGTGTCGATTGATGAAGAGATGATGAATCTTGTCAAATATCAGACGGGTTATAATGCAGCGGCTAAACTTTTCAGCACGGCAGATGAGCTGGTAGATACTCTAATGAATATGGTAGGGTAAAAGGGTCAAGATGTCTGAGAACCGGCAATCCTGAAGAGAGGTGGTCTTATGGTAATGCGTATATCGGAAAACATAAAGTTTAATACAATAGTAAATAACATGTTTAAGTCTCAGGACAGTTATAGTAAACTCGCTGAAAAAATTTCTTCATTAAAGGAAATCAACAAGCCGTCGGATGATCCTATTGGTATGAACAAAGTGCTTAACTTGAGAAAATCCAAGGCATCTATTGAACAATACACCCAGAATATGGATGGGTGTGAATCATGGCTCACGATTACTGAATCAAAACTGTCGGCTGCGGGCGACCTTTTGGTAAATGCCAGAGTAGTGGCAATTGCCCAGTCAACGGCGACCTCGTCTGCCGAGGATCGAAGTTCGGAAGCCGAGACAGTTCAGCAGCTTATAGATCAGATGCTTGCACTTGCTAATTCAAAATATGATGGCAGGTATCTCTTTTCAGGCACAAAAACGGAAGAAGCGCCTTTTTCATCTACTAAAAGAACCACCCCTACTGTAACTGTCCCGGAAGTTCAGCCCGATGGAAACGGTTTTGGTGGAACGGTTGTAGTAAGTTCAGATCCAGCGGACTATTCAGGAACTGAGAACAAAACTTATGTGGTGAAGATTGTTACAGGCGGAGAATTAGGTGCTGCGACATATCAGGTTTCAAGTGATGGAGGAAAAACCTGGTTGGGTGAAGATCCAGTTAATCCAGGGAAAATAGGAGGCCCAGATGACCCACCATTTGACAATCTGGACGGTGGAGGGCCTATTAATTTGGGAGATGGGGTGGAATTAACGTTTGACAATGGAACAGATGCTGATCATCGTCTGGCCGCGGATGATATCTTTTATGTCCAGGCCCTTGCTGTTGCTGCCCCTACTGTAACTGTGGAAGCTCCGTCCGTAAATACATTTGACGGCACAGTGGCTTCAGGCGGAGTCTATTCAGGAACTGAGAACAAAACTTATGTGGTAAAGATTACCGGTTGGAAAGATGATGGAACAACAAAAACGGCAACTTATAATGTGTCTGATGATGGAGGTGCAAGCTGGAAACCAATAGAGAAAACCTTTGAATTGCCGAATGGCGGTTCAGTGGACACAGTTGCAGGTGACATAGATGGTGACATAGTTAATGGCATATTTTTGACATTTAAGGATACTGGTGTGGCTGATCCTGAACTGGCCGTGGGTGATATCTTTAATGTCCAAGCCCTTGCTGCCGAAGGATATTACAATGGCAACGGCGAGGAAATGTCTGTTAATATAGACGAAAAAACTCCCTTTGCATATTCCATTTCCGGGGAAGCGGCATTTACGGATAAAGGGGAGGGGACTGTTGATATATTCGGGGTTCTCAATGAGTTGAAGACAGCGCTGGAGAATAACGATCCAGATACCATTTCATCCTGTATAGATGATCTTAAGGCTGGGGCCGATCAGATATCAAAAAATATTTCCAGTTGTGGCTCCAGAATTAACAGGCTGGAGATAGCTAAGAGTAATCTTGTCGATCTTGATTTGAATTTAACTCAATTGCTTTCTGATACTGAAGATGCAGATATGGCGGAGGTCATCACCCGGTTTGCCATGAAGGAGACCGTTTTGAAGGCATCATATGCAACGGCATCAAAGATAGGAAATTTAACAATACTCGATTTTCTTAGATAAATAAAATGTTAATTCTGACAAGAAAATCAGGCGAAACAATAAGAATCGGAAATGAGATCAAAATTACCGTATTAGATGTAAAAGGAAAACAGATAAGGCTGGGGATAGATGCCCCATCAGACATAGTCGTTCACCGCGAAGAAATTTATCAAATGATTACGCAGCAGAATATCCTGGCGGCAGGATACGATGATTCAATCGGCAAGAGTTTGTCCCATGTATGGAACAGGCTGAAAAACCCGAAGGAGGAAGTTAAGTGAAAATTTCTACCACCCGTTTTGGAGATATAAGTATTGATGAATCCAAAGTTATTCGGATGAGGGGGGGGATGTTGGGTTTTGAACACCTGAAAAGATATGAGATTTTTATTCAGAGTGAGAAAATTCCCTTTTGGTGGTTTCAGTCAGTTGATGATGGTTCGGTTGCTTTTGTCGTTATTAATTCTCTTGCTGTAAAACAGGATTACGAGCCGGTAATACCTGCCGCTGAAGTAAAATTACTTGAAATCGGATCGCCTGAAGATGTGGTTTTGCTGTCTGTTGTGACGATACGTTCTGATCCGTTCAAGGTGACTGCTAACCTGAGGGCACCCATTGTGGTCAACGCAAAGAAAATGCTGGCACAGCAGGTTGTCCTTGTAGATTCGGATTATCCCGTTCAGTATCCTGTAACAGAGAATAGTGCAGTTTCTAAAGGAAAGGCAAAGACAGAAATACTCCCTTCGGCGTTAGCCTTGTAAAAGAAAGGCGAGTGTGACAGATTAAAGGTATTTGGTTGGGGATTAATGACGATAATTAAAAAATAGTTGATCTGTCAAAAAAATGACGTTGTTTCCTTTCATTTGTAATAGGTTCTACATTTTAATAAAGAACCGATTACATAAATATTTCCAGTTTCTTTTTATCAAGTGTACCAATGGTTATTTTCAGAGGTTCTTTCCGCTTTTTTGCCAGCGTAAGCCAGTTTTCGATCTCATCCGTCAAAAATTCTTCTCCGACCCTATTGGTTTTGACGGTTTGTCTCACAGAATTATCCATAAATCCCGAATTGATAAACGTCCATTGATTTTCCCGTTTTGAAATAATACCGGTATGGCCCTTTGTCTGCGTTGAAAAGGAAAGTATGCTTCCCTCCTTTACAATGGACTTTATCTCATGAATGAATTCTCTGGCAATCTGTGCGGGATTGTCAATGTTTCCATAGGATTTTGAAATCATTATTTTGCCTGTTTTTTCGGTCAGACCTTCTCCGGTCAAATATGCATTGGCCGGCAGCCTGTTATGGACAGCCATTTTTGTCAGACTGTTTTTGATACCCTCCTGACCATAGTAATTATATCCAAGGGATTTTATACCTTTGACCACCAATTCGTAACAGTCGATTTTTTTGTAGGAGGTTCCGATATAGGGTTTTACGGCATCAATGAGTCGAGTTGACAGGGTTTCATCAGGCGTATCAAGGCCTGGATTCAGATTCCCTGCAATCAGAGACTGTTTTGGCGCTTGTTTTTTGCCCCAGGTGATCTCACTGGTGGTAGGATCAATATAGATGGTTTCACCGGCTTTGATTTTTAGAAACGGTTTATTTTGATTTATTTTTGCATGGATGATGTGCCAGCAATCCTTTTTATACTGTGGATTTTTTATGAGCAGATGAGAGACTGTGGGCATATCCCGGGTAATGGTCCCAATGGCTACAGATGCGGTACCTTCCAATTTTGCGGTACCTTCCAATTTTGCGGTACCTTCCAATTTTGCGGTACCTTCCAATTTTGCGGTACCTTCCAATTTTGCGGTACCTTCCAATTTTGCGGTAGTTCCAGTGATATTGGCGCTTTCAATTTTTTTACGCAAAATGTTTGAAAAAAGGCCCTTTTGGGCAGTGTGCCATTTTTTTGACACCGACACAGTTTTGTTGTTTGATCTGATCTGATGCAGTTCCATTGTAAATATTTTTCTCAGAAAGGTTGTTAAATTTATTTTTAATCTCTTTTGCCTGTTTCACAAATTTGTCTTATGCTGAAACGGATTCGAAGAGACTACCTGTCGAAAAAATTTGCAATATTTGTGCCATATGAGAAGTTATTAGTTGTCAATAAGTTCAAGATCTATCTGATCAGGGTCTTCTGAATTATAGTATACAATATTTTTAAGGTGGTAAAAGCTGTCAAAATCAATCCCGGTAAAATGCAGTGCCACTCCGTCAGGATCAACCCTGACCACTTCACCTTTCATTTCAAGAATCAATTCACTGCTGCTGCCGCTTAAGGTTAGGAATATGTCACATTTTTCCCCTAATCTCTGCCCGGACGGTCCTTTAACCGATATTCCTTTAATGCTTAAATCCTCTGTCTCACATTTACTATAACGCTTGACGACAAAATTTATATCGGCAATTGCTTGAAAAGGGACTCTGGTATTTTTCCGCCGTTCTTTTCCCATAAAAATTCCCCTTAAGGGCTCCCTACAATATGAATTTATTCATACCATCATAGGGTAGAAAATTATTTTTTGTCAAGAAAAAGCAAAAAAAGGAAAAAAATTGAAACATGCTTTGTTGCCGATTGAGTTATGCAAAAGTTTCCTGGCAAATAATGGCATGTATATTGCATTTACTTTAGCCAACAGATTATGTTGATTACTTTAATGGTTCCAAGGGCAATGCAAAAGCTGCAGGTCTTGACTCTTTCTATAGGTTTTTGATGAGAAGTTTCAGGAAGGGGTTACAGATTGATTTAATAATGAGAGGGGACATGGCACATACGTCGAAGATAAAATCCACTATCATACCGATTGCCAGTGGGAAGGGCGGGGTCGGCAAGACCTTTTTCACGGCCAATCTTGCCATTGCCTTGGCAGAGATGGGACATCCGACTATAGCGGTGGATCTGGATCTGGGGGGATCCAATCTGCATTTTGCCCTGGGATTGCCCAACCGGTTCCCAGGCATTGGGAGTTTTCTGAAAGCACGCAGCGCAGAGCTTGAAGAGTTGCTGGTCCCCACAGAAATCCCCAACTTGCAGTTTTTGCCCGGCGATGGCACGAGCCCTTTTATGGCTAACATCCCCCATGCCCAGAAAATTCGTCTGATCTCCAGTTTAGTAAAACTGCCTGTCGAGTATATTCTGCTGGATCTTGGAGCCGGCACATCGTTCAATACCCTGGATTTCTTCAGATTGTCCCAGCACGGCTTAGTCATCACCACTCCTGAGCCTCCCGCCATCGCGAATATGATGGCTTTTTTGAAACATCTTTTGTTGCGCATCATTGCGGGAAACTTCACTAAAAATCGCTATATTTGCGAGATTCTGTATTCCCTATATAAAACTGATAAGCAGACAAACATCGGAACGCTGCAGTCCAGGATTGCCGCCATTGATCCTGAGGCGGGGAAAACGGTAACGCAATTGTGCCACAAATACCGTCCCCGTTTAGTATTCAACATGGGAGAACATCCAAATGAGATTAAAATTTCCAAACAGATCAGTGACAATCTTAAGAGTATCCTTTCCATCGAACTAGATTATTTCGGTTATATTTTTAATGATCCTGCCGTTCGCCAATCGATTAAAAAGAGAATCCCTTTTATTCCAGGTTATCGAAAAAATATGACAACCCAAAATATTGAGCACATTTCAAAACGGATCGTTAAATACTGGGACAACCCGATAGATAAAAGTGCCCTGCGTCTCCTGGACCACACACAGAAGATCTATGAAAACCGCAATAAAGAGTAGGTAAAAATTAAATTTGAAAAATAATAGGTAAAACCAATTTTTAAAAGCAATGTACATGGTCAAACAAAATGGTAAAAATAATACCTGCCATTTGCTTTTTCCCTGTACTTCATCCGCCTCTATGGGGAAAAATTTGCCAGTACTGGAAAATTTTTTGCCTTATTCCCAAACTTGCCTGGGTTTTTGGCCGCCGACACAAACAATCTATAAAGCTTTTTATTTTATATTTAACTGGAATAATATACGAAGCCTGTGGATTAAAAATACTGAAGAATTGAAATAGACAGTGTAATTATTGAGAAATAGAAATTATGTTAAACGATACGCTTGTTTCTTTAAAAATGACAAAATAATTTATTTCAGGTTAAAAAAATAATATGGCCGAAATTCTAATTATAGATGATGATGAGCAGGTATGTAAAACTTTTTTACAAATTTTTAGCAGAATGGGACATACCATTTGTTATCATCGGACATTGAAAGATGGACTGGCTAAAATATTTTCTGACAATGTTGACGTTGTCTTCTTGGATGTAAATTTGCCGGACGGCAATGGTCTTGAAGCTATAGAAATCATCAGGACAAAATTTGCTGCTCCGGAAATAATCATTATCACAGGTGATGCAAATGTCGAAGGGGCAGAGCTTGCCATGCGATCCAAAGCATGGGATTATATTTCTAAAAATGAGCCTTTTCAAAAAATTAAATTCGCGCTGGAAAGGGCATTAGAATATCGAAGACAAAAACAGTCCAACCAGGCAGGAAGAAAGATTGACAGAGATACGATTGTCGGTGAAAGCCGACAGATATCAATTTGCCTGGAACAAGTTTCTAAGGCTGCTGCCAATGACCTGTCCATTTTGATAACCGGTGAAACCGGAACCGGTAAAGACCTTTTTTCAAGGGCCATTCATAATAACAGTAAAAGGGCACATGCCGGGTTTGTGGTTGTTGATTGCGCAGCCCTGCCCGAAAATCTTGTTGAAAGCGCACTCTTTGGCCATGTGAAAGGCGCATTCACAGGTGCAGATTCGGATAAAACCGGTCTGATGGTAATGGCTGATAAAGGGACCCTGTTTCTGGATGAAGTAGGAGAACTTCCTTTAACCATTCAGAAAAAATTTTTAAGAGCACTTCAGGAAAAAAAAGTTAGGCCTGTAGGCGGTAAAAACGAAACCGAAAGTGACTTCAGACTGATTTGTGCCACCCATCGTAATTTAAGAAGCATGGTAAAAGAAAATATTTTCAGAGAAGATCTTTTTTTCAGGATTTATTCGATGCATATTTATCTGCCGCCTTTAAAAGAACGGGAAAATGATATCAAATTACTCATTGAAAATCATCTGTCCCGTAAAGGAGAGCTTTTAAAGAAAAAATCATGTACGGTATCCAAGGAATTTTTAGACGAAGTCCAAATGTACGAATGGCCGGGAAACGTCAGGGAGCTTATCAATACAATTGATCTGGTATGCAGTGAGGCAGGTGCCGGCAACACTCTTTTCCCGCATCATCTCCCCGGGCATATTCGAGCATTTAACATTAGAAATAAATTCAATGCTTCAAATGGCAGGGCCATTGCCCCAGCAGTTTTTTTACCCTGTGAGAAAAAAGCCAGAACCGCATTAAAATTCAAAGATTATATTGAAAAAATGAAAGTAGACTACCTGCAGGAGTTATTATCCACTGCCAAAGGAAACGTACCAGAAGCCTGCAAACAGTCCAGCCTTTCCAGAAGCCAACTCTACCGTCTGATGCAGCAATATAAGCTAAACATCTATTGAAGCTTGTCCTATATTTGAGATAAGATATAGAAGCGAGGTTTTTTACAACTATCTGAAATTAAAATAAATTTTATAATTTGAATGCTGGCACACATCTGAAACAGGTTTTTATTTATGATAAAGAAATTTTTATCCTGCTCGCAGATTCTAAAAATCGATTAAATGAATTGACTTCGCTGATTAACTTGCTGGAAAGCAAACGCATTATCTTAATTCTTTCCGGTGATTCAAAGGCAACAACACACATCGCCCATCAAAACAGGCAAATATCTGACCTTTATCCTGGCCCAGGAAGAATACGGGATAGGGATACTCAAGGTCAAGGAAATCATCGGCATTAATGTAATTGTTAAAAGTTTTAATATCTGAAAATTTACAATAAAATCATATAACAGGAGGATACACATGTTTAAGCACTTGAAACTGAGTACAAAATTAATCAGCAGTTTTGTCATTGTCGCCTTGATTTTAAAAAAGAGGCGGGGTCTGCGGGATCAGGCGGGGTAAAACTCGAAACGAAAAAACCTTAAAACTACAAGATGATTTCCATGCCTTCTTTTGCAAAAAAGATTTCCATATTTTCCGAGGTATGGGGTTTGCAAAGTTTTTCCGTGAGCTCATCAAATTTTTTATCTGAATATGTAGGCTCATGGTGGAACAGGGCAAGTCGTTTGACACCGGCTTTTTTTGTAGACTCAATAGCATACTCCATGGAGGTGTGACCCCATCCTTTTTTGGATGCCTGGTATTCTTCTTCTGTGTACTGGGCATCTCGAATGACAAGATCTGCATCTTTAAAAAAATTTTCCAATAGTTTATTTTGTATTTGAGCGGTTTTTTTACCCTCAAGGGCCATGGTTTCATCATAGGAAGGATCTTCAGGGCGGGTTGAAAAAATATTCTGAAAGGGCTCTGAATCATAGAGAGTGCAGACCACTTTATCCTGGTATTCAAAGCGGTAACCCAGGCAGAGAACAGGGTGGTTTAACCATTTGGTTGTGATGGAAATCTTGTCATCTTTTAATTTTACCGGGCCTTCTTTCAGCTCGATATACTCTATTTTAGATGCCAGTTCAGCCTGTCGGATGGGAAAATGCCGATAGGACATCTGATTTCCAATAATATCTTTTAGTGTATCGTTTTCAAAACTGGCGGGGCCATATACTTTTAGTTTGGTGTCCTTAAGGTAGATAGGGGTAAAAAAAGGGAAGCCCATGATATGGTCCCAATGGGTATGGGTTAAAAAGAGTTCCGTTTGGATGGGTCCTTTGGGTAGATCGGTGACCATCATATCGTTGCCCAGTCCCCGGATTCCGGAGCCGGCATCAATGATGATTTGTCTTTCTATCTCCTTGAAGCGGAGTTCAATGCAAGGTGTGTTGCCGCCATATTTTATCGTGTCAGGACCTGGACAGGGGATGGAGCCCCTTACGCCCCAGAATTTTATTTTCATGGAGTATCATTATCCTTTGGTAATTTGCATGAATAGTCTTGCATTTTCGATTTCTGTCCGGGTTGTTTTCTCAAGGGTTTTTAACGTGGACAGAGTTAAATTATGCTTTTTTAAAAAGGTTTTTATCAAAGAATTTTCCAGGATGGTTTCGTCGAAGATATCTTCCACAAAATCTTCTTCAGGGTCGTGGATTGTTAATTTACTTAATATGTCTGCCAGGGCTACGCGTTCAACAAAGTCATAATTTTCATCATCTGTTTTTTGCAGATGATGATGGGTGCAGATGGCCTGAGAAATGTCACCTTTTAGTTTCCATTTTTGGGAAATCAGTTTTCCGGTTTCTTCATGGTCCATATCAAAAGCAGCTTTTTCTGCTGTGTGCAGGAAAAGGTTTTTTCCTGTGACAGCAGCAACAATTTCCAGGTAAACCACAGGAAAACAATGGATCAATGGGATTTTTCCAATATCATGGAGAAGGCCTGCTACAAAATATTCTTCACACTGGGACTTTACGATGCCGGTTTCAAGGGCCAGGGCTTTTGCCCAGACACCAGTGGAGATACAATGGGTCCAGAAAATATCCATGGTATCATTTTGAAGGGATTTATTTTTTGTAAGGGTTCCCAGAATGGCCGTGCTCAATGCCAGGTTTTTAATGGTGTTCAAGCCGAGCATGATAATGGCCTGGGTCAGGGATGTCACCTGATTACTCAGGGAGTAATAGGCTGAATTAATCAGTTTTAAAACATTTCCAGTAAGAACAGGATCCAGAGAAATCACTTTATTCAGATCATTGGCCGAGGTATTAGGGCTGTTGCACACAGACAAAACTTTTGTGATGGTTGTTGAAAGACTTGGCATTTTGATCAAGTATTCCTGAATGGCGCGAAGATGTTCTTCTTTTTGATTCTGTGGATTTCCCATTGCTTCTTGATCCCATCCAATTTAAATAAAATTTAAATACCAAGTATACCGAATCTTTTCCTACTCCTCAACAAAAATATAATTGTTTTTAATTAACCCTCGGGCTAAGCAGCCTGTCGGATGAAAAAAGAAAAGAATCTATAAAACTTTTAAATGAAAAATGGAAATCAACAAAAAATCTTGAAGATGATTTTATTCTAAAATTCACTGTTGTCCCACTTTTACGAATTGTCCCGTTCTTGCGACAAATTGAAAAATTCCAAAATTATTCTTTAAATTAAGGCTATTAGAATTTTTCAAAGCCAAAAACACACTGGATTGTCCTATATGTGAGACAAAATATAGAAGCGATGTTTTTTGCAACTATCTGAAATTATTATATTTTTTCTAATTTGCATGCTGGCACACATATTGTAGTACTATAAAATATCACGATAAAAACAACGTGTGATTATGAATCATAAAAGGGAAATTATGAACCTTATACTTTTCGCACATAAAGATGCTTCAAAAAAAGGTGTAATCCTTAAAAGCATTATAGAACAACAATTTAAAGAGAATAAAATTGAAATTTTTCAGGCTTTTAATGCATTCAAATCCAGACTGAAACAGGTTTCTATTTATGATAAGGAAATTTTTATTTTGCTTGCCGATTCCAGAAATCGATTAAAGGAATTGATTTCATTGATTGATCTGCTGAATGACCGACGCATTATCTTAATTCTTTCCGATGATTCAAAGGCAACAACACACATCGCCCATCAATTTTTCCCAAGATATTTTACA
>Ga0307929_1001476_pt1 | contig 17641 bp, 10 predicted proteins | sample AceLakmetage1330_FD_203160 | JGI IMG/M metagenome (GOLD analysis project Ga0307929, IMG submission 203160) | Saline water microbial communities from Ace Lake, Antarctica - #1330 | ecosystem: Environmental > Aquatic > Non-marine Saline and Alkaline > Saline | place: Antarctica: Ace Lake...
ATACAATCGAGCTGACTTTTCATCTAAATGAGGTAGAAGCATTTGATATTTTTCCTTTAGCTGTATATCTGTTGACATTGTTTAAAATTTTCAACAAATGTACTGTTTATTTATGAACTAACACTTATTTGTTTTGCTATATCGCTGTACCTTACAATTGGGCCTGCAACCAGTTGTGGAAACATTGTTACATAGGCGGCAAATTTTATAAAGTTCCTTGTTGCTGTTACTTTGCCCCGGTAAACATCAATGGTATAACTCATCGATTGAAAAGTGTAAAAACTTATCCCGAGAGGAAGTGCAATGGCTGCTGTTTGCGCAGAAATTAAATTGTTTAAGCCCAACTCCAAACACAAGTGGTTGAAGTTGGTGATGAAAAAATTAAAATATTTAAAGTACCCCAAAAAAGCCAGGTTTGACAAAATTGAGATGAGTAATGCTATTTTTTCTTTCCGACTGTGCTTTAAAAAATTGAAGCCAGGACCAGCTTTGTTTTTTTTCTTTTCCCGGTCAATTATTAAGCCTATAAAAAAGTCGATGCTTGTAGAAGTCAGCAAAATCCATACAAGGAAGTTTTCACCCCAAAAATAAAATAACAAACTGCTCAGCAGTAAAAATGTAAATTGCAATTTTGAGCCGAACACATGAAAAAGAATAAGAAAAATCGGCAGGAAAAAGAACAGAAAAGTTATTGAACTAAAAACCATGGGTTTTACTTTTTACCAGGAATCATTAATGAAGTAAGTTTATTAAATTTTGATTTTAAATTTTCTAAAGCCGCGCCTGGTGAAGATTCGAAAGCAACAAATTCGATATTGTGAATTATATATTTTCCGGCAACAGCACCCGGGTCTAACCTAAGTAAGCCCACGATTTCCCATGCCGGAATTTCAAGGTGTATTTGATTTTTTCCTTCGCGGGAGGTTTTCTTTACAGAATTCTCCTCACAGTAAGCACCTGAAGTACTTGTTTTATAGAATAATTGTAGCTCGGTATTTGCCGGAACGCTAATATCTATCTTCATTAGTTTTACTGTTTTTGGTAATTTCAACTTAGGCAGAATAAAATAAGGGTCAATGCCTGTAGATGTAAACGCAACTCCATCTTCGTTTAAAGTAATGTTAGTAATTTGATTTTGTAACTTACTTTTCTTAAAAATCGACTTGTTGGTTACACTAAATATCGGGCGTAATTTATCAAGCTCAATTTTCGGTTTGTTAGATACGCTGTTTGCATCAGATTTTGGCATAAAGTTAAAGCTATCCATTTGATGAAGCAAACTCCCAAAAAGAGCATCTAAGATCCCGACATCTAAGGTTACAATCTGTGGATTTTCAGGATACATCGAAAAATCCTTATCGAAAAGTATTTTTTGGTCTGGCCACTTTTCTGATAAATTATTATTTGATTTTTCAAAAAGTTTATAAAACCGTAGTGCTTCATTTCGTGGCGGTAAAGTTTTAGTTCCGGCATACTTCTTTTCAAACTTATCGATTAGCTCATTCATAAAGGAGTGGTTAAATGAATCGAATGTGTCATTTTTGTAGCTTGGAAAATATTTGTTGAACCGGGAGATGATTAATTGTGTTTGGCCGGATAGGGAAACATTTTTCTTGTTTGGCATAACAAGTTTTAGCTCCTCTAAATCTATATCGAGAATATCAAAAAAATCGGCAAGGAGATCCCCCTTGTAAAATTGTTTTTGGTCAAATATCCGAACCATTATATTCTCCTGTCCAAAAACAGAGACCCATTTATCCAATAGATTTTCATAATTGTAAAAATGATTAGAAGATGTGATATTCTTAGGGAAAACATCTTCGAAATACACTCCTGATTTACATGCTGTACTAAACAAACCTACAGCTACCTGATCTTGTCGGCGGAGGTAAACACAAATTTTTATTTTATCAAACCAGGGAGCCAATATATTTTTAAGCGTAATGATATCAGAAACTTGGTGTAAGCGGGAGTGGAAGTGTTCGGACGAAATAATTGCTGTTGAAGTTGTGGATGTGAAACTGTTTAGTTCATTATTCAGTGCTTTAATAAATTCATCCTTCCACTTTTTACGGTCATCAATTTTTGTTAAACCTAATTTTATTATCTGGTCATCCATAATCTGGTCGTTCATACAAAAAGTAGCGAGCTTTCTTGAATCTTTAAGGCCGGGCGATTTAAGGTAGCAAATGCCATTTTCGGATAAACGTGTACGATTCTCGCTTAGGCACTTCTGTATTGTTGTTGAGCCTGTTTTTTCGGTGCCAATATGTATGTAAAGTGTTTTTGCCATGTATTGACAAGTTATCGTTTAATTATTATTCATTTTTTCGTTTACAATAACATCAAGCCGCGCTTTTATCATTTCCCCTATCTTTTGCGGAGATAATTCTTCTGCAATGGTTCTTCGGGCTTTCTCTCCGATTTCTTTTGCAAGGACAGGGTTCATGACGATGTTTTTCATTTGCCTCGCCGCTTCTTCCAAATCGGGTTCTGCCCACAGTTGCTCGGCATCATAAGGCCCGACTTTTTCCTGTAATGGAACAAGTTGGTAATTTATTGGAATGCAATTTTCGGGGTTCATATATTGAGTGTTACCCGACCAATTAGTAAGCAGGGCGACCTTGCCCCTTGCCATAGCTTCGGCAGGTGCCAGGCCAAAGCCCTCCGCACGGTGCAGCGACACAAAACAGTCGATGTGTTGAAACAACGAGTCCATCTCCTGGCTATTTAGATGGCGCGTAAGAAGAAAAATATTCTCGTAATCTCCAATCAGCTTTTCCAATTCTTTCGATGTTTCCATTGTAGCCTGGTTTACCTTTATGATTAGAGCAACGCTGGTATCGTTGCCGGCAAAGGCTTTTTTAAAAGCAGCGATAGAACCGGCCGGATTTTTTCGATCGCTTTCGCTATGCACATCAAACATGCTTAGAAATACAAAGCGGCTTTCGGGAATATTGAAATGCGATTTTGGAAAAAGCATATTAGCGTTTGCATTGTTTTCGGAACTTATCACATGCGGTATGGTGATAACCGGCACGGGCGACTTGGCCGAAATGGCTTTGTTTACAAAATCCGAAGGCACCCATATTTCATCCACCAGCCCGAAGGCATTAGTCCAGCGATCGGGAAACTCCTGTAGCTCCCACACCCAAAAACCGATGTTGTATTTACCTGTCCAATTTTTTTCGTCCATATTATCCATAGTAAATGGTAAAAAATCGGCGTTTACATGAATAAGGTTAATATCAAAAATTGTCTCGCTAATTTCTTTGCCTTGCATCGATAAGTTAGTCATTGATGCCGGGTTTCCATTTTCAAAGTTGATAATTCCGAAAGGAATACTTGCGGATTCCATAGCCTTGGCGTACCCGCGTGCAGCTTCACCAAGACCCATCTCGGCTCGAATATAGGCAATCTGGTTTAGTCCGGGCTTGCTGCGATTGGTAAATAAGTCATGGTTTTTATAATCTGAAATCGTGGTGTGTTTTCCCAGCGAGCAGTCTTCTTTGTGCAATGTAAGATTGGGATTGTAATAATGATCTCCATTACGAAACTTCACCCCCCAGCGATCCCACATGCGCTTTTCATCCTCTTCGATCGGTTTCGCTTTGCGGCTCACACTCTCGTGATGAATCAGTTTAGCAAAAGGTGTGTAGATATTTACATAATCAGCCTCGAGGCATTTTAAGCAGAAGTCGATATCATTGCCCACCAATGGCATGTTTTCATCAAAACCTTCCATTTGCTCAAATGTGTTACGTCGGGTCATCATACAAGCTCCGGTAATTGCAGAAATTTCGCGTACACAATTATCAAGATTTTTGTAAACTTCCTGCCCCGGCATCTGCTTATGAAAATAATGCCGGGCACCGCCTCCATGATCCACCAAAAAAACACCTGCATGTTGTATCTTTCCATCGGGATACAAAAGCAAGCTCCCGACTATCCCGGTGTTTTTTTGCATTACTTGTCTTACCATCTCGGTCAACCAATCGGATTCAATAATTTCCACATCATCATTCAAAAACAATAACAATTCGCCTTGGGATTGCGCTACCCCAATATTGTTGAGGCGAGCCCAGTTAAACGGTTCATTTACCTCAATCACTTTTGAAGCTTTGCTTTTTGCATAAGCAATACCCTCAGGATACTTGCCCCTGCCATTATCCATAACAATAATTTCAATATTGGGGTAAGCTGTAATGTGGAGCAGTGAATCAAGACACTTCTTCAAATATTTAAGGTTTCCAGTTGTAGGAATAATGATCGAAACAAGAGGATCGGTTTCAAGCCCCCATTTCAAACGCCGAATTTTCCCACCCTCAAAGCTCGAAATTTTCGCTTGCTTTTGCGTTTCTATTATATGCGATTCTATTACCGCGATTTCATTGTGATAGCGCATTATCTTAGTACGGTCATTACTTTCAGGCTCCGACCACAACAACCTTGGGATACGTTCAATTGCCCCGGTGTTTGCCCCTGCTTTTAGCAATACGGCGTATCTCCAGGCTTGGGAATCAGGTATCTTTTGAATGAGTTTTTGCCTGCATTCGCTTTGTTTGTACAACTCAAAAAAGAAAGGCGTGGAGATAAGATAAAAGCCACCAATATAATTTTGGCTCAACAATAATTGTGGCGACCAGTTTGGTGTGAGCCAGGGATCAGAATGACCTCCATTGCTTGCATAATAATCGTGGTCGGCATAAATTAGTGACGCGTTGGCAGCATTTTGATGAACCATTTCCCACAAGCAATCGGGGCTTAATATCTCGCCTGCTTCAAGGAAAGCTAAATAAGAAAATGTACTAAAATCCTTGTCAAATATTACACTCAGATTTGAAATGATCTCAAACTTCCCGGGCTGGTATTTTTTGAAAAGTGTTTCAAAAGTCAGTCCGTCATTTGCTGATGAATCGGTTTTGGGCAAAAAAACTCCAGCGTACCAGTATGTGTAGCTTTGCCACGCAAGGCTGTCGAAGGTTTTTGCTAATGCATGGTAATCGCCATTATTTTGTATGAGTATGAAAACCCGATTTGGATTTTCAAAAGTACCCGTAATAACCCTTTGCCTGTCGAAGACCTCCTGGATGGGGGTGTGACCATTTAACCAAATTTGGTATTCGCTTTTGATGCCATCATCTGTTGCATCATTCCATTTTCGCTGCGCTTGGCCAGGCAATAAACTTTTAGGATTATTTGCCCTTCCTTCTTTGTTGCCCCACATAATATAGTGTAGCAGTGGATTCATCTCCCTTTCGGCTACATCAGGATAATTTTCGAGATAAAATGTGCTATTAAATCTATTGGATGGATTGCGCCCTTCAAATCCGCCATGCAGGAAATAGTGCCTCAAAGGGTCTTTTTTAGATTGAACTATATCAGGATTATTGCGCAAATAATAGTCTTTATCGAAAAAGCCTGATTGAATAATGGTTTTTTTATGCTTTAAAAATTGCCAAAACAGCCTTGCCTTTTTTAGACCAACCTTCCGCAAGGGTTTGGTAATTCTCCAACTTTTAGAATTTGCAATAGATAAGAGCTGTTTTTCTTTCTGTTCAATTTCAAAACTTAATCGTTTTTCATTGTCGCCTTTTTCTGCAATGAGTTTTTTGTATCCTGCTATTTCAGTATTTAAGCTTTGAATTATACCATCTTTTAATTTTTCTTTTTCCTGATTAGTATCTTTAAGCGTGTATGGATCATCCCCAACTTGTTCAATCGCTGCATTTAGCTTTTCATTAATCGTATTTTCATATTCGTTCCTCTTTTTTATACTGGTTCTATTGGTGTTATTACTATAATCGAAGTAATTAATAGTAATATGTATTTCAACCATCTCTGGAAATTCGTTTCCATGAATATGAAAATACGGTTCGTCTGATTCAAAAACCAAAAAATTGTTTTCATCCTTAAACTCCGCATTTGTTTTTCCAATATCAAGTTTTTTCGTATCCCCATTTATATCAGTAGCTTCAAGTTTGGAAATATGAATGCTGGTTTTTGTTGATAAAGGAAAAACCTTGATTTTCTGAATATTGGATAAGGGGTCGAACTGGAAGGAAATAGAGTTCAATCCTATTTTCACGGGAAAGGATGCACTTATTGTATCTTGATTATTTTCAATATCGATTCGAAGTTTATGATTTATATCTATCCCATTATGGAAATTGAAATCATTATAGAACCTGGCACTTATCTCATCAAAACCTTTATTGTTTTGATTATCATCGTTTTTATAATAGTCTTTTAGTGAAGTATGTAGATCTAAAACATATTCGGGAAAACTTTTATCGTAATTTGATTCATCAATTTGATTATGCTTTAATTTAGGTTCAATAAAGCTTTTTATATCATCAATTTCTGTTTCGGATAAATTCTTGTTTATATTTAATAATTGAAGGGTTTCAGCTATTGTGGCAATGGGATTTCTAATAATAGCATTATAATGAACAAATACTCTTTCAGTTGATCTTGAGTATTTTTCACCTTTCAGTAATGCATCCATATAAAGTAATATAGCTTTTGACTTTGCCATATTATATCTTTTGTTTAGCGACGCTGCTACTTCCAAAGGGTTTCGGAAGTTGATAATTACTTTTACTGTTATACTTAATTCATCAAGTACAAGTAAATAAAATGGTAGTAATACACTGATTCTGGGGTCTTTAATAATGATATTTGTTGCAGAATTGTATTCATTTGATAGTATCTCGATTAATTCGCTTTTTTTCGCGAGTATCCTGCTATCCTGCCACCAGTTCTCGTTTAAAAACAATGTATTAGACCATGTGGCCGACATAAGTTCTAATAATCTATCGTTGTACCTAAAAATTGAATCATTTTCGAAATAGCCCTTGGCATTAAATTTATTGGCTGCTATAATAGTATTGCCAATTGAATAACCCAGTTTCGAAAAACAACCCGAAGTTGCTGATGTGCCCGATCTGTGCATTCCTATAATAAGAATGCAGGTTTTAGTTGCTATTTGTTTTTTCATTTAAATTATTTATGCTTCTACGAAAACCCTAATTTCTTTTTAACGATTCTGTTAATTCGAGTACTTAATCTCTGATCCCGTTGTAATCGTAATCTATTCGCTCTTTCATAAAGCTCCATGTCTTCGGCATGGAATGATTCAATCTGTTTTCTAAAGGATTTACTGATTGCGTAACCGCCTTTTGAATTTGGGTTGATATTTTCATTGAATAGATCTACTTTTTTATTAAAAAAACAATCTGAGAAATACTTGAAATCTGCTTCATAATATTCTGTAATCCCGATAAAATCAAAATTCCATATCGGGAATCCCCATAAAAATTGCTGATAAATATTTTTCATCTCATCGCTCAGACAAAACTTTTCTAATGACCATTTTTCTTCTACTATACGTTTATGAAGCGGAGGAGCGTCAGGATTGTAACGCCTTTGCCAAAAATAATAATGAGAAATAACCCGATCAACAGGATGTCGCATCCAGGTTACAAATTTCAATGGCTTGATAGAATTTAACAGTAAATACTTTGCAGGCATAAAATGTCCATGAATACATTCAGTTTCACCAAAATCTCTTTCTGCATTAATTAAACCAGAAGTGAATACATTTTTGTTCCTTTCAAAAACAGGAGTGTTGAGGGGTAAATCTTCATAGTCAAGCAGTAACTTGTGATCGAAATTTTGGTGAAGCGAAGCTTTAAAACTGGAACCAGCAGTTTTGGGCAGATGAACGGATATTATCATTGTCTTTTTATTTTAAAAAAACCTTAAAAATAGATTGGAATTGTAATGAATTGACTTAAAGTGTAAAAACGCTCAATACCAATCAAATTTTTCACCTAAAAGATCTTTTAATTTCTCGGAGTCTTCTTTAAATATTTTACCATGGAGGTCTCTTGTGCTATCGTTGATTAGAGGATAATCATTTGTGTTTTGGGGGGTTAAACTATGGGGTAGTATTCTGCTGATTTTCAAAAACGCATAAACTTCATTTAACGCTTTTTGTGGAAATTCGAAAAAATCTTCACTCTTAATAAAAAGCATCTGATTCATTGAAAAATACTGCAACCATCTATCTATCTGAACAGAATAAAAGCCGCGTTCAACATAAGAATAGCGGCGATAAGCGAGATTTTCATTGATTTCCCCCTTTTTCAATTTCCCCTCCTCTGCTGCAATTCTCCCTTCCTCATTGACAATGGCTTCTTCAAATGATTGTATGGGCTCATTACCTAGTTTCCTTTGATGATTATATTGAGAATATGCCCTATCAATAGGGTTTCTTAACAATACAATAATTTTAATCTTAGGAAGATGATGAAAAACCCTTTCCGGAACTAAGGAATGAAACAAATAAAATGGAGAGGCCTCTCCTGTAAGTTTTTTATTCAGAACAGATTTCTTTGGAAATAAACTATAATACCATTCAATACCTTTATTATATTGTAAATCAAAAAAATGGAGTTCCTTTTTCGTAGGCAGACCTAAATCCGGGTGCTGCGAAAGAAAATGGAACAATGAGGTGGTTCCGCACTTCTGAGCTCCAATGATAAGAAAATCAGGTTTATTATACCGAGAGAATATTTTACGTATCATTAAGTTTATTTTCCGGCATTATATTATTACCAATAGAATAACCAAGTTTAGAAAAACATCCAGAAGTTGTTGATGTGCCTGATCTGTGCATCCCAACAATAAGAATGCAGGTTTGTGTTTTTTTTGTGATTTGGTTTTTCAATACAATTATTTATATGAATTAACTTTGTGATGTCTCATCAAGCAGTCGCTAAATTGGGATGTAATCTGCTTTTATTTTTTTATAATCCAAAACCCAAAGATTGTAGGAATTGAATGTCATCTTTACGAAATATTGATTGATTATAATCTTTAAACCTGTCTTTTGAAGCAGGAATAATTGGTGCCTGTTTTATGAAAGCCAATTCCAAATATCTTATTCATCTCTTTTACCTGAATATTTCATTAATATTTATCATAATTAATTTTAGCGAAAGCGTAAACCGCGTATTCAAGTTGATGTTTTTCAATAAATTCCTGTTTCAGATGATAGGGTACTTCTTCTGTTCGTTCCGTAGCATTTAGTGTTTTTATTGTTTCTGGTTGGCGAAAACCGAGTTTGTCAGCAATTATTTTTACAGAGGCATTCAAGTCTTCTGTTATCCCAATATGAATGAAATGTTTATGCAGTAAATGCTCAAAATTATCATTTGTCAATTCAAACGGAAAGTGATTGAGATAATTGGCTTCGGTTATTTTAAGGTAATGACCCAAATCCCGAAATTTATCCAAGTCTATCTTTTTCCCAAATTCTATATGTCTTCTTTTTTGAAAGAAATATAAAGAGACAGCTCGCTCAAAAGGATCACGTAATATAGTAATGAACTGTTTAACCTCAGGATAATAGGTATGAACTCCAACTCCCCTTATTTTATTAAAATGGCCGTAAATGCATATTTCCTCGCGAACTTTATGGAAGAAATGCTTTTTTAGCTTTACCTTTTTGGGGGCAACATTTTCGGCTACATTATAATAATGTAGATATAGGTTCTTCCCAAACCACTCTTCTAATACTTGGCTAAAACTTGTTCCGGCAGTTTTGGGAACATGTAATGCGATTAAAGGCTTTTTCTTGTTATGCCGGATCATTTTTCTATGTATTGGAATTCATTGATTTTATTGCCCTACCTTCTTCTTTACCATAAAGAATATAATGTAGAAGTGGGTTTGTGCCAGACTGGTTTACATCAGGGTTTTGATTTAAATAAAATGCGCTTTCAAAATCGGGTCCCGGATTTCTTCCTTCAAATCCACCCTGAAAAAAATAATGCTTTAATGGATTTACTCCAGCTTGCTTAACATCGTCATTATTACTCAAGTAATATGCTTCCAAAAAAAATCCTGATTGAATAATCCTTTGTTTATGCTTTAAAAATTGGAAGTATTGCCTCACCTTTTTAATCCCGATTTTTCTTAAAGGTACAGTTATACGCCACGACCACGAAGCTGTGAGTTCTGTAAGCTCCAGCTTAAATTGTTCCGCTTGTTGCTGTAAATGAGTATTGACAGATTTTAGTTTATTAATATCCTCAATCAATTTCGCATTCTCAGCTTTTTGCTGTTCAATAATATGCTGATTTTGATTCATTATTTCCAGGTTTTCAACTTTCCTTATAAGTGCTGCATTCTGACTTTCAATATTCTGAAACCGAACCTTTTGCTGTTTCGAAACAACCTGTACAAAACCTACCAGTTCTTGTAATGTTTCTTTTTCCGTTTTATCAGGGCAACAAATTAATTCACCTCTTTCAACATAGAATTCATCAAATGTCAATTCATGTTCTATCTTTAAATATTGAATCAACATTTTATAATCCAGAATAGATATATTGGATGACAGATTACTGTTATGCAGCCTGTAATACGATAGGGCATCTCCGTCAATAAAAGCCACATTTTTGCTTCTGTTTCCCAATCTTAGCCATAGCTCGTAATCTTCCCAGCAATAAGGCGGCATTTTTGTATCATACATGCCAATTTCAACTAAATCGCTTTTTCGAAACATGGCCATTGCATCAATGTAATTACCTCCAAGTAACTTTTGATAATCGAATGGTTGATTTGATCTTTGCAAAAGGTGTTCGTTTGTTTTACTTAAAAATTCTTGTACAACTCCATAACAAGCACTTATGTCTGAGTTCTGTGATATTGTCTCATAATGTTTCCGAAGACAATCTTTTCCGATATAATTATCAGCATCAAGAAAAAACAAAAACTCGCCATAAGAATTTACTATGCCCCTATTTCTCGACCTTATTAACCCGAGGTTGGTATCATTTTGAATTAACTGTGTAGAAACGTTTATACCCTGCAATATGTCTCTTATTATTTCGACACTATCATCCGTGCTTGCATCATCAACAACTATAATCTCTATCTTTTCGAGATCGAATTCAGAATCAATCACACTCTGGATACATTGATGGATGTATTGGGAATAGTTGTAATTTGGAATGATAACTGATATCATTATTGAACCCATAGACTCCTTTTTTCCCAAAGAAATAAAATTTTCCTTTTGCTTCTGCTCTCTCATCATTTTTTCAGATTTACTTAGATCATTTCTTAAGTGCTTGATTTCGTTTCCCAAACCTTCGGCAATCACCCTAATCTGTGCATGGCTAAAAGAAAATTGCTCTGAAAGTTGAGTTGGAGCCTGAATATCGCACTGGTATTGATGCAAGGTAGGTAAACGCTTATTGACCCGTTCAACATCAGGTTGTACTTTCTCCCATATTGCTTCTTGTACAATAAGTGGTGGCAAAATAGGGTCAGGTTCAATTTCTGTAAGTTTCTCGCAAAGCGGATCGGATAATAACTGACCCGATTGCCCAAGTACGCGATTTAGCTCCAACTGTAGTGTTAATTCGGAATAGGTCATCGAACGATTTACCCTGGTACCTGAAGGAACTTAAAAAATTTCTTCGGGTACATTAAGCCATTGAGCAACTTCTCCAATTAAATTATCCTTACATCTACTGTAATTGCGAACTGTCAAGTCGATCGAATGGCTTTTCTCAACATAATCAAGTAATCTTTCAACACGTAATACCTTACCACCACACATACCTGCATGTTCATGTAAATCTGTAATGGAAATGTGATGAAAGCCCAGTCGCTTAATTCTTTGTTGCCATGCCGATACTACAGTCCTTATAGGATTACGAATAAAAAGCAGAATTTTAATCCGGTCAAATCCATAATCAGAAGCTACCGCCTCAATAAAATCCTGGACATTTTTCTCTGTTATTTGTTTAAATAAATCCTCTGATGAGAAAAGCAAAGAATTTCCATTTTGAATTGGGCTTTTGGCAAGGTTCGATTCAAATGATGACCGTGACTCAAGTAAGGAATTTGCATTGCCTGAGGATATCATATTAGGATTAGCTAAATAAGAATCTGCCCCTTTGGCATATACAATGTCATGCTTTTTTAGTTCGTTTACACTTGAGCGAAAACAAGATTGAATCCAGCTTGTACCTGTTTTACCATGTCCGATATGAAGATATAGTGTTGCCATAAATTAACTCGGTATTCTTTAAATATAAATAATTACAAATTCAAGATGTTCATAATTGTGGGCTATAATTAAACATCGTAAAATCACGCTTATAGGTTTTCCCTTTGAATTCAATCGCACTAGCAATTTGATATTATGGGTTCTTGAATTTTTCTTTCTTTGAGCTTTGTCTTCCTTCACTTTTGCCAAATTTCAAATAGTGCAATAGTGGGTTTATCCCTGAGGAAGCAACATCCGGGTTTAGTTCCAAATACTCCATACTGTTAAAATACGGGCCTGGGTTTCGGCCTTCAAAGCCGCCAAATTGCAAATAATGCCCTACTGGCTCCATACCGCAATGTTGAATATCGGTGTTATTTTCAAGGTAATAGGATTCATCAAAATAACCACTATCGATAATCAATTGTTGATGGATGTCTGAGTTAGAATTCTCAACTTTTTCTTGACCAGGCTTATGGAGCACTATTCTATTAAATGCTGCAGCAAGTTTGTTGCCCATTCTCCGTATGGGACTTGTATTCAGGCCTTGCAATTCCTGTTGAGATTTTTGCAGTTGAGCCGGCTGATTTTGTTGCTTTTGTTTGCCTACCTGCTCTTTTTGCAGGGCCAATTGTTTTTTTAATTCATTAATTTCGACAAGGGTATCTTCCCTAAAGTTCAAATAAGAGAGTTTTATTCTTACTTCATCCAATTCAATTACAGTTTTACAAGGGAAATCAATAAAAATCTGTGAATCAATCGTATCAAAAATATAAACCGACCCATCAACAAATACTGCATTGGATGATAATTGGTAGGGAATGGTGATGCGATTTCCTTTTATAAATAACTTAACCGTATCAATTCTAATTTTAACAAAATCAATAAAAGGGTCGAACCTTAAATGGCTAACATGTTGAGGGGGTTGAATTTTGAAAACTATATTTTCACCTTGCTCTGGTAATTTTACTTTTATCAAGTTAGTCTCAGTAAACAGGTTTTCATCAACCCTGTTTTTGGATTCTGTATTATCGCAACTGAAATCGTTTCTATAAAACAAATGTACAACTTTATGCTGTGGAGCGTAAAATACAATTTCCCCAATGGCATTTTTATTAACATATAGCTCTACATTGTGTTGTAATCTTAAATAATCAATCAACAACCTGAGCTGTTCAACAGATAACTTTACTGACAACCTATTTTCATGCAATCGGTAGAACGAAAGAGGTGGGCCATCTATAAACCCTACTTTCTTGTTCATCTTACCCAGCCTGAGCCAAAGGTCATAATCTTCCCAGCCATCAAATGGCATTGCAGAATTGAAAACTCCAACATCTAATAAATCCGATTTTCTGTGCATTGCCATCACATCAATGTAATTACCATATAGTAATTTCTGATAATTGAAGGGCTGGTTTGAATTTTTGTATAAGGTTTTATCACTGCCGATTAAAAATTCCTGAACAGGTGCATAACAGGCACTCAATTCAGGGTTTTGATTCAAGAGTTCAGCATGTTTTCTCAGGCAATCTTTTGCAATGAAATTGTCGGAGTCGAGAAAAAATAAAAACTCACCCTTTGCATTTTCAATCCCCCTGTTCCGACTGCGAATCACCCCAAGGTTGGTATTATTGCATAACAATTTAAGCTGAATTTGCTTTGATTGAATAAAATCATTCAGGACAATTAAACTATCATCAGTGCTTGCATCATCAATCACAATAATTTCTACGCTGCCTTTTTCAATATCAGAATCAAGAATACTTTGGATGCATTGCCCGATGTATTCTGAGTAATTATAATTGGGGATTATTACCGAAATTTGTATCTGCTGTTTCATTCCTGTTTTTTATCCAGACTCTTCACTAAGCCCATTTTTAGTCTATTCAAATTAATGGTATACTGCTCCTTTTACAGAGAAATGGTTTTTACTTTTTCTTTTACCTGATTGAGCCACGATAATTCATGTTTGCCCCAACTATCAACGCTGCAAATAAATAATTGATCCAATCTTTCTGAAAAATACTCACTTAGATTTTTGAAATGTACCAAATCAAAGGTTTTGATGAAATTGTATTTTGAATCATCATTCAGGTATTGCACGATGATTTTTCTCTCAGAATCTACCGTACAGGGATAAAAGAGAAAAGCTTCATTTTTTTCTGGCAGATACTTTTCTTCTTTAATCAAATCATTCATATTTGTTATTGTTGCCTGCTTATCCGGAAATGGATTTTTGTTCATGATGATACCAGTTGTTGAAAGGTGTTGCCGATTCTTTACAATTTCACTTAGTTTTATGCTAATAAGCTCCCGTTGAATTTGTAATGGATCGGTCGTGCCGAACAGCACCATTTCTCTTTCATAGCCCGGATGTTTAGTGTTGAGGATGGGCATGTTCTTTTTTATCAATTCGTTCATTTCACTTATGGTAAAAGAACTTGTTTCGTTATGAAACACATACACTTCGGGGGTGATACTATTTATAAGTCCTTTTTGTACTGCTCTCTGGCACCAGTCATTTTCCTCACAGTAACCACGCCCGAAGCTTTTTTCATCAAATTTACCAACACTACTTATCGCCGTGCTGCGTAGGTACATGCAAAATCCATGTCCGGTTGGAAAGGGGTACATATCCGTGGAAAGCCTTAAGTCTCGGATCGCCTTAGCAATCTCCTTTGGTTTGTAATCCAATATATTATCCTCGCCAAAAGGAAAGTTGCTGATGCTTGCAATGGTAGCTTTATTCGACACCGGGGTTACCGAAGCAATGTTTTCCTGCCTGTAGGCCACGTCTTGTAATATTTCAAAAGTTTGCTCAAATATTTGCGTATCGCAATTAAGTATTACAACATCCCGATTGGCCCTGTACCTCCCAATTCCTTTATTTACGGTTGCAGAAAACCCTATGTTTTTTTTATTAAAATAGACTTTCACATCAACCCGATTGAAGAAGGATTCTTCTGCGTAATAGGCTATAATTCCAGGATATGTGGAACTGTCGTCGATAAAAATAAATGAAAGCTCATTAATTTTTGAGGGATACGAATCTTTTAAGCTCTTAATAAGTTCTGTGAAAAGCTGAAATGAGTTTGAATTGCTTATATACACAGGCACACATACTAATAGCTGTTTTGAAAATCCACTGATTTTATGTTTGCGATGGGCAATTTTTATTTTTGCTTTGGTTAGGCTGAATTGTCTGTTTTGAGATTTACCTATCAGCAAATAATGTAGTAAAGGATTTATAGCAGAAGCTTTTACATCAGGGTATAAGGCTTTGTAATAATTGGTATCGAAATCTGAGTGAGGTTTTCGCCCTTCAAAACCTCCATATCTCAAAAAGTGTAACAATGCATCCTGCCTGGATTGCTTAATATCTGGATATTTACTCAAGTAGTAATTCTCATCAAACAAACCACTCGATTTAATCATTTGGATGTCATTTTCAGATACTGCTATTTGATCCTGTCCTTCTTTTTCTCTGTGCAAATTCTCAGAGTCTTTCGCCGAACAATCCCTGAGCTCATCTTTGCCATGAAGCACATAATGCAGTAGTGGGTTCGTGCCAGATTGTTGTACATCAGGATATTGCATTAAATAAAAAGCACTGTCGAAATCGGGTGATGGCTTACGGCCTTCAAAACCCCCGAAAAGAAGATAGTGCTTAACGGGGTTTAGGCTGGACTTGCCGACATCCGGGTAGTTTTGCAAATAATAATCCGCATCGAAGAGTTCGCATTTTTCGATCCGCTGCATATGGTGTATCATTCGCAAACGCATGAGGGTATGGAAATTCAGGCTCCTCAAAGGTTTGGTTATACGCCACGACCACGAAGTGCTCAGTTGTGAAAGTTCCTGCCGTAGTTGTGTATTCTCCAATTCGAGTTTATTAATATCGCCAAACAATTTTGCGTTATCTGCATTTTTATTTGAGATTATTTGCTTCTGTTGATTCAGTTTATTTTCAAGTTCTTCAATAGTGCTGTTAAAGTTTTTCTGCTCTTTGACCAACTGACCGTTTTGTTCGCCAAGATCAATCTTTTTACCCAGGTTTTCGAATAATTGCAGAATAAAGGTATCACTGTTTGCATCTTCGATAAACTGAAAAAAATGCTCATTTACTTTACTGCCTGTGCATACTATTCCCAAACCATGGCCGTGTTTAAAATTAAAAAGCGGATAGTTATTTTTAATTTCATCCATCAGCCTCCACACGCCAAATCCTTCCTTGTGCTCTTGGGTGTCGTGGAAAAGCACAACGCCTCGCTCGCTCATTTTTGGTAGCCAGGTTTCAAAATCGTGTTTCACCGCCTCGTAGCCATGCATGCCATCAATATGCAGCAAGTCGATGCTCCCGTCTTCAAAACGATCCACAGCCTCATCAAACGGCATTCTGAGTAATTGGGAGAAAGCTGAAAAGTGTTGCGCATTAATCTTGTTTACATATTCAAATACGGATTCATCGTACATGCCGGCCTGCACATCGCCCTGCCAGTGGTCGATGGCAAAAGCCCTGATATTTGCCTTGGCCTTTGCAAAACCCTGACAAAATGCAAAATAGGAGTTGCCGTGATGCGTTCCCAATTCAACAAATACCTTTGGCTTCAACATATCTGTTACAAAAAATGCAAAGGGAATATGCTCCATCCATGCCGATGGCTTTTCAATAAATTCGGGTTTGGTAAAAATGATGTTGTCTAATTTCATCTTTGTGCTTTACTGGGTTTCGAGTTAAATAAGAGATCAAATTATTTTTTTAAGGTTTTTAATACAGATTTCTTCTGTGAAATTTCTTTTGTATTCAAAAAATGCATTCTTACTCAATTCTTCAAAAAAAACAGTATTATTCACTGCGAATGTTATTTTATCGGCTAAATCTTCTGCATTTCCCGGATTAAAAGTTAAACCTGTAATATTATTTTTCACAATTTCTGTTAATCCACCATGGTTTGCTGCAATAACTATTTTGCCAATACTCATTGCTTCAATTGCTACTAAACCAAAAGGTTCTGGCAGTAACGAAGGTACAATAACAATTTTAGTCCAGTTATAATGTACCTCAGGATGATTTGTAAAAGGTAAAATTTTGATCGTGTTGTGAAGGTTCAAATTTTCTATCTGTCTATCAAGGCTTTTTTTTATTTGATGTTGTTTAGAATATACGTCACCCACTATGCGTACCGAAATTTTTTCGATAGTTTCATTCAATAAAAGACTCATTGCCTTTACAAGAAGGGACTGGCCTTTCCATGAATTAAGCCTACCTAATAAAAGTATATTTATACTTTCGGAAATATTGTTTTTTAGTTCAGTGGAACTAATCTGTTTTACTCCATTCCAAATAACTGTTTGTTTTATATTTTTTAATTTCTTAAAAGAAGCTTGCGATGCTTTTGAAATAAAGATTAGTTCGGCTTTTGAAAAATTTAAGAGTTTAGTTGTCATATAGCATGACATATTTGACACTTTTTCCCGATCATTAAGAATGGGGCTTTTTTCAAGCCCCATCCCCCTTAAGGGGGCCCTAATGGTCGATTTCGTAGCATGAGTTCCTTGACATATTGA
>Ga0307929_1001477_pt1 | contig 17617 bp, 21 predicted proteins | sample AceLakmetage1330_FD_203160 | JGI IMG/M metagenome (GOLD analysis project Ga0307929, IMG submission 203160) | Saline water microbial communities from Ace Lake, Antarctica - #1330 | ecosystem: Environmental > Aquatic > Non-marine Saline and Alkaline > Saline | place: Antarctica: Ace Lake...
CCTTGTTTATGTCCCGAAACTTACTATTTTACCAGCGTTTGCCCCAAGGGTGAAGAGTCAACGGCAGACCACTTTATTAGCGGTTTAGAGAAGGTTGCTTATTTAATTATGCCCGTCCCCCAGCCCACTGTAACTGAGTCAGGGGTAAATCATACTCTATCGTGGAATCATTAAGTTCATCTCGCAAATAGGTTATGAGTTTACCCGCGATCTGAGCAGTATTTTTATCGTTGGTTTGAATCATTGAATATGCGCTCCTTGGTTTTTGCATGCTATTTCTTGACGGTTCTTATCAAGCCACACAACCAGTGATTGACCCCTTTTCTCTCAATGCACCTCTTCACTTCCAATCCGTTATTCCGTACTTTTCGAGAATAACCTGTAGCTTTCCAGTTCTTCTTAACTCCGCCATTCCACGATCAAAAATCCCTGCATAATGAGCAGATTCAGGTAATCCTTCTAAAAAACCTACATAAATTGAAGCTTTATCATCACTAAAGCATGATACTTCATGAATCTGATTATCCCAGCCGTTTTTCTTAATTAAATACCCCCCTATATTTCGATCTGTTATAGTTGCATCAATTCTTCCTATTTGAATCTTCATTAAATTGCGTTCATCAGCGTTAAGGCCGAAAATAAATTGAACCTTTGTGGGATTGTTTTGTATGTGTTTATCTAATACAGGCCCAAACCCATAATCATATCCCCCAACCAGCCCCAGCGTGATCTTTGAAAGAGAATCAGCATCCTCATATCTCCATAAATTGCCTTTCTTTACATAAAAACAGGCAATATACACTGCTATTTTTTCTTTTGGAAACAATAAATCAGGAGTAGAAGAAGTCGCTCCCAATATTCCTGTCGCCTCTCTGTTTTTAACTTGATCAATCGCTCTTTTCCAAGGCACGATTTTAGTCTTCACTTTGTACCCCTGCGCCTGATAAACGGCCCTTACAATATCGAACATAATGCCCTGATCAGCACCTTCATCGCAAACATAAGGGCAGAAAGGATCAGCGACAAAGGTGAGTGTTTCAGCAAAAGCCAGTTTGGCCAACAACAAAAAGAAAATGACAGTCAATGGAATCTTTTTCATTTTCACCCCCAATTAGTGATTTGAATTCCAGGGAATGGGACCGGGACGCCCATGGAAAAGAAACGCAAATTTACAGTCACGGTAGGAATGCCGATTGCCCGGCACTCCCGCACAGATCCCAGCGAGCGGAACTATCACGCCATGGCGCGGAAGGACACGGGGTCAGCCCTTGCATTAGGACAAAGCAGAAATAATTTTACCCACCTTTTTCCTCAGCGTCCTGTTTTCTTCAACTGCCTTTGACATCCTATGATACACCTTTGCCACTGCAGAAAAGGTTAGACCATTGAAGATCTGACCTGTCTGGACGTTCGTCATGCCCGTACATTTCTTCATAATATAGATACTGATGTTTCGGTACTCTTTTCTGTCATTTAAGACTTCTTCACTTCATTTTTGAAAAATAGATCCTTTTCCGCTCGTTTCCTCTTGCGGTTATATGGTAAAGCGCTCCTGCATATTCGATTCTTAGCGGTCTAGCCATAATGCTTACATGGCATGCTCAATTTTGTCCCTATTCAAGGGTGACCCCGTGTACTTCATTCGACCTCCTTTCTTATGACAATAAGACTGAGCATCCTTCTCCAAGCTGATGTTCGGCAAATTTATATTCGATCCTGCCAATAGTCAGGTTTTCTGTGAAGATGCGCGACTGCCACAACCAGGATTTCTTGTTCCCGTATTTGGTAAATAACTCCGTATGGAAAACGCCGAGTTTGACATCGCCTTGCTCGCTTTGAACAGGGATGCCATGCTTCAGGAAATTCGCCAATCCTATCCAGAGCATTCAACACCTCGGTCAGAAACGCATCGCCAAGACCAGGGACCTCGTAATTGTAATACTCGATGGCTTCATCTATCTCGATTTGGGCAATCTCTAGAAAATTTATCTCCATTGTTACCTCTACCTATATTTTTGAAGGACTTTTTCTAAAGATACTGCCTTGAGCTTTCCTTGATCATAGGCATCAATCCTATCTTCAGCCTCTTTAGCCCATAATTCGTCAATTTCCTTATCGGGTTTATCAAGAGTGGAAATCAGCTTATCGATGAGTTGTGCCTTTTCAGAGGGTCTAAGCGTTAATGTCTCTTTAAAAATATTATCTGTGGTAGTCATTTTTTCCTCCTTACGGTTTCCTATTATTCCAAATCATTTTCTTAAAATCATCACGCTCCGGATAACCAGCGGGCCTAAAAACTCAAAAGATAGAAAGGCTAAAAATGAGGACGCCGCAAAATAATTCTGTCTGGTTCATCCGCTGGTTATATTATTGATCAATGGTCTGTCGACTTGGCAAAGACATATGAAAAAGGTATTGCGATCAAATCTCCAATGATATACGTGGCAAATATTACGACAAGAAGTATTGCATAAACTGGAAATTGCCCTGAAAACAGAATGGGAATAATAACACCAATAAACCAAACTACCTTATAGCTTAGCTGAAGTAATAAAACCGGTACAAATTTCAAAGGAGCCCTAAGTCCCAAAATAGATAGCAAGGCGAAGGATAAATAGACACTTCCAGTTACTCCAAATACAATCGGGTCCTGATCTGGCCAGCCGAAGACAGATAGCATCACTTTCGGGATAACGATAATTCCCAAACCGAATCCCCCAGCCCCCACAATTGTATAGATATACATTGCTTTAAGCCAACCCCACCTGATTGAGTTATTGTCTGCCATGGTTTCTCCTTCCTTTCTATAAGTGGATGGTTTGCCTTGGAACATTAACGTCCAGTTCACCAGTTCATCTGGTGAAACTGGGTGGTTGAACGATTTCGGTTGAAAAAAGGAGAACCTTCTTCCCTTTGAATAAAGAATGACAGCGCCAGGCTTCTTTATAAGCAAGGTGAGTCAAGAGCAGACTTGACCCCATGCCCAAAGGTTATTGCCGGAATCCCGTATTTCCTTACAGGCGTCGTTAATATCTTTAGCGTTCTCGCACCGGTGATGGTCGGTTATTGCAAGTAAATAGATGCCTCTCTCGCATCCAGCAATAGCTACCCGTTCTGCTGTGGCATCGATATCATCCTGACAAATTCCGTCTTTTTTGCCGAAGCATGGGGATAGAGGGGAGTGACAATGCAGGTCAACTGGGTAGAAGCGTGCAGTGTGTTTCAGTTTACGCCGAAACCGTTTTTCAAGGTCATAGAACACGGGGGTATTCATCCCGATAACTCCTTTTTGCACTGAAAACGATTAATTAATCAACATTCCCAAAACTTCCTTGAGCTAACGGTTGAACTGTGCCGCCCGGCTTTTTGGGTCGGCACCAGTGAATGGTTGGATGATAATTTCTGCCTAAAATTATTCTCCTTGTAGCTCAGCTTCAAAAGGATCTCCGATTTCAAATATCCTTCTTTTCAGATTGCAACCACTAATAACAGCCAGTCTAGGACCGGCCTGAACATATGCTTTTACATAATATATTTCTGTAATTCGATAGCCATCCGCATTTGAATAGCTTAAAGATAGTTCATTAGTTGCGCCAAGATGGCTTGGGCCAAGTTGGTAAATCGCGGTCAATATTGTGTTGTCTCCGGGCGGAATAATGTCTTTAGATTCCTTTTTTTCAGTTTCCTCAAAGCTGATATCTGAGCCAAGCCATTTGGATTCGAAATTGAAAGCAGGAGATCCCCCGGCATTTTTAATTGTTACTTTACAAATCAACTTCGCATGAGTGCTTACTGCATCTGAATCCACATTCAGCTTTGGTACAAGCAATGGAAACTCATTGCGTGATAAAAGATTCTTTATATTTCTTTTAGCTGCTTTATATTTAAAATCGGTTTTGATTGATTCTTTAAGCTCAATTGAATCCCTGAAAGTTTTATACCAATTCGTGTTTGAGCGTTTTTTACTTAGTTTTGAATGATGGCTCAGCAGATCAAACAGCTTAATATCTTTTTGACTCACCCACGCATATGCTATTTGGTCTTTTTTCTTTGCCATATCCCAAATTTTATAATCAGCCTCTAAACGATCACGCACATACATAAAAATTGGTTTATGTGTCTCGACAGCTTTTAAATACTCCAAGTGCGTGGTAGAAAAATCACCATAACCAAAATCTGATAACGATGAACCATATCTTTGTGAAAGAATTATGACGACATAATCGCTTTTACTGAGATTTATTAGACATGTCTCAATTGTATTTTTGTCAGTGAATATCTCGAAGGCCGATTCATTTGTATCAGAAAGAATAGGATCGATACCCATTTCTTTGAACATAATGCAAAGCTCAGCACGGATATCTATCAAATCATAAACAGTAGAGCTAATAAAAACCTTCATAATTCATGAACCATCCAACAGGCTCTTCAGCCGCACTGCTTTTTGTGTCGGCTGAAAGAGCAAGGTTATGCGGATTCTATTTCCTTAAGTGTCTTTCCATTCTTGTTTTTCCAAGCAATAAGGCCGTTTGCATGCCCACCGTGAATCACGGCAGCGGCGGCACTAGGGCTGGAAAACTCCTCATCACGCGTGAATAGAAGATTTCCAGCTTCGGCAGATAGGACACCTTCATCTTTGAGCCGTTTCCGCATATTCACTGGCCATGGATACTTCTTTGATGAAGCACGTTCCTTCAATACGGCTTGCGCCCCTTTCAGAACTATAAAACCGTTGGGAGAAAGATGCCCTCGCGCCTTTAGACCCTTTATTTCGCAAAACAACATTTCTTTCTCTGCGGCGGTCTCTGCCCTGCTCGCGGCAATGACTAATAGCTCAACACCAAGAATAGGTAATAGCTGATAAATTTTTTCTAAGAACACTTCCATATCTTCACGATCAGACTCAGGAAGTTTCGCACTGCTAGTTTGATTATTTATGACAAGAGCTCGATCAGCCCGGCGAGCTTGGTCGATGAGCTTTCCTTCCAAGTAACGAATATGGGCCTTGGTAAGGTTCTCGTCCTTGCTGATAAAAAACACGATTTGATTCCAAAAATCCCTTTCCAAATGTGCCTTTACGCGATCTCTAATATTTTCAGCTTCGCCAATGTATACTGCGGGCTTCCCTGATTCGGGGTCATTGCCTGTTAGAAAGTACACACCTGAACTGATTGATTCTTCCCGACCAATTAGGCCCTCAAATTCGCTACGAGGTCCCGCAACTGCTTTGATTGTCCAATTGGTCAGTTCAGCAGTTCGGAGCCGTTTTGGATCTCCATGCACAAGAAAAATTTTAACAGTTGCACTAGACATGATTATACACCTTGTGTTTGTGTCACTTTGAACTTTGGCCATCGGTTATAACCAATGTCCGGATTGTGCGATTGGTATTCACGGATGAACTCAACTTCTTTTGCCGAAAGTTCTTCATCGGTCGCCTCCTCGGACTCCCATAGTATTTGCTTCCGAACAGTATAGTCCTTACGTACCTCGTCGGGCAAGTTCTGAAAGTCCGCATTAACCAGATCCATATCTGGGCTGCCGAAGTATCGGCAGCTACCAATTGCATCCTTTCCAATATAAATTTTGCCCGTCGGGTAGGTGATTTTGTAAACCTGCTTCATCGGCCTTCAGTTCCCCATCGCATAACGCAGAAGTCAGGTGCAGCCAGGGCTTCCACCAACTCCAATAAGAATGATAAACTTCAATTTTCCAACATTTTGTCAAAACGCCCCGGCCCTGGTTGTCACCTGAACTGACAGGTTGGGCCAACTGTATCGACCGATGAAGAAATATCACTGGCCAGTCGATTTTTTATTTGGCGTTATTCTCGAATGCTGTTTTCAATTCATTTCCAGTTGGTGGATATAGATTGTACCAATCGAAATTGTAAACCTTCTCACGCTCTTCATCAATAATCGAAAGATCAACAGGTATATCGCGGCCTGGAGTTCCCCGTCTTTTTCCTACTACGATTGATGTGAGAGCAGGAAGACCGTTATCGCTACAGTGATATGCAATGTGCCCTAAAATTCTATCAAGAACACCTTGGGCTTTTTTCTTGTACATAAGGAGCGAGAGCCCCTCATACGTAATTGTTTGTCTGTTCATTCCCATGCCCACGAGGATTTGCCATGCTTGGACAGCCCTTGCAGGGTGCGGTGATGATGGATTAAAACATTTCATCTTTAATTTCTCCATAGAGTTTGTTGTAAGTCATTTAAGCTATCATAAAGTCTATATTAAAACCCAACGACTTGCATAAGGGGCTGACAGCGCGTCAGTGCTGGCAGTCCCTCTTAATGCAATCGTTAGAGCTTTTGATTAAATTTCATTATATTAGCTTGCAGTTTTATCTTTCTCTGGGTCGTACAATCTGTATTTACCTTTTTCCAACCACCAATAAAGGTCTTCACCACCAGGATAGTGATGCCTTGAAGTGTGATTGACGCTGTCTGACATAATTTGACAACTCACCGTATTTTTATTGAAACTTGGGTATTTCTTAAGGATAAGTTGACTAATATCCTTTGGCGAAAAAATTTTATTTTTCTCTCCATCGACAAATTCAATTACATGTTCTCTGATTATCTGTTTGGCTGGTTTTTCTCCGTCCCATCTGTGGGCAACAGTCTTTTTGGGAGTAGCTATATCCTCAAGTCCAACAATGGCTTCGGAATTAATTAAAACCTCCCCACCGTCTGTTTGATAAATTTTGAATTGTATGCAATTTACATCAAGGCCGTGAACCTGCCTTAAGAACCGACAAACCTTTGAGACGGATGGCGTTATTTCTTCAGCTGCAATAAATAACCGCAATCTTTGATTGAGAGATGGAAAATCATCTGTCTCAAATGTTTCAACGAAAGACTTATCAAGTGATTTTTCACTTCCAGAACTGTTGTATATCGTGAAAATGTCATTAATTTTGTCATCAGAAAGGTCGTTTGCCCATGCAGCGTATTCTAATAGTTGCGCAATAACCTCCCTTGGTGTTCGACCTTTTTTTAATTCAATAATTACAATGTTTCCCTCTTTGTCTAATCCCATGAGATCAGGAAAAATTGTGCCGTACTCTTCCTGAGTCGCCGAAGTTTGCCTGCCAATAATTAAAAGAGGTTCTTGTGCGATAGCCCAAGGACTATTTTCAAGCCAGCACTCAAGATGTGCCTCTAACTCAAGAGTTGTTTTTTCAGCAGGGACAAGTATTGCCTTCTCGATATTATTATTTTCTTTTTTCAGCTTGAATATTGGCATTAAATTTCTCTTTTCGCTCTAACCCACAACCAGTTCATTTTTTGAGCAGCGCGAATAAAAAATGTGTCCGCGTTCAGGGCATTGTTAGAGCCATTAGTTGTCGTTGTACCCAAAATCTCGTGACAGCAGCTTGTTTTTCCAGCGCGACTCTATTGCTATCACCTGTTCAGCCGGAGTTTCGATGTCACAGGTTTCCAGAATCGAATATTCGAACTGGCTAAATGCCGAATTGCCTGCCGCCATGTAGAGGCGTTTTAGGCTTCTATTTCCACCATGGTAATTTGATGCATATTCAGACCATCGCCCCCAAATACCTCCTTGACCGTATGCACCACCAACATAGAGTTTCCCATTACTCCTATCAGACAACAGATAAACACCTGCTACAGAGGAAAGAGACGACTTCCAAGAGGGGAATTGATGCTTGAACAATAGCTCCAGTTGTTTACGGGTTAGCAATACTTCCCTGTAGCTGGTGAAATCAGAAAATGCTAGCGGCTCAGGCATAAGGGAGTATAAGGAAGCATGATTAGCGACATTTTCCCCATATGGATATGAGTTCCTCCCCTTTCTAATATGATGAACAATCAGACGACCTCTAAGATCTCGACCAATATCAGACAATTCAGTGTTATAGAAAAAGTAGCCGTTTTCATCCGTTCCAGAAATGCCTTTTGATTCATAAACTCCGACAAAAAGCCAAAGGTTGTCGCCTGGATACCTGATTAAGCTGAGGATGTGTGGCCTTTGGAAATTTCTCTTTCTTTGATGTTCTTGCCACTGCTGAAATGAACCATCGAAGTATACATCAAGCGGGTCTTCAACCCCATTCCATCCCGCCAAGTGAACTTTCACCTCATTTGGGTCAATTTTTATAATGTCGAATATGTCCATGATCCGTTTTTGGCTCTAACCAAGGGCATGGGTGTCAGACCTACACATTTGACAAGTGAAGATCCGAAACAATTTTGCTAATCTGTTTTTGCAGTTCTCTGTCAACTGTGTAGGCCTGACACCCATGCCTTTCAATTAACAGGAGCAAATGAAGCGCCAGCGTCATTTGTGTCCTAGTTGAATTGTCTTGTTAGCAGGCATAGCCTACCATTCTTTTGGCTCGTTCCAACACATGATCATAAGTCATGATGGTCAAATTGTGATAGCTTGAATTCAAGATCCGATATGCCTCATTTTCGTCGCCTCCCCAATCCGATGAACGACCGAATATCAGGATTCCGCGCGGCTTAACCGTTCTCACCCCTCCTACCCTATTCAGGAATTTAACGCTATTAGCTTCTCTCTCAACTTCATATATGTATCGCGCTGCCTGCGTAATAGCCTTAGTAAGATCCGATGATGGCACAAAATTTCCATGATCTCGGATAGGCGACCAAAAGCGCAATACCCCCTCTGGGCGTTTGATTTCTACAACGTCGAGAAATCCGTCATACGCCTGCATCAGAAAATCCGAAATATTTTGAACATCAATGTGTCGCTCGTCTAGAACACGGACAAACTCACTACCTAAGACCCAAGTATTGTCTTCAAACCACTTTTGCCAATCATTTTCGACAAGATCTTTTTTTAGCATCTTCTCATATTCATTAATCGCCTTTGTACGCCGGACATTTTCTAATGCCAGTGAGAGATCCTCAGGAATAATATTTTGGCTTGATATAAACTCGATTAGACTCGCCCTGTTCGGGACTGAAAACAGCTTTTTTACCTGTTCAGCATTTTCTGGAGTAAAGGGCCGGTCTACGGGTATGAATGCCTTGAATCCCTGCTTAAATGGTTCGTAGTTTTCCTGTAGGAATGTGATGAGAGAGTCGAACTCCTCTTCATCAAAGGTAATTTCGCTCTTGGGATCTAAACTCTGAACAACTTCTGGGTAGAATGGATCCCTGGGCTTCTTATAACGACCTACTTTCAAACGGATATCGATACGGCCCGAGTCGTGGGGAATCTTCCAAAAGAAGGCTTTCGTAACAACAGTCTTCTTGTCCTTCAATACTCTTATCAGTTTGTCTGATATCTTTGACATGTCCTTTTAGCTGCTAACCAGTGATTGAGCAGTTTCTGTGTAACCTTCCTGGAAAAAAAGTGTTGACAAGAAAAACGGTCTATTTTGTAATTTATCTAACTGCATAACTCCACAAATTGAGTGTTATAGAGAAAACTGTATAATTCCAATGAAAGAGATCCCTGCCGAAATAAGAGTGCTTTATGATGCACTGCTGGTTCAAAAAAAAGATCCCGGAAAAGTCGCGCTTCTATTACACTAAATGGTTACGTTATTATCTGGATTTTTGCTTTAAATATGGATTTAATCAATCAAATAGGGAAAGTCTTGCTTATTTTATTAAGAAATTAAAGGAAAAGAATCAAACCGAACAGCAACAAAAACAGGCACTTCATGCCATTTCAATATATTTTGATATAGAATTCACTGATAAGGACAAGAATATACCATTAGAAAATAAAAAAAGGATATTATCAAGTAAAAAAGAGGGATTGAAATCAACGAACGCCGATTGGAGACCGGTATACAGTGGCTTGAATGCTGAAATCAAGCTGAGGCATTATTCTCCAAGAACATTTCAATCATACAGGGGATGGGCCAGGCAGTTGCAGGGCTTTACCCAGAGCAAAGATCCGCAATTGTTAGCTGTCTCCGATGTAAAGGACTTTTTGACCTTTTTAGCTGTAAAACGGAAGGTCGCCGCTTCAACACAGAACCAGGCTTTTAACGCGCTTTTATTCCTTTTCAGGCATGTCCTGAAAAATGAATTCGGAGAGCTGAAAGACGTCGTAAGGGCGAAAAGAAAACCCTATATTCCGGTTGTATTATCACGCGAAGAGGTTGATGCCATAATTTCCAGTCTTTCATATCCCTATGATTTAATTGTAAAGATATTATATGGTTGCGGATTACGCTTGTCTGAATGTATGAATCTTCGTACCCATTGTTTTAATTTTGACACCCGTATCTTAACCGTCCATGATGGAAAGGGTAAAAAAGACAGGACCGTTCCTCTGCCCGAAAAAATCATACCGGTATTAAGAGTGCATCTTGAATCCGTCATTGATCTGCATCAAAAAGATATCGAGTCAGGGTATGCTGGGACCTTTCTCCCTGACTCATTGGGCAAAAAATATAAGAATGCTGCCAAAGAGTTGGTCTGGCAATGGTTTTTCCCGGCCAAGACCTTAACATTGATCCCGGAGTCAAAAGAATACAGACGTTATCATCTTCACCATACCCATGTGCAAAAAGCCATTAAACGAGCGGTCGGCAAAGCTAAAATCATCAAACGCGCCTCCGCCCATACATTTCGGCATAGCTTTGCAAGCCATCTGTTGCAGGCCAATTATGATATTCGTACCATTCAAGAACTATTGGGGCATAGCGATGTGCGAACCACGATGATTTATACACATACGATTAAGAGCCAGACTACTAAAGAAGCAAAAAGTCCTCTTGATTTTTAGGAGGTGAAAATATGCGTTTCATATTTAAATTGGTGATATCCCAGAAATAGGGTTCGATTTCCGGTTGCGTATCCGGCCGATCCTCATGTCAAAGTACGTCCCCCATCCTCATGTTAAATTGTTCAAAAGTGATTCATGGTACTGAAAATCCCATATGTTTCGGTGAACACGAATGTTCATTTAATGTTCAAAAAAGAGGGAAAAACACAATATGTGATGTTTGGACTATTTTTTTTGCACAACATATTGTTTTTTTCTTGACTTTGACATCCGGGAATATTACAGGGAAGCAGCCGACAAAATTTTGGTTTCACTCCACGTCTTCGCAAAGGAGACTCAGAAATGCTGCCACATAAGATCCTTATTATTGATGACGAAAATGACATTTCGAGCTTGATGCTGCAGTACCTTCAGATGGAAGGTTATGACAAGGTCGATCGGGCATCTAATGGACTGGAAGGCCTTGAAAAATACAAGGCATTATCGCCTGACCTTGTCCTCATGGATATTGAAATGCCTGTCATGGATGGTTATGAGTCTTCCTGTGAAATCAAGGCGTTTGATCCGGAAGCCAAGATTCTGGTACTAACAGGCAATCCCGATGATACCAGGGCTCAAAGAGTATTGAAAGAAGATATGGCCTTCGCCCTCCTGCAAAAACCCTATAAATTAAGAGACCTGGGGCGTATTATCCTGGAAAATCTTCCAGCATGTTCCTCACCCTGATCCGCCGTATCCGGGATTGATTTCCCCGGATTCCCGCGTTCGCGGGAATGACAATAACGGGTCATTTCTGGATCGACCTTAATTAGTCAAGTGGAAAGCGCCCTGGATGCCTGTCACGAGAAATTCCGCGGCCAGGGCCAATAGTATGAGGCCCATGACGCGGGTGAGGACCTGCTGACCGGTATGGCCTAAGAATCGCCCAATCTGCTCCCCGAGGACCATCGCCACCCATAGCAGTGCACTCAGACAGGCAATGATTATTACGAGAACGGAGCGGGACATAAAGGTGCTGCAGAGATCAGCATCGATAATGGCAACGCTAATCCCCGCAGGACCGGCCATTAAGGGGATTGCAAGGGGAACCACCCCGATATTTGTGTCTTTGGACTTGGCTTCGGCATGCTCCTTATCGCTGTAACGCATTCCTTCATCCTTGGCCCGCGCCATGGTTATGGCCATAAGCAGTATAAGAATACCGCCGGCGATACGGAAATCACTGATTGTGATACCAAAAAAGGAAAGAACGTGATTCCCAGCAAACACCGCGATAATCATTATGATGAACACAGCGATCGAGGTTGACATCGCAATCTTCATCCGTTGAGCCTTAGACATACCCCCGGTGAGGCCTAAAAACACCGGAATGAGCACAAAGGGATTGAGCATGATGAAGAGACCGGTAGCTATCTTGACATAATTGGGATCGTGCATACTTCTCCCTCCTTCTAACTTTGATGAAGCCGCAAAAAGGCGCAAAATTCACAAAAATTAAAAACGGCGTGTAACAAAATCAACCCGTTACAGGCAAGAAAAATTCGGCACCTGACTGCATATTACCCGAGTCCCTTGGCCGGGTTTGTCGCGCAGGTCTTGAGAAAACCATCCCTTATATAAAATGACAGAAAGTTCCTTAACTTTAGGCACTTTAAACTTTAGGCACTTTAGGCACTTCCCTTAATAATAGTACCATATGGTTCTGTATTGTGAGGTATCCTCGCCGAAGGCCTTCAACCTCTTCAGATAATTGTATATGGAGACATCCGTGTAAATATAGGTGTCCGCGAGATGGAGTTTTTTCTCCCACGGGTGAAATTCATAAACCCTTCGACCGTCGGGCAACACTGATATGAAATCGCGGTGCTGCATGGCACGCAGGTAGTTTTTGCCGAGCCCCGGCACATTGAAGACGATTTCATCCGTCCTTACTGTGCCCGGCAGGAGACGCGCCTCTTCCTGCTGTTCCTGCAGCAGCCTGGGGATGGGCACCCGGTAGTCGTCCGTTTCTTCTTTCCCCTTGGTATTGAAGGTGTAATAGGGGGCCACGCCGATCAGGCGCAGCTTAAGCCGCAATGCCGCGGCTTCAAATTTCCGGGAGTTATAGGTGGTGTACACGAGCTGGTTGTAGACCTCCATTCCGGAACGGCGGAATTTTTGCACGGCCTCCATGGCCTGAGGTGTAATTTCATAAGGGTGTTCGAAATGGGTAACAACAGCGATCTCCCTCTTGCCTGGATTGTGAAAGCGGCTAATGACGCTTATCAGGGAATCGGTGATACGTTGAGGCAATGTGACCGGGATTCGTGTTCCGATTCTAATCCTCTCCACATGTCCTATGCGGGAGAGTCTAACTAAGATCCTTTCGATTATTGCATTGGAGAGGAGCAAGGGATCTCCCCCCGTGATCAGTACCTCCCTTATCTCTGGCGTATCAGCGATCCACTGGATGGCTTTTTCCATTTTTTCCTTAGACAGGGCGGCATTTTTTGAGTAGACATCCTCTATCTCCCAGTTCCTCTGGCAATAAACGCATATCTGTGGGCATGTCAGAATAGGTTTCAGGATAACTATCATGGGATACCGTCTGGTAATCCCTTCAATGGGGGAGGTGTCCCGCTCTAACATGAAATCCATTGAAGGTTCCTTGTTATCCTTCAGCTCTTTCATCTTTTTGACGTAGCTTAGGGGTGGGATCACCTGAGCGCGGACCGCATAATCCTTTTCGCGGCCCGGTTTATAATCCATCAGCGACAGGTAGTAGGGTGTAATGCCAAAAGGGATTCTATTCTCCCGTGCAAACTTAACAGCTTCGTACTCCTCATCGGTGAGTTTAATCAGGGCGCTTAGAGTCTTGACGCCCCTGATAATGTGCCGCGTATGCCATTTCCAGTCTTCCCAGTCCGGTTTTGCGGCACCGAAATATTCCAATATTCGCGATTTGTTGGCGTTGCGTCTGCGAATCGTTTCATGATCCAACCCGCAGGGATATTTGTCTAAGTACTGTTGCACCGTCTTTGACATTCTTGAGAGGTCGGCTGACCTCAGCCTTGCCGCTCTTCTCCCCTCATGTCTCGTAAAGGCAGGGGCTTTTTCAGGATAGATCCCTGTTTTGCCCATAACTCCCTTTAGCAGGTGGTCCAGTTCCGCAAAAAAGTCTGGTCTGGGCTTTTCAATTTCCCGGAAGCTTTCTGCGTGCAGCAGGTCATCAAGGTATTTCAAGAAGCTGTAACCGGCAAGCATTTCACTCCTGGGCCATATAATGGTTCTAAATATCCGTATGGTATCGCGGGCCAATATCCATTCTAAGGGTGGAACAGTGTGGTCATGCTGAAATGTGGCAGCGTGTACGTCGGACAAAAAGCGTCTTATTTTGTTCCTTTTGATGTCTACAGACTCTGAAGAGATAAGGATTTCCTTTAAAGCCGGTGCAATATCCAATATTCTTAACAGCTTGTTTCGAATTTTCTCCTTTTCCATAGTGTCTGGACCCTTTCTGGATACTGGATGCTGGTTGTAGCGTAGCGGAAATCCCGTTTTTAAGCGGGGATACTGGATACTGGTTGCTTGATACTGGATGCTGGATACTGGATGCTTGATACTGGATACTCGCTACGTTCCTTGCGCCTTACGCTTTGAGCCTTATGCCTTCAATAAATATCTTAGGATATCTGGGGCTGGATTGCAAGTGTGCAAATTCCGGCAATTCTTGTCTTCCACAATCGGGCGTGGTAACATGGCGCCTATGACTGAATCAAACACCTCCCCAGCAGTCCCGGTGCGTGCCTCTACCCTCATCCTTGTGCGTGGTGAGGGCGAGAAATTTCAGATTTACCTTCTCAGACGGAGCAGCCAAAGCGGTTTCATGCCGGGGAATTATGTGTTTCCAGGGGGGGTTGTTGATCCCGAAGACAGTGACGTTGATCTTTGGAGTGGACATATCAACCTGGACAGCGCTCAAGTCATGACTCGGTTTGGCAGAGGTCTTAATATCGAAGATGCCATAACCCACGGTGTTGCCGCCATCCGCGAGACCTTTGAAGAGGCAGGGATCTTATTGGCGCGACAAAATGGTGGTACGGGGAGAGATCTCGACAATCTGCGGGACCAGCGTTCAGTGGGTAGCCTGCGCAAAACCTGGTTACGGGAATTGGTGGCCTCTGGGGAATGGACTTTGCGGTTTTCTGAGTTGGCATGCTGGTCCCATTGGATTACGCCCAAGATCAGGTCGAAAAGGTACGATACAAGGTTTTTTGTGGCCTTTATGCCCGAGGGGCAGGAATGCCGACCCGATAACAGGGAAACCACTCATGGGATCTGGATAAGTCCTGAAAAGGCCCTTAGAGGAAACCTGAATGGGGAGATCCCTTTGAGCCCCCCGGCTGTGGCTACGTTGCACGAATTTCTTCAAATCTCTGGTGTCGGGGACTTGAGAAAAGAACTGGAAACCAGATCATGGGGAGTGGCGAGGGTTCCCAGGCTTGTTCCGATGACCGGGGGCGCCCTCCTGCTTCTTCCATGGGATCCCAATTACCACGATGAGGAGATCCAAGCGGAGATCAAGGACCAGGGAAAAAGGGGTGCCCCTTTAGGCAAGCCCTTTTCCAGAATCTGGTACAGCGAAGGGATCTGGAAGCCGATCAGCCCTTGATAATCCTCGAGAGCGTATGGGGGACGTCCCTATACTTACTGATGAAAAACAATGTGACCTCCGTGGGATTTACCTGTAATTCTACTGAAATCTAACCCACAGTATCCAACCGTAGATAACGGTCAATCCCAGGACATAAACTGTGAGAACATAAAACCAACGGCCAGTGAACTTGGGCGTTCGGACAGGCGCTACATTGAAGGCGGCCAGGACCATAAGCGTTATATAGAGAATGGTTGAAAAAGCAGCCCGGTTGATAAACCCGTCCAACAGAAAAACAAGAGCGAGAATAATAACATTATTGTCGAGTGCCAGCCCCATGTAAGTTGAATCATCTACGAGACCGAATATGTTGAAATAACTAAGCCTTATAGCACTGGTGGCAACAATCACAAACGCCCCCGGTAAAAACCAGGGATTGAATTTTCCATAGCTCAAAAGGACAATAGCCGGACAAATACCAAAGCTTACAATATCTATCAACGAGTCAAGCTGCCCTCCGAAAGCACGATTCTCCTCATTTCGGCCCTTCATTCGGCGGGCAATGATTCCGTCGGCCCAGTCAAAGAAAATCGCCCAGAGCATACCAATCATCGCAGCCGGGAAAATACCCCGGATAGCGTAGTATATAGCGAGTACCGCACAGAAAAGCCCTATCAGCGTACAGAGATTAGGAAGATCCTTGACAAAAGCAAGCATTTTGATCTCGTGTGATCGCTAATGTTGCGAATTTTCCATTAAGCTTCCCCCGTTTTTTTAGCCAAGAATACCTGCCAATGCTTCAACTAACCTACTATTCTCCGCTTTGGTGCGGCTGGCGATGCGGACGTAGCGGTCGGAATCCGGCAGTGTTTTGGCCTGGCAGTGTTTTATATACATGTTATGCTCAATGAACAATTTCCGGGTGACTTCAGGACCGCTTGGCGCTGAGTCGGGTAGACGGCAAAATACAAAGTTAGCATCGGGTTTGTAAACAGTCATCTCCGGGACAGCACACAGGTTTTTATACAGGTGGTCCCGGTCGGCCTGTACCTGTTTACAGCTTTTGATAAATTCCCTGCGGTACCGGGGTACAAGCCGCAGAAACTCTTCGGCAAAACCATTGATATTCCAAATATGGACGTTTTCCCGTATAGCTTCGGCAAATCCGGGGTTTGCTGTGAGCATATAGCCGATCCGCAAGCCGCAGATACCATAGGCTTTGCTCATGCTTTTAAAGAGTGCCAGATTGGGGTAGTGCTCGATCTCATGTGCCAGGGTTGCCTTATCGCTGTCCTGAACAAAATCAATGAAGGATTCATCCACTATCAGCATACAGTCATGGTCTGCGAGTTTCTTGGCCAGACGCTCAAGATTGGACCTGGGCACCATAATAGAGGTTGGATTATTCGGCGTTACTACAACAGCCACATCCGCTTCTGCCCGGACTGCTTCAGCGGCAAATTTATCCACATCCAGGTGGAACGAAGGAAATTCAAGTGCAAATTCAAGCACCCGTCCCTGCGGAGCCGCATTTGCATATTCATTGAAGGACGGCACCGGAACAATCAGCCGGCGGGCGAGATGCCCCGAGACTATTTTAATAAGTTCGGAAGCGCCGTTGCCCACAACTATTCGCTCTGACGGTTGATTGATCAGTCCGCCGACAAGACCGGCAAGGGTATCCTGGGCAACCGGGTAGTTCAGGACAAGGTCATGGATGTGGTTCTTAAAACAGGTAAACATCGCCTCCGGCGGAAAATAAAGATTATAGAGATACGCGTGGTCGATAAAGGCATGACGATAGTAACCGCCATGCTGATGGGTGATGAATTCGTATTTTTGCGTCTGAGCCTCGTAATCAGGACAGGTCATTTTTATCGGTCCGCTCCCTGGGAAGATAGGGCCCGGGAGCCGGCTTCACATCTACTAAAGAATCGGAGTGAAAGGATAGGCCCAAATCGGCAGGTGAACGAGGAAGAGATTTCATCTTGCCGTTCCCCGGCTTTTGCGGAAACGGTCGGGATATCCGGGGGCCACTCGTTGTGATATTGTAAGGAGTGATTGTTCCATACCGGTATATCGAAAACATTATTTCAGCTTCGACCAGATCCTCGACCGTATCTATTTCATACCAAGGATTGTCGTCAAAAGACACTGTTTGAAAAGATAGACTGCCATCGGCAACCATTTCCGCAAACACGATTTCATAAAAATCGTTCACCCTGCCTGCAGAAATGT
>Ga0307929_1001479_pt1 | contig 17597 bp, 15 predicted proteins | sample AceLakmetage1330_FD_203160 | JGI IMG/M metagenome (GOLD analysis project Ga0307929, IMG submission 203160) | Saline water microbial communities from Ace Lake, Antarctica - #1330 | ecosystem: Environmental > Aquatic > Non-marine Saline and Alkaline > Saline | place: Antarctica: Ace Lake...
CCGCCGCTCTTCCTCCATCTCCGCCATGCTTTTGGGGATGCTCCACCCCCCATCCAGAATAAAAACATGGGAAAATTCCATGCCCTTGGCGCTGTGAACCGTACCAAGAAAGATACCCTTTCCCAGTCTCTGTTCCCGTTTTTGCTCCAGGATCAATTGTGAGAAAAAATGATGAACCTGGAACAGGGTGATCTCGCCATCCCCGGTTTCTGCTTCCAGGGCTGTCAATCCCTCTTCAATGAATTGATGCCATGGGTTTAAATTTTTGGAGATGTTTATGTTGCTGGTTTTCTTGTCTGAATGGTTTATTGAATTTTCTTTTAACGGATTGTTTTTCAAATTTGTAGATATCTGTTTTGAATCTTCAGGGCTGAAAAGCGATGCAATACTAAAATGAGATTGATAGCGTAGCAGCAGTTCTGAGGCCCGGGCAAAAAAATCGGGCTGCTGTGCCAGATCCGCCATGAAATTAGCAATCTCCCGGACCCGGAACAAAGAAAACCGGCTGGACCCGGTGAGGGGAAGACTCATGGGAATCCCTTGTGCCTCCAGCGCCCATCGCACGGCCAGGAGCATGGGGTGGTTCGTGCCGTTTCTGGAGAGAATTGCCATCTCTTCCAGGGGTGGGGCAGAGTGCTTTGCCAGAATCATCTTCAGGGCTGCGGCCAGTTGCCGGGCCTGGTCCATTTCATCCAGGGCCTGGAACGACACCACCTCCCCTTGGGGCCGTTGTGCCAGGTACTGGGGGCTTATCTTCATGGGATGGCCGGTTTTCATGCGATCCCGGTTATGGGAGATAAGGGCGTTTCCAAGTTCCATGATACAAGGACCGGAACGAAAATTCTCCGTAAGATGAAACACCTCAGCCGCATAATCTTCCTTGAATTTTCGGATAAATTTAACACTGGCATTTCTGAACCCGTAGATGGACTGGTCATCATCCCCCACGGCCATGATGTTGAGCTTGCCGGAATTTCCTTGTTTTTTGTCCACTTCAAGACGTCTGCCAGCCACGGCAGAGATGAGATCGTACTGGTTCTGGTCAATGTCCTGGTACTCGTCCACCAGGATATATTCGTATCCTGCCAGAATGCGCTCTCTGATCTCGTCCATGCCAAGGCCGGGCAACTCCTTTTTACCTGACAGGATATGTGTGGCTTCGGTGATGATGGTGTCAAACCACTGGGTGAGAGAGGTTGCCGGTGCAATGGGTCTGCCAGGGGTTCCCCGGGTATTGATTTGGGTTCCTCCTTCCATGGTCATACCCGGTGTTTTGCCGGTGATCTGCATGGCAAGGGAGTGGAAGGTCATCACCGAGACCCCCCGGGCATCTTGATTGATCAGATCAAGCAATCTTTTTTTCACTAACACCGCAGCGCTGTGGTTGTAGCACAGCACCAGCACAGCCCCGGGGTTTATCCGTTTTACCCTGACCAACCAGGCACAGCGGTGTACCACGGTGCGGGTTTTTCCAGATCCTGGCCCTGCCAGCACCAGCAGATTACGATGGGCACCCGCAGTGACAATGCGCTCTTGATCCGGATTTTTTAGACTGGAGACGATGTTTTTAAAAGAGGCCTCACTGGTGGCCATCTTGAGCATGCCTTTTTTCCCGGGAAAGAATTTTTTGATAAAGGCTTCGGTGTCCATGGAAAAATACGCCAAAATCATGTTCAGGGCCTGCTTGATCTTTTCAGTGCCCATCATAGCAAAGGCGTTCATGATGTGGATCTGGAAGATGCGTTGGGTGTAGTGCAGAGACAACGGTTCAAAATCCGACCGGGTGTAGCGTTTGGCCGCGTCGTTTTTGTCCATTTTCAGGGTCATGGCCTGACGAAACACGGCCATACCATGCTGGAGACTGATCACCTTGTTATCATGGAGAAACAAAAGCCCTGCCTCCAGGGCCGCCATCATCTTACCGGGTTTTATATCAATGGTGGCAATGCTGCTGGTGAGATACTGGGAGAGATAGTCGTAGGAAAATCGCACTAATACTTCTTTTTGTGTTTTTTCCGCACCCGGGGCCGCATCCCTGATGGCCTGGAGGAGCAGGGCCGCAAGATCGTGACGTCGCTGGCTGATGTTTGCCATGGTGTGCCACTCCCGGCGCAGTCGAAGCCGGCACATGTCCCGGTTCTCATAGGATACTTCCAGGCTGGGAATGGAATTTCCAAACCCTTTGCCATCCCCAGACATGGTTTTCAACAATTGTTTGATGAGCTCCACACTGGTGCCGTCCACGCCCATGTCCAAGATTTTCTGGTTCATGGCCCGGAAGGTGAGGTGGACGGTTTCGTCAACTTCGGCATGGGGATGAAGCTCTGCCATCACTGCCAGCATGGCCTTTTCCACGGCGCACACCCGACCCAGGGTGGCGCTGGCATTTCCCTTTCCCGTCTGTTTCACCCAGGACGACAGCATCAGGCTGCGTTCAATGAGGCCTGATTCGGCCATGTCGTTCATCACCGAAATGATCTTGCGGGTGTTGCGGAACTCGTCTGGTAGATGGGGAATTTTTCCCAATGATTCACAGATCTGATCGGCATTGAGCCCCGTATCCTTGGGGGCATTGACCAGTGCCGATAGAATGGTGGTCCAGATGTTTTTGTTCAGGGCCGACAGGTTCAAGGCGTTGATGCGCTGGGTAGCCTCGTCCATGTCCTGGAACTTTGGTTTTCCCTGGAACACCGAGGTGCGGTTCTCCTCCCGGGATAAAAATCCCCCCCGTTCCAGCCAGGACACGGCGGTTTTTACCCGGGTTTCATAATCCCCATCCGACAGGTCAAACCCGGTGTCCACGCGATTATCCCGCAAAATTTCTCCGGCCGTGACCACGATGTCACCGTCCCGGTTACGCCGGGCCCTTCGAATACCCTTTAAAATCTGGGCAATATCCTTTGTGGTGAGCCGGGTGGCACTGCTCAGTCGGAACTGGGCTTCAATGTCGTTTTCATCATATAAGAGGACACAGCGGGCATCCTTGTTATCCCGCCCGGCCCGGCCCGCCTCCTGGAGATAATTTTCCATGGACCCGGGGATGTCATAATGGATCACCAGACGGACGTTCGCCTTGTCAATGCCCATGCCAAAGGCGTTGGTGGCGGCAATCACCGGGAGAGTGCCGGAAATGAAGCCTTCCTGGACCTCCCGTTTCTCCGGCGGAGTCATGGCCCCGTGGAAAAAGCCGGATTGCCATCCCTTCTGGTTGAGATATTCGGACACGTTCTGGGTTTTTTTTCGGGTGGCGCAATAGACAATGGCGGCCCCCTCGCTTTCATCGGGCAGTCGTTCCTTGAGCATGCGGTGGAGGGTTCCAAGCTTTTCGTGGGCAGAAACCGCATGGATTTCAAAATGAAGATTGGAGCGTTCCACTCCGCCCTGGAACAGGGTGAGTGTAAGGTTTAGCTCATCCTTGAAATGGCTGATAATCTCCGCCACCACATCCTGCCGGGCCGTGGCTGTGAAGCAGGCCACCGTGGGCGTTAATTTCTCTTTTAACGAAAATTCTCGGATGAACCGGGAGGCATAGAGGTAATCCGGCCGGAAGTCATGGCCCCATTTGGACAAACAGTGGGCTTCATCAAACACCCAGCAGCGGATCTGACGGGTGGTTAAAATCTTTCTCACAGATCCATTGCGTAGCTGTTCCGGGGAGATGTAGAGGATGCCGATGTCACCCATGGCCACCTGGTCCATGACCACACCCCGCTCCGGTGGTGTCAAAAGCCCGCTGATAGTCGCCCCGGCCATGCTTCCGGTGCTCTTATTGAGATTATCCACCTGGTCTTTCATCAAGGCCTGGAGGGGGGAAATCACAACGGTGAGGCTGCCAGTGTTAAAATAACCTGCCAGAGCCGGAATCTGGAAGCAGATGGATTTCCCGCCGCCCGTGGGAAGAATGCCAAGTAAGGGCTTTCCTGCCAGACCATGGGTGACAATCTGTTCCTGGAGGGGCGTGCCGTCGGGCAGTGTGCGATAGGTCGGATAGCCGAAAAAACGGGTAAGATGTTTCACCGGGTCATGGGTGTTTCGGCAATGGGTACAGGCCTTGTCGGAACAGGGCTCCTCCCGGAGTCCAGACAGCAGGGAAACAATGGCAGGGAACTGTTTTCTGACCCAGGGGGGCAACACGGAATTGCCCCCAGCCACCTGGAGCCAGGCCAGGGCATAGGAGAGGATGAATCGTTTGTCCGGCTTTTTCCAGAAAGTTAAAAACAAACGTTTCCAAGAGCTGTAGCAAATCTTGTTCCGGGTTTTACCCTGGAAAATGTCCATGGCCCGGTCCCGGGTGATCAAGGCTGTTGCCCCGCACTTTTCAAAACATGCGGCAAGCCCCCTGCCTGGCCAGGAAAAGGTTTTGTCCACCGATGTCTGAAGGCAATCCGTTCCTTCAGGTAGTTCCATGTGCAAAAAGCAGGCCCGGTAAAACAGTAATAATTCCCTGTCCATGGCGGAAAAGGCGTTCATCTGATCCCGGAGCAGGGTGGCTGCAAGCCGTGCATCGGAAACAGGATTGTTAATGCTATCCTTCACCAGTTTGTAATCTTTCACCAGTCGATGGTAGGGATTATGGGGAAAGGCCAGGGGAGACAGCCACAACGTATCCATGACAGGCTTTTTAAAAAGAGCCAGATCCGGGCGCTTTTGGGCCATGACCAGCAAATCATGAAACAGGATATTATGACCGGCAATGTATTCTGCCCCATGGGCAAAGGCATCCAAATCATTAAGCGCAGTCAGTGTATTGAATCGTCCTTTTCTTTCAAAGATCTCATCCCCCCGCACGGCCCCCATGTGAATGATTTCCCCTTGGGGGATCATTTCCAGATCAAGGAAGAGCATATTGGATAAATCAACTGAGGCATGGGCATGGTCATTCATGGAAAAGGTTTACCAGTAAGGCATTAGTTTGATCAAGTGTTTACTTGCTATTCATCAATATTGATGGCAAAGGTGCCGCAATCATCATGGGGAGGAATTCAACATTTGGTATTGGAATATATCCCCCACGTCCAATCTGTTTGACAAGACCTATTACGAGTACTAATATTAATACTAATAATATATACTTATTGATGATAAAACCCAAAGGTTGACTGAGAAACGAATAGGAGACAAGGGAATGACAAATTTGATTTTGACAGACATAACTGCCAGCATTTCTGAATTTAAAAAAAATCCCATGGGTACCGTCGCCGAAGGAGACGGCTTTCCAGTGGCAATCTTAAATCGAAACAAACCTGCTTTTTACTGTGTTCCTGCCAAAGCATATGAACGTCTCATGGATAAACTGGAAGACCTTGAACTCAATGCCCTGGCTGATGCGCGTAAAGATCAACCTGAAATAGACGTTGAACTTGATGAATTATAAACTAAAATTTAAAAAAGAGGCATTAAAGGAATGGGGAAAACTGGATGAGGGCCTGCGAATCCAGTTTAAAAAGAAACTGGCGGAGCGTCTTGAAAATCCTGTTGTTCCGGCTTCAAAATTATCGGGAAAGCACAATCGATTTAAAATAAAACTTAAGAATGCCGGGTATCGATTGGTTTATGAAGTCAGGAATTCAGAGCTTATCGTTGTGGTCATAGCTGTGGGAAAGCGAGAAGCCAACAGGGTCTATAGAACTGCATCAACCCGTTAAACACGATGATCAAGTGTTTTTATGGAATATATCCAGAATGGCCGGATAGATATTAACTTTCAGATAAAAGGATTATTTGATGAAAAACGAAATGACGGCATCCCATGCCCATGTCTCCTATGGAATGGCAAAATGGTCCATTTTTGCCATTCTTATTTTGACGTATATACTGGTTTATTTTCACCGCATGGCGCCGGGGGTGGTATCTGAATTTCTCATGGCCGAATTTCACACCACCGGCACCCGGCTGGGGGCACTTTCGGCCATCTATTTTTTTGTGTATGCCGTCATGCAGATCCCTTCGGGCGTGATAGCCGACACCCTTGGGGCACGTACCTCCATAGTGTTTGGTAACCTCATTGCCGGTGTGGGTTCCATCTGCTTTGGCCTTGCCGGTTCCTTTGAGATGGCCTGTGTGGGCCGTTTTTTTGTGGGGCTGGGGGTGTCTGTGGTGTTTATCAGTATCATGAAAAACAACTCGGTGTGGTTCCACGAAAAAGTTTTCGGACTCATGAGCGGGTTGACCCTGCTATTCGGGAATCTGGGATCAGTTCTGGCTGCCGGGCCGCTTTCTGCCCTTCTGACGGTTTTTGCATGGCGCACAGTTTTCATGGGCATCGGTGGCCTTTCCCTTGTACTTGCCCTGGCGGGTTTTCTGGTGGTGAGAAACAAACCTGAAGATATGGGCTTTGTGGCACCCAACACCTATGATGCTTCAGCTTCCGGTAAAAATCCTTCGGGAAACTGGCTTCAGCAGCTGGGCAGTGTGGTAAAGGTGCTGCGGCTTTGGCCGGGATTCTGGGTACAATTGGGGATGATCGGCGGCTTGTATTCATTCATGGGGTTGTGGGGGATTCCCTATTTGCGGGATGTCCATGACCTGACTCGGGGGGCGGCCGCCAACTACATGACCGTCATGCTAATAAGCTTTGCAGTGGGAGCGCTTTTTTTCGGCTGGTTTTCCGACCGAATCGGCAGACGCAAACCCGTACTGATGTCAAGTGTCTTTGGCTACACCCTGTCATGGCTGGTGCTAATGTATGTTCATTGGTCTCCGGGTTGGTCCGGATTTTTTATTTTTGGATTCATGGGCTTTGCCGGTTCAGGATTTGTGCTCACCTTTGCCGCTGCCAAAGAGATCATTCATCCAGAGCTTTCGGGCATGGCCGTCAGTGTGGTTAACACCGGCTGTTTCATCGGTACGGCGGTGATGCAACCCTTATTCGGCACCATTGCCGATGCCACATGGTCCGGCACCCTGATCAATGGTGCCCGGGTGTATGCCGCCGCCGATTATCACAATGGTTTTATTGCCATGGTGCTCTTTGCCCTGGTAGCGGTGGTGGCCTCCTTTCGCATTCGGGAGACCCGCTGCCGAAACATTTATATCTGATTTTAAAGGAAATTAATCATGTTTAGAGACTTAAGAAGAAAAGAAAAAATGATGTCCGAAGCGGAGACCCTGGAAGTTTTAAAAAACGGCAGGGAAGGCGTGCTGGCAACCCTGGGTGAAGATGGTTACCCCTATGCCGTTCCCTTGAATTACGTCTGCCACAATGGAAATATCTATTTTCATTGCGCCAAAACCGGACATAAAATCGACAATCTGGCCCATCACACCAAGGTGTCGTTCTGCGTGGTAGCGGATGGCGAGATTATTCCGGAAAAATTCAGTACGCGATTTAAAAGTGTCATCGCCTTCGGCAACGCAGTAGAAGTTTTTGAGGATGAAAAAAAGGCCGGTTTGCTGGCCCTGGTTCAACGTTATTCCAGTGAATATATTGCGGAAGGTAAGAAATACATTGCCAGTGATATCAATAAAACCAAGGTGTTTAAAATTGAAATTGAACATATTACCGGTAAAGTCACTCGATAATACTGTAGGGCTTGATCATAAAATCGGCCACTTTGGGTTGGGGTCAGGCTTGTTTTATTGGAGGCTGGAGCGTTTATCAGTCTCCATGCTTTTTATCAAAAATCACTTATTTCAAATTAAATATTCGGCCAGCACCCCATCTTCACTCATTTGGGCCTGCTCACATAGCAAGAGTATGCTACACAGTCCCAACTAAGCGAATATGGGGCACTGGCCAAACTTTTACAGAACCAACCCGAATTTTTACATTTCAAAGGGTGAAAAATTCAATAATGCAAGCCTGCCCCCCGCATATCAATCAACACCGAAAGTTGAGTCCGTTAAAAAACCTTGACGAAAAGTATGTGGTTTAGCCCCGCATCAGGCCTTCAAGCTGTTTAATGCTTTTTGCGCTTCCCATGACCACAATAGTATCTCCAATGATAAATTTTGTCTCTGCTTTGGGGTTAAACATCATTTCCCCTTTTTTATTCTGTATGGCAATGACAATAAGATTCATCTTCTGCCGAATCTCGGAATCCACCAGGCTGACATTGGCAAGCGTTGCACCTTGTCTGACACGGATTTCCTCGAACTGAAATTCAGTTGATTCGTCATTAAATGCGGTTTCAAGAAATTTAATGACCGTAGGGCGTAAAATCGCGTGGGCCATACGCCGGGCACCGATATCATAGGGGGATATCACCTTGTGTGCACCTGCTTCTTCCAGGGTTTTCTTGGATGAATCCCGAGATGCACGGGCCACGACAAAAATATCAGGATTCAACTGCCTGGCCAACTGAACAAGCAAAACATTCTCATCATCTGTTCCTACCCCTGCAATGAAGCCGGAAGCCCGTTTTATACCAGCCCGGATCAGCACATTTTCATCAGCCGCCTCTCCGATCAGGTAGAGAACACCATCTCCATCCAGCTGGGCTTCATGCTGAGCGTCCTTTTCTATGACCGTTACATCGATGTACTTCTGGACCAAGTACTGTGTCAGCAAGTGACCAATCCTGCCATAGCCACAAACAATATAATGGCCATCGAGTTTTTTAATTTGATTTTCCATTTTTTGCCTCCTGAGAGCAGATTAGATGAATCCTTACCATAAGAAATTTAATAATGCCAATAATACCATTGATTTTCTGGGCTTGACCATAAGAGCAGCCTCCAATAACACAAGCCTGCCCCCAACCCAAAATGGCAGATCTTATGATCAAGCCCAATTTTTCCTTTTCAGCCTCTATCTTGAGGGTCGGTTCCATCATATTTTTATGTTTTTTTTCGGCTTTTCTCACTTTTGATTAGAAACAAGTTCCGCCGCATCAATACGTTCCCATTTGTCTTTTCCGATTGCCAAGTCATTTGATTCGTTATATATAGTTTTCATGGCTCGATTTGGTTTCTATGTTGAAAATAAATTAGTTGACACTTGTTTATTTTTTAGTACTAAATCGGGCTTAAAATATTCCGCACTTTTTTAATCAGAATTTTTTTGGGTATTCCCCTGTCTAAGTGGGCGAAGTTAGGACCAAGCCCAAAGATGGGGTTGATCATAAGATGGACCACTATACGGGATAAGGAATTTGATCTACCACAAACCGCTGGAATAACAATCCTTATTTTTTACTATCAAAATCACACCACAAGGAATGACCCAAAAGGCATTAGTTGATGAAAAGGGTCTGATCAATTATACACCTTTTTCCTGTGACCTACCCTCACCACCAGAACGGTTAATATGTCATCATCAATGGAAGACCCGGGGGACCCAGCCACGGGTGGAGGCTTTTAAAGCGGTCATCGGGGTTTTGAAGAGAATAATGCTCAATGTCAATTGTTTTTAATAAGGAAATGCCATGTTCAAATCAAAACAGATATTTAAGTTGTTTAGTTTTACAGCAGGTCTCTTCATCTATGGGGGGGGAACAATTTTATTGATCATTATGTCTGCAAACGCAATCAGCAATATTGTTTATCAGAAACAATTTAACGATATAAAAGATGAAATTTTTATGGAATACAATTATCTTAAAATGAGATTGGATGAGCCAGATAAGAAGACAAAAACATCCACAGACGGATTTAAAGATTTTACCTCTTCAGAATGGCCCCTTATGACGCTTTCATTATTTTGCTATGGTACAAGAAACTTGGCGTTGTATGACCCTTCTATAAAAAAAGAGGCGGAATATTACATAGCAAAGGCAATCCGACGAGTAATAAAGCCGGAATACTACAATTTTATTACGCCTTATTATGGAAACCCATTCTCAACGGATGAAATCAACGACAATGCCTTTTATCTTGGTCATGTTCTCGTCATGTTATCGTCATACAGAGAAATATCTGATGACAGCTCCTTTGACGATCTTTTTCATAAATTTAGCCTTGCTTTTTATCATAATTTTAAAGAAAGTCCGACCTGTTCTTTAGATAGTTATCCGGGGCAATGTTGGGCATCTGAACAAGCACTGCCGCTGCGGGCATTAAAAATTCATGATAACATATTCGGCACAAACTATAGTGCCATGCTTGTTCGATGGAAAAATACTATGACGGAACGATTTATTGAATCCCAGTCACACCTGCTTGTAACATTGTATGATAAACAAAGTGGCTATATTATGGAGGGACCAAGGACGATTACAAATACTTGGACCATTTTGTTTCTCCACGACATGCTACCTGAATTTTGTGAACGATTGTACCTTGAAACAAAAAAGATATTTCTTATAAAAAGATTGGGATTTCCCGTTTTTAAAGAATACATGGGAGAGAAGCAGGTCTCTACGGATGATACTGGTCCCATCATTTGGAGTATTTCAGCTTCAAGCACATGCTTTGCAATGGGATGTGCCGCTATTTATGGAGACGATGAAGTCTTCTATGCACTTAATAAACTGGCTGATTGTTTCGGAATGGCCTTTGAATATGGCGATAAACGAAAGTATTTATTAGGCGGCGATATTGGCACAGCGGCTGCATTTTTTTGTCGATCCATGATACTTGTCCGAGATCAAAAGGATGATTCAGAACCCGTTAAATTGCAGAATGACTATTGGTTTGTGTTACCGGCTGTTTTGTTGCTTTTAACAGGGTTGATGATTTGGCGATTGTTTTTAGCAATATCTCCTGCTGTACGAAGTTTCAGAAAATAACAATGGGTTTTTCACAAGCATACATATGCTTGAAGTCCTTGCTAAAATATTGGAATTAATGAAGCTATGCTTATAACATGGTTTTTTTTGATAACTTATAGCTTGGTAGTATTCTTTATAGAGGAACCGCCAGAAGGTGGGCTGGTCCTTTTGTGACAAGGCGGTTTGAAAGAAGCGGCCCACATAGCTGATCACGACATTGAGGCCACTGACGGTAAACGAAAGCAGCAGCAAAGGCAAAGAGCAGCGAGGCCACAAAGGCCATCAAAAGAGAGAGCATGATAAGAAAACGCCGTTTGCTTGCGAGAGATTGGGGCAACCAAAACTCATGGGCGATCTCAAGGTATTCTTTCCACAGTTTAAAATCCAGTCTTGAAATACTGGAGGCTCCGCTGATTCTGTCTTCTTTCATGGCTGCTGCTCCTTTTGTAAACCCGTTGAGGAACCGATAATCACCAGGTGATCATGGATGTTGCTTCAAAAGGATTGGCAGGACAGGCCGTTGAAAACAGACTCGAATCCATAGGGATTATCACAAACCGAAATGTCATTCCCAGGGACATGGATAATCCTTCTGTAGTAAGCGGTATACGGCTTGGGACAGGTGCTGTTACGGCAAGGGGAATGGCGGGTGGGGAGGTTGCCCAGATTGCGGAGATTATGGATACCGCCATGTCGAATATGGACAATCAGAATGTGCAAGATCAGGCAACCAAGGAGATACGGACACTTTGCGAGCGGTTTCCCGTTTACAGATAGATCGGTCATTTCTCTAAATTTTTCCATTATGACTCTCTTGCCGTCAATAACAAAGTTTTTTCAGCAATTGGGCAAGTTCCTGGCAATTATTGAGGTTTTCAGCCCCGGGAATGCCCCCGGGCAGGACAATCAGGTCGAATTCATCCGCCATGCAGGATGAGATCAGGCAGTCCGCCTGAAAACAGATTCCTCTTGCCGCCTTGATTTCGAGCGTATCCACGGATGCCACCACCACATGGGCCCCGGCCCGCCGGAGTACGTCAATAATGGTAATGGCTTCCATCTCTTCTATTCCCTGGGCCACGGGTACCAATACTTTTTTGTCCATGACTTCCCCCTATTGAGTTGAAAGGTTGATGTTTTGATTTGTGCAACTGCTGCTCGTGCTGCTGCCATGATCAGCAACTGCTGATAAAAGACAACCTGGCCGGACATCATCCAGGTTACAGAATCTCCCTTTGTTTTTCCCTGAAAAAATCATGGACTGCTTCAGTGCTGTTCAATGTGAGAGCTGTTTTGGAAAGGGCCCTGGCCCAACTGCTGTCCACGGCGCGGATCACCTGTTTCACTGCCGGCACACTGGGCGCTGTCACGGAAAGAATCTCCAGGCCCAGGCCAATAAGAAAGGGAATGGAAAGGGGGTTGCTGGCCATGTCACCGGCCATGCCGATGGGTTTTCCCGCCCGCAGGGCAGCTGCCGCACTCATGGCAATCAGCCGCAGGACTGCCGGATGAAAAGGATCATACCATTTTGCCACCTTCGGGTTCATCCGGTCTGCGGCAAGGGTGAACTGGGTCAGATCATTGGTGCCGATGGAACAGAAATCAAACCCCTTGAGGAACTCATCTGCCTGCAGCGCCGCCGAGGGCACCTCGATCATGATACCCACCTTGTATTTCCCCAGTTTTACCCCCTGTTTTACAAGTTCCTGGTGGGCCTGATGAACCAACTGCCGGCATTGGTTTAGCTCCCACAGGGCAGAGACAAAGGGAAACATGATCCAGAGTTCCCCCTGGGAAGATGCCCTGAGCATCCCCCTGAGCTGATCCAGAAAAAGGGATTTCATCTCCAGGCACATGCGCAGACCCTGCCAACCCAGATTGGGATTATCTTCGGGTTCCCCCGCCAGATAGGGAATGATCTTATCCCCGCCGGCCTCCAGGGTACGCATAATCACGGGACCGGGTGTCCGGGAAAGAATGTCACCATATATATGGGCCTGCCGTTCTTCAGAGGGGGGCTCATCCCCCTCAAATATGAACTCGGTCCGGAACATGCCCACACCCGATGCCCCGGCTTCCACAAGGGGCGCCACATCCCCGGGACCGGCGATATTTCCCCAAAGATGAATGGGGCAGCCGTCTGCTGTCAGGGTCCGGCCTTGGCTGAGAACAATGTTTTCCTGTTTTTCAGCCCGGATCTGCCCGATTCTTAGCCCAGCCCTTTCCCTGGCCACCCGATCCGGTTCAATTACCACCTGCCCCTGATTTCCGTCACAAATGCACAGGGAATTGTGGGGGATGAGCTCCTCCAGATCCGCGATACCCGACACACAGGGAATACCCATCTGTTTGGCCACAATGGCAAAATGACTGGTTTCCCCGCCCCGCTGGGTGATTATGCCGGCAACCGCCCCAGGCGTAAGACGGGTCACATCAAAGGCGGTTAGCTCGTCCGTGGCAATGATCAGGGGCTGTTGCTGGGAAAAAATCGGCGTTTCAAGGCCGTGAAGGTGTCGCAACAGCCTTCTTGCAGATTCTTCCACAGAATCGGCCCGGACCCTGAACTTGGGATCCGGGGATTCCCTGAAGATCACCACAAGGTCATGGGTTGTCTGAACAACGGCATCTTCAGGGCATTGCCCCGAGAGAATCCGGTCTTTTATGCTGCCGTGAAAAAGCGGATTCTTAATGCTTTCCACCTTGTCCCCAAATTCTTTGAGATCTTCAATTGTTTTTCTAAAGGCCTTTTCCAGGCAATCAAGTCCGGTTTGAATATCCTGATCTTCAAGACGTTTTCCGGTGAGTTCAAAGGGAATGTTCTTTAAAACAAACACCCTTGCCATTCCCAGTCCAGAAGAAACTGCAAGTCCCTCAATTTTAAGGTTTCCCATACCATACCCCCTTTTGCGGACAGGCATGCAGCACCTGTCATCCGCATTATCCGCATTATCCGCATTATCTGCATTATCTGCCAATTTATTTTAACCAACCTTAACAAGCCAGAGCCAAAAAGTTCCTCTGATTCTTTTGCCAAAATAACACGAAAATCAGAGATAAAAATCTAAGGCTTCACCCCATATGTGGATTAAAATTTATAAAAGGCCATTCACAGGGGCAAGATAGGAGCAAACCCGACTTATGTGTAAACGGTTCCCGTTCTCACAGACAGGTGGAGCGCCTGGTTAACGAATGTCCTGGATTTTTTACTTCGTAATACTGCTTTCCTAAGGTGCCACGTAGAAATAAATGACAGGACTTTCGATTATCTTCCTTTAAAAATAAGGGGTTTTCAATAAAAAGAATGATCATTTGTTTTTGAGAGACTCCTAACCTCAAAAATAGGATATCTAATCATAAGTTTAGTTTTTTGCCTCATCCAGAATGTTTCGGACGTTGACTGCAAATTCAGTCCTATCGACTGGTTTCATTATAAACGCTTTGAAACCAATTTCATAAGATTTTTCCTCAGAAATTTTTTCGCTGTAACCCGTGCAAAGCATGGTGGGGATTTCCGGTCGGAGTTTCAGAATTTCTGATACAAGTTGATCCCCGGTCATATGGGGCATGGCCATATCTGTGATCACCAGATCAAATGTGTTTAGATTTTCTTTAAATATCTTCAGTGCTTCCCTCGGATCTGTACTTCCTTGAACGGTATACCCCAATCGCTCCAAGCGTTGTTTGCCCAATTTGAACAATATGGGCTCATCCTCTACAAAAAGTACACGTTCATTTCCAGTCGGCAATTCAGTATGCCCATCGGATTCCGCCGCCACTTCCCCCTGGTAAGCAGGAAGTAAAATGGTAAATGTCGTTCCTTGACCCAGCGCACTTTCAACAAAAATCACGCCGCTGTGTTTTTCCACAATACCATGCACAATTGCCAATCCAATGCCGCTTCCTTTACCGAAATCCTTGGTTGTAAAATACGGCTCGAATATTCTATCAAGCGTTTTTTTATCCATGCCAGAACCTGTATCACCGACCACAAGCTTGACATGTTGGCCGGGATTTAATGCTGAGTGAATGGTTTTGCAAGTTTGGTCAAGTGTATCGTTGCTGAGATTGATTTGGATACCGCCGCCTGTATCTATCATTGCATCTGCGGCATTGGAACACAGGTTGATGAGAATTTGATTGATTTGTGTAGGATTCCCAAATACTGGGCTAACCTTATCGGCTATAGTCTGATGGATGTCTATATTTGCCGGGATGGAAGATCGAATCAGTTTCATGGCTTCTTTTACAGTCAGGCCAATATCGAGGGGTTTTAGGTTTGCATTATCTTGTCGGGTGAACGTAAGGAGCTGTTTGACCACATCTCTGGCTCTCAGACCCGCTATTCGAATCTCTTCTGAATTATCCCTTGCAAGGCTCCATTCCGGTAATTCATCCATTAACAGCTCGTTGTTACCAACAATAATACTGAGAATGTTATTGAATTCATGGGCAATACCGCCTGCAAGGGTACCAATGGATTCCAATTTCTGAGACTGAAGTAATTGGTTTTCAAGTTTTTTTCTTTCTGAGATGTCCACATGGGTGCCGACAACTCTAACAGCGTTGTTGTTTTCATCAAATGTGGCATTTGCTCTGGAAAGAATATCCACCCAATGCCCATCTTTATGCTTCATTCTAAATTCTATTTCAAATCTGTCACGTTGTTTGTTAATAAGTTCATTTTGCATTTTCCATGAACGCTTAGCATCCTCAGGATTTGTAAGGGTTTCCCAGACTGAAAAGTCGTTAGGTAGTTCATCATTCTCATAACCCAGTATCCTTTTCCATACAGGAGAATAATAAATCTCATTGCTTTCCAGATTCCAGTCAAAAAGACCATCATTGGCAAATTCCATGGCAAGGGCAAACCTTTCTTCACTTTTCCTTAATGCTTTTTCTGCATTTTTCTGAGCAGTAACATCATTATAAATTGTTACCACTTCGCCGGTCGGAATCTTGAATATATAATTTTCATAGTAATTTGAAAACATTTCATCCTGATAAATTTTTACAGGAAAATAGGCGGGCTCTCCTGTTTCCCAAACCTTTCTCATCACAGAAATTAACCCATAATCATCAATGTTTGGCCTCAGCTCAAAAAGACTCTTTCCCACAACTTGATCTAACGTTTTGCCCTCTATCTCCAGACTTTTTTGGTTAAAGCTTTTAATTATAAAATCAGAACCTTTTGATCCGTCATTGATAACTTTATAGATGGCAGAGCCACTGGTCATATTGTCGTATAGACCCCGAAAAAGAGATTCACTTTTAGTCATCGACTCTTCGATTTTTTTACGTTCAGTAATGTCTATTCCGATTTCAAGAACCAGTTCAGAACCATCTGCATCAATAAAGGGGAAATCATTCACTATGTAAGATGTGTTATCAATTTTCCATTCCCACGATATCGGTTTTTGGGTGTCAAACACTTCAAATGTCGGACACTTCTCACATGGCTCATTTCTATTCCATAAAACCTCATAACATAAGCGGTCTTTTGGATCACCAAAGTGTTTTTTAAAATATTTGTTTGCATAGCGAACTGTGTAATCCGGGGCTTGTAGGTAAATATATCCAGGAATATTTTCAAGAAGCATTTGAAATCTTTTTTGTTCAAATTGTAAAGTGGATTCTAATCGCTCTTGTTTGGTGATATCATGCAGGGAACCCACCAAACGAACTGGTTTTTTATTAAAATCCATTTCAACAAAGCCTGTGGCTTTGCATAACCGGATTTCACCATCTGTCCTTAAAGCACGGAGCTTGAGTTCATATGAGGTTTTGTTTGCAATTGCAAACTTGACCGCTTTGTTCAGCGCTTGAAAATCTTCAGGATGATATAATTTAGAGTGCTCAGCCCAACTTGGCGCCCCTTCATTTGGGTCAAGCTTGAATATTTTAAACAGCTCTTCCGACCATATAACGGAGTCTGTTGCTATAAGCCATTCCCAACTGCCTACATGGGCAATGCTTTCAGTTCGTTTAAGCATTTTTTCAACAGTCTTCTTTTCAGATAAAGCTTGCTCTAATTCAAATATTTTTTTTTCAAGATCTTTATAAGAAGGCTTTTCAGGCATAATAATTACCTATATGTTTTGGGTTGAGGTGAGATTTTTTGCATTAATTGCCTCAATACATTCAAATTATATCTGTAGAAAATAGACTACAAAAAAACATCATGCTTTGCAAAAAAAGAATATGATTCTGTATGAATTACTCGTGTTTAATGATGGAGTCAAATCCCCCAATTTACCAAGCTTTTCTTTCACCAGTCCTGGCTTTTTAAGTTTATCCCAAATATTACAGATAATGGTCTCGTAAAATGAACCCGTGCCCCCGCATCCCGCTATAAAGGATAATCCTCTGCGCGATGGATCGACCAGACACCGGCCCCTTCAATTTTTAACACCCGCTCGTGGTAGGCCTTTAAAGTCGGTCTATGGCAGACACTGATGTACTGGATCAGGCAGCCAAGGATATACGGACGCTTTGTGAGCGTTTTCCCGTTTACAGGTAGATCGGTCATTTTTGACGTTTCAGGTTAGGGGCTCGGAAATAAATCATTAGCCCAGTAAAGGAGAATTGGCAGATGAATTGTGTCTACCGGTCGGCTCATAGATAAAGCATTTTCTTAAACCGGTTTATTAGAAAATAAAACTTCCAACCCTCCTCAGCAGAGCCCCCCCGAGGGGCAATAGGAACCGGCCAATTGGGCCGTCTACGGTTCCGGGCCGGGTCCATTGCCCCTCGGGGGGGCGGCATGATACCATTTTCAATATTCGTTGTGTCCGGCAGGACATGCCTGTTTATTAGAAAATAAAACTTCCGGACACCCTCAGCAGAGCCCCCGGGGAGGGGTAATGGAACAGACCAATTGGGCTGTCTAACAGTTCCGGGTCGCTTCCATTACCCCTCCCCGGGGGCGGCATACAGCCATTTTCTATATTC
>Ga0307929_1001481_pt1 | contig 17590 bp, 13 predicted proteins | sample AceLakmetage1330_FD_203160 | JGI IMG/M metagenome (GOLD analysis project Ga0307929, IMG submission 203160) | Saline water microbial communities from Ace Lake, Antarctica - #1330 | ecosystem: Environmental > Aquatic > Non-marine Saline and Alkaline > Saline | place: Antarctica: Ace Lake...
GGTGATGATCGTCATGCTGGCCCTGCTGGACGATATCCCCATTATGACCATCGCCTATGACAACGCCAAAACCAGCAAAACACCGGTCCGATGGGACATGGGTCGAATTTTAAGCGTCTCCATCATCCTGGGATTACTGTCGGTCATTCAGTCCAGCGGTCTGCTCTATGTGGGTTGGCAGTTTATCCATGGGGGCGCAGGTGCCCTGCCTTCCTGGTTGCCTCACTTTAATGAGGGGCATCTACAGACCGCCATGTTTCTGCAGTTGGTGGTGGGGGGACATCTGATGCTGCTGGTGGCCCGATCATCCGGATTCTTCCTGAAGCGGCCGCTCCCCTCCGGGATCCTAACGGCGGCCATCCTGGGCACCCAGATCTTTGCGAGTCTATTGTGCCGGTACGGGTGGCTCGACCTGGTGGAGGGTATCTCCTGGCAACTGATCGGTTTGGTCTGGGCCTATAACCTCATATGGCTGGTGGCCCTCGATGTGGTAAAGCTATGCATTTATCAGTTCCTGTCCCACCGGCATCCGGCACAAAGCATGTTTCTGGGGAACATGACACAACCCTTGTCCCCGGGCGGAGAGTAGTGATTAGGGGCCTCGGAAACAAGCCGTGCGCGCCTACGAACACCTTCCTCAATTTTGGATTCAGACACGTCGCTGTAGCATAATCGCATGTGTTCTTTTCCGCCTTAAACTATCATGCCACATCCATTTATCCGGAATATTTTCATTTGGGTCCTGGCCACACAGCTTCATGCCATTGCCACGGGGAACATGCTTCCCTGTTACAAGGTCACCGGGGACCATGAGGGCCGTATCCAGGGTCGATTCGAGCATATAGCCCATCTGCCCCTGGGTCTGTGCCACCAGAATCTCCAGGGGAAGCTTGGGAACAGTGTGGCAACACTCTTGCTGGAGCAGCAGGTTGCCCACCTGGGGTGCATTTCCGTGGGTGATAATGATCCGGTAGTCCCGCGAAAGTCGGGCAATTTGTGCCATGGGGATTTTCAGGTTCTCCAATTGCTCCTCTATGGCTCCCTCCTGGCCTTTTCGGATCAGTGCATTACCCCCGAGGGCCACCAGAAGCATCTCTTTTTTGGATACCTGTTTCATATGGCACCGGAGTCCTGCAAGCGTCGGAGAAGGGCCTCTTCCAGGATAGGGGGGTCGCAATCCCTGTATTCGTAGCGGACCCGAAGGGTGGGTTTATGGATGGACAGGACCCGAGTGAGTTGAATGGGCGTGGCAAAGAGGACCATGTCACAATCCACGTTGTTGATACTCATCTCCAGGTCCTTGATCTGCACTTTTCCATACCCCATAGCGGGAACCACCTTCTTGATATGGGGATATCGGGCATAGGTTTCTTTGATGGTTCCCACCGCATGGGGCCGTGGGTCAACGATTTCGGCCGCCCCATAGGTTTCGGCCGCTACGACGCCGGCCCCATAGGCCATTTCCCCGTGGGTCAGGGTGGGTCCATCTTCCACCACCAGGACCCGTTTCCCTGATATGCGGTCGGGATGGGTGACCGTGACGGGTGACTCCGCCATGACAATCCGGGCCTGGGGCGCATATTCTAAAATGTTCTTCCGCACCTGTTCAATCCCGGCCGGGGGACCGGTATCCACCTTGTTGATGATGGCGATATGGGCCATCAACATATTGGTTTCACCCGGATAATAAAGGCGTTCATGGCCCGCCCGGTGAGGGTCGAACAGGACCATGTGCACCGTGGGGAAATAAAACGGAGTATCATTGTTCCCGCCGTCCCAGACGATGATGTCGGCCTCTTCCTCGGCAGCTTCCAGAATCTTCCCATAGTCCACACCGGCGTAGACCACGATCCCCTGATCCACAAGCGGTTCGTACTCTTCCCTCTCCTCCAATGTGCACTGGTGTGTCGCAAAATCGTTGTACGATACAAACCGTTGCATCACCTGCTTCCGTAGGTCTCCATAGGGCATGGGATGCCGGACCACCACCACCTTTTTGTTCAGTTTTCGAAGGATGGTGCAGACCTTGCGGGTGGTCTGGGATTTTCCGCACCCGGTCCTGACGGCACAGACCGACACCACCGGCTTTCGGGACCTGAGCATGGTGTAGGTGGCCCCCATGAGAATAAAATCGGCGCCGTGGGCCATGGCTTGAGATGCTTTGTGCATGACCTCCACATGGGGAACATCACTGTAGGAAAAGGCCACCAGGTCCACATGGTGTTCCCCGATGAGATGGATCAACCGGCTTTCGGAATAGATGGGAATCCCTTTTGGGTATGCATCCCCTGAAAGTTCCGGCGGATACCGCCGACTTTCAATGTCGGGGATCTGAGCTGCGGTAAATGCCACCACCCGGTAGCGGGGGTTTTCTTTGAAATAGACATTAAAGTTGTGAAAATCCCGACCGGCAGCCCCCATGATAATGACGTTCTCGACCATTTGCTCCACCTCGTCTCCCGAGATTCTTTACTATTTGACCACCTCTGTTATAATAAAAAATAATACGGAAATGATAAAGTTAAAATAAGGAGCTCGCGCAAACGTTCCACGAAACCCCTCGTGATGTCTGAATGGTTGGAGGAAAAACATGGCGTGGTCATACAACCTGGATCAAACGACACAAGACGCGCTGAATCTGGCGGAGACCTGGCAGAACCGGGCCAATGAGCTGCTGACCCGGGAAGAGAAGGCCCTTCAAAAGCAGATGGACCTTTTTCTAAACAATTCCCGGGACAAGGTGCTCATGGCCGCGCTGATCGACCAGAGTTTCCGTTCCGAAGACCCCGATCGGGTGGCGGATCAGATCAACTTTCTGATGCAGAAATACGGGGTGCCTGACTTCTTTTCCGCAGGCGACAAACTGCTGATGCGGATCTTTTTGGGGATCGGACGTCATTTCCCCCATGTATCCGTCCCCCGGATCATCGGCAAGGTGCGCGACGATTCGAGCCGATCGGTTATCCCCGGCGAGAAAAAGTTGCTGGAAGACCACCTGAAGGCCCGGTGCAGGGATGGTGTGATCATGAATCTCAACCACCTGGGCGAGGCGGTCTTGGGCGAGGAGGAGGCCCTCACCCGTCTTCGAACCTATGTGAATGATCTCAAAAGCCGTCACATCCAATACATTTCGGTCAAGATCTCGACCCTCTACTCCCAGATATCCTCCCTGGCCTTCATAAACACGGTCGATATCCTGGTGGAACGGCTTTGTCGGCTTCTGAGGGCCGCCAGGGACCATCACTTCATCCGGGCCGACGGGACCCATGTTCCCAAGTTCGTCAACCTGGACATGGAGGCGTACCGGGACCTGGAAATCACGGTGGCCGCCTTTACCCGGGCCCTGGATCAGCCGGAGTTCGCAAATGTCTCGGCCGGGTTGGCCCTGCAGGCGTATCTGCCCGATTCATACGGGATTCAGCAGGGGCTGACCGGGTGGGCCAGGGACAGGGTGGCCCGGGGAGGGGCCCCCATCAAGATCCGCATCGTAAAGGGGGCCAATCTTGAGATGGAAAAGGTGGAATCAGCCCTTCAAAACTGGCCCCTGGCCCCTTACGACAATAAGCGGGATGTGGATGCCGGTTTCAAACGGATGATCCGATACGGGCTCCAGCCGGATAACATCCGGGCCGTCAACATCGGTGTGGGCTCCCACAACCTCTTCGATCTGGCCTATTCCTTTGTGCTGGCCAGGAACCACCGTGTTCTGGAACATTTCTCCGTGGAGATGCTTGAAGGGATGGCCGACCACGTCCGCCGGGCCATCCAGGAGACCTCCAGGGGTCTGGTTCTGTACGCGCCGGTGGCCACCCGGGAGCATTTTGTGAGCGCCATCGCCTATCTTATCCGGCGTCTGGACGAGAATACGGGTGAAGAGAACTTCCTCCGCCATGCCTGTCATCTGGAACCAATGGGCCCTGCATGGAAATACCTGAGGCGTCAGTTCCTCCACTCCCTGGAGCATGAAGACTCTGCCGCGGGCAGGCCATTCCGAAACCAGGACCGGAACAGCGAAGACTTCCGGGATTCCGACCGCCTCTCTTTTGATGGCCGGTTTAGAAACGAACCCGACACCGACTGGTCCCTGGCCCCCAACCGGGCCTGGGCCGAATCGATCCGCGGGAAATGGAAGAAGACGCCGGGTGATGCGCCCCTTGAAATCCCCCTCGTCTTTTCCGGCCACGAGGTTTTTTCAGGCCGGCAGACCCGGACTGTAACCGATCCCTCCCAGAGGGATCCGGAGAAGGGTACGTATCAACTGGTGGCCCTCTGGGCCCAGGCGGACGAGAAGGACCTGAGATCGGCCGTGGCGGCGGCGAAGGCTGATCCCGACGGCTGGCGGCGCCTGACCTCTGACCGGCGCCGCCAAGTCCTGAAAAGAGCGGCCATGGAAATCCGCCGGGCCAGGGGCGACCTGGTCGGGGCGGCGGCTGCTGAAGGGGGCAAGGTCTTTTACGAATCGGACCCGGAGGTCTCGGAGGCCGCGGATTTTGTGGAATATTACGCCCTCTCGGCGTGCGATCTCAAAGCACTGAACGGTCTGACGTTCCGGGGCCGTGGCGTGGGCCTGGTACTGAGCCCTTGGAATTTTCCCATTGCCATCCCCTGCTGTGGCATTGCCGCGTCCCTGGCTGCCGGGAATACGGTGTTGTTGAAACCCGCATCGTCGGCCGTGCTGACCGCCTGGGTTCTCTGTCAGTGCTTCTGGCGCGCAGGCATCGGCAAACATACCCTCCAGTTTGTTCCCTGTCCGGGGGCAGAGTGCGGTGACACTTTAACGACCCACCCGGACGTGGATTTTGTGATCCTGACCGGCGGCACCGAAACCGGATTGAAGATCCGTAAGGCCCGGCCCCATGGTCTTTTAGCCGCGGAGACCGGCGGTAAGAACGCCACCATTGTCACCTCCATGTCCGACCGGGACCAGTCTATCAAAAATGCGGTCTATTCCGCTTTCGGGCACTCGGGACAGAAGTGTTCGGCCACCAGCCTCCTGATCCTGGAAAAAGAGATTTATGGGGACAGGAATTTTTTGCGCCAACTTGTGGATGCGGCCAGGAGTTTTGCCGTGGGCTCACCGTGGGACTTCCGTCACAAGACCGGCCCGCTGATCCGGCCGCCTTCCGGGGATCTCAAGTGGGCCCTCACAGAGCTGGACGAGGGGGAGACATGGCTCCTGAAGCCGGAGATGAAAGATGGGAACCCTTATCTCTGGACCCCCGGCATCAAATATGGGGTTCGTCCCGGGTCACGTTCCCACATGACCGAGTTCTTCGGCCCTGTGTTGAGTGTTCTTCAGGCGGAAGATCTGGATGAGGCGATCCACATGGTGAACCAAACGGGCTACGGCCTGACCTCGTCTTTAGAGAGTCTCGACGGTCGGGAACAGGACCACTGGCAGAAGCGGGTGATGGCCGGAAACCTCTATGTCAACCGCGGCTCCACCGGCGCCATGGTGCTGCGCCAGCCCTTTGGCGGTATGGGCAAATCGGCCCTGGGCGCGGGGATCAAGGTGGGCGGGCCCAATTATTTGCTCCAGTTCATGGTGTTTGATGAGACGGATTTTCCCCGGACCGGCCCCGTAAACCGGGAGAGCTCCCTTCTCTCGGTCATTCAGGAATGGGAAATTAAACTTGTCTGGGGCAGGCTGAAAGCGTGGCGAACCGACCTGGAAAAGACCGTTTTCGGGGTACGGAGTTGTCTCTACTGGATGGAAGAGGAGTTCTCAAAGGAAAAGGATTACTTCAAACTGAGAGGGCAGGACAATATTTTCCGGTACCTCCCCTATGACCAGGTCATTGTCCGTGTACATGAGCAGGATAGCCTTTTCGAGGTCCTGACCCGCGTGGCTGCGGCCCGGATCGCCGGGTGCAAAACCGTCTTGAGCATACGGCCCGGGACCCGTTCCCACGTCGCCCGATTTTTGAACACCACCGACGGTGTCCGGTTCCTGGACGGCCTGGTTCCACAGGAACAGACGGACGAGGAACTCATAAGGACTGTTTCGCGGATACCGCTCATCCGCTATGCCGCGGCCGACCGCGTGCCCATGAAGATCTATGAGGCCGCGGCCGAAAAAGGATGTCATATCTCGCGCGACCCGGTGCTCATGGAAGGGAGGATAGAGATGATCCGGTACTTCCACGAACAGAGCCTCTGCAACACCTATCACCGCTACGGCAACTTAGGCGAAAGGACCCTTCCCGGGACAGAAACGGATATAGTTGAAATTCGAACTTAATCAATATCCAGAAGATTAAACCTGTTTAATACTGCCGATCGTATATCGGGTACCTTTACCCCGGCCTTGCCTGACCAAACGCCTTCCGTTAACAAGCTCACGCAGTTTGACCTTTATTGTGTTCCTGTTCGCTTTGGTAATAGATTCAATCTCTGATATGGATAGTTCTCCATGATCCTTTACCAGTTCGAGAATTTGCCTTGATAACTTTGGCAGTTTTATAATGACCTTTTCCCTTTCTATCTTACGGGCCAACATCTCCTTTTGAGTGTCAAGGGCATTTAAGAAGAATAAAATCCAGGGGCCATATTCAGGACGGCCGGATTCAAATGTGCTCTGGGTCTTTCTCAAAGCCAGATAATAGTTGTCCTTATTTCTTTCAATAACACTTTCCAGTGAACTGTAAGGAACATATTGATATCCCTTCTTAAGAAGCAACAAGGTTGTCAGTATCCTCGACAGCCTTCCATTGCCGTCCTGGAAAGGATGTATCGCCAAAAAATGGACCGTAAATATTGATAGGGCCAAGAGGGGATGGAGTTCCTTTTCATTTAACTGCATGTTGCTCCATCCGATTAATCCTCTCATATCTTCCGGCGTATTGAAGGGGGATGAAGTTTCAAAAATAACCCCAAGGCTTTTACCGTCATGGTCAAAAGCTTCCACGTGATTTGGCATCTTTTTATACTCACCCCGGTGACGGATGTCCTTTGCACTGTATTGAAGAAGCATCTTATGCAACTGCTTGATATGATTTTCCGTAAAGGGTATTTCTTCAAAAGATTCAAACACCGTGCTCATCACATCCGAATACCCTGCAACTTCCTGTTCATCCCTGGATTCAAAGGATTTTTTATCGAGTCCGGATAATAATCGTTCTATTCCCTGATCTGTAAGTTTTACGCCCTCTATCCGGGTTGATGAACCGATGGATTCTATGGTTGCAACACGTTTCAGTGCATCGAGACGCTCCGGCGCCAGGTTCCCAATGGCTTGCCATTCCCCTTTAAACTCATCAATCCCCGCGATCAGGTTCAACGTCCTTTTGGTTATCTTTATAGAAGGATTTAACATTGCGTGTCCCCTTTATATCTCCAAAAACATACCCATATTTACCCATAAACTTTTAAAAGTCAAGACCCCCCACAAAAATACCCGAAAATACCCATAAAAATTCCCCCCATATCCCCTATTACGAGGGTTGCGCTTTTCTCTAGAAAGCTCTAATCTCCAAGAGGCACCACAAATATATCGTGGAGAATTCCGGAATTCCGGGGGACGCAATTACTGACAACAGGTGCTACCCACGACATTTTTTCAATAGTATTTCAGTGTGATCTATGAGATCAGGTGGAAGATGGTATTGAATAAGGGCGTATCTGAAGCGCTGAAATTGCCCATGGATCGGGTTGATCTCTGGTGGGAAGATATTGACAGTCAAATTGAGAGGATACCTGAGTTTTGGGATGCTTTGTCGGAGGATGAACGAAAACGGGCCGAGAGATTTCGGTTTGACCGCCACCGGGAGCGATTCATCGTTCAACGGGGCAGGCTCCGGGAAATTCTGAGCGGGTACTGGAATGGGTTTCCGAAAGCGGTTCGATTCCGTAAAGGCCCTGGTGGGAAACCGGCCATTAATGGGGGCAACCCCGGGATTCGGTTCAATCTTTCCCATTGCGGTGGTCGTGCCCTCTATGCTGTAGCATACGGCAGGGAAGTGGGGGTTGATGTTGAAGCGGTTCGGCCGAACCCGAAAGCCGCCGCACTGGTGGACCGTTTCTTTTCAACCAACGAAAAGGCGGCTTTTCAAAAGTTTCAACCCCACGAAGAAGCGGCGGTTTTTTTTGCCGGTTGGACGCGCAAGGAGGCTTATGTGAAGGCCTTGGGCAAGGGTTTGCGGTTTCCTCTGGACCAATTCGATGTTTCCCTGAAGCCCGGGGATCAAAATGTCCTGCTTCGGGTGGAAGGTGCACCGGAAGAAACGAAACGCTGGTCACTGAGGGATATCGATCTGGGTCCGGGCTTCCGGGCGGCTTTGGCGGTGGAGATGACGAATCCATCTTCCGGTAAAGATATTTTAACCCGATTCAGGCAATATCGCCGGTGAAAACCATGGGGATGAGTATGGTGGAAGGGTTACTTCTGAAATAGCCCATATTTCACAATGGCGTAAACGGCTGTTAAGCCGTCTTTCCAGCCGATTTTCTTTCCTTCCTCGTAAGTTCTGCCGTAATAGGAGATGCCGACTTCGTATACCCGACATTTTGTTTTGGCGATTTTGGCGGTCAATTCGGGTTCGATGCCGAAGCGGTTTTGTTCGAGGGTAATATCCTTAATGATGTCCGTCCTGAAAACTTTGTAACAGGTTTCCATATCCGTCAGGTTCAGGTTGGTGAACATGTTGGAAAGAAGTGTGAGCAACCGGTTGCCCACGTAATGCCAGAACAGGTGAACCCTGTGGGGACCGCCGCCCATGAATCGGGAACCATAAACCACATCGGCCTTTCCATCTAAAATGGGTCCCAGCAGCTTGGGGTACTCCATGGGGTCATATTCCAGATCGGCATCCTGGATTATCACGATGTCACCGGTGACATGGTGAAGACCGGACCTTATGGCCGCGCCCTTTCCCATATTCCCGTCATGATAAACGGCTTTGGCGACCTTTTCCCCCAGCTTTTCACGGATCAGTTCCGTTGTGCCGTCACTGGAAGCGTCATCCACCAGGATAATTTCCTTATCTTCCACGGGGGAATCCATGACACGTTGAAGCAGTGAGGGCAGGTGGGCTTTTTCATTATAGCAGGGGATGATAATGGATAGCTTCATGAGAGATTGTCTCCGAATAAGGCTTTCATTTCCAGCGCCAGGTGATCAAGCTTGCGATTATTTTTGCGCATTTAAGGCGTAAAGGCAAGCTGAACGTGGCAATCAATTTTTTGGCCTTGACGGGTGCCCTTTGAAATTCGATAATACCCCGTGAATTTTGAGAAAATATTACCGGTTTTTTGAAAACTTATGGAGGTTTGTTTATGATGCATCAAAAAACGATGGATCCTGAGCTTTTGAATATGGTTCTGGATACCATTGATAAATTAGAAAAAGAAAAGCTTTCCGTTGACACAAAACTCGAAATGGATCGCCTGGGAACTTTTCCAACCGAGTTGATCCGGTTTATGCTGGGTCCGGATATCGCGCTCCACCTCATTTTTATTCCGGAAGAATACGGGGGCCTGGGCGCAGGCGCCACGGAAATTGCCATCGTCAGCGAGCGGATGGCCAAGATGGACCTGGCGGTGGCCACCTCTTTTCTGGCGATCTGCCTGGGAATGGACCCCATTCGGGTGGGCTCCACACCGGAACAGAAAGAAAAGTATATCGGAAAGATTGCCGATGAAGGGTTGGTGGTTGCTTACGGCGTTACAGAGCCTGAGGCGGGCAGCAATGTTCAGTCGCTCAAGACCAAGGCGGTACGTGTTCCGGATGAAACAGGCCAGGTGAAAGGATACCGGATCAACGGCCAGAAACAATTCATCACCAACGGCGGTGTGGCACAACTTTACACCATTTTGGCCGATGCGCCGGACGGCCCCTCTTTCTTCATCGTTCCGGGCGGTGCCGAAGGCCTGGTACCCGGCAAACATGAGGATAAGCATGGGATTCGTGCTTCGGATACCTGCCCCCTGTCCCTGGAAGATCTCTATGTCCCCGTGGAAGATCTGGTGGGAGGTGTGGAAGGACAGGGCCTGAAGCAGGCCAACAAAGTGTTCGGGTACACCCGGCTCATGGTGGCCACATTCGGTCTGGGTGGCGGTGTGGCAGCGCTTGAAAGGACCGTCAAATACGCCAAGGAGCGGGTTCAGTTCGGTACTACCCTGATTGAAAAACAGGGATATACACACCAGCTTCTGGTGCCCCACGCCGTTCAGCTGGAGGCGGCCAGGGCCCATATCGAAGAGGTGGCCAGGCGTTTGGATACGGATGAAGAAGACCTGCAGGTGGAAGGCTCCATCGCCAAATACTTCGCCACCGAGGCGGGGGATGCCATGGCCAACGATGCCATTCAGGCATTTGGGGGGTATGGTTATATTCGGGAATACGAAGTGGAGAAGATCAAACGGGATGTGAAGATCCTGACCATTTATGAGGGAACCAGCGAAATTCAGCGGAGCATCATCGCCATGTTCCGACTTAGATCAACGGTTCGTTCCAAAGGCGGTTTCTACAATGAAATAGCAGCCGGACTGGCCGGGTTGCCTTCTGAAACCGGCGGTCCCATGCTGGCGGACCCTGTTCGGCTGATGAATGAAGTGATTCAAAGCGCTCGCAAGGGGAAGCTCACCAAGAGACAGTACGTCATGTTCCAGCTGGCGGACATGATGACCTGGGCTGAGGTGGCAAATGCTCTGTGCCACAAGGCGGCTGCCGATGAAAGCGGCCCGGCATTCATGAAAGCCGCGGCCCGGCTTTTTGCACGGGAAGCCATCGGTAAGATTCGCGCCAACGGCCTTCTGGTCAGCCAGGGATGCGGAACGATTCTGGAGGATGTCGCATCCAAATTGAACGCGCTCAATACGGAGCAGATTCTGACCGGCAGCCTGGCGGATATGGATATGGTTGCAAAGGAACTGGCGGCCTAGATCAGTGACTTCGAAACGGCAATACCGAAAACCCAGAAGACCTCCCCGTTCCGGTAAGAAAAAATTGCCAAAGAGCGAGGACAAGTACGCCGGTCCAAAAATTGATCATGGCCTTAAATCGATTTTTGAAAGAATCGGCGTTCCCGATGAGACGCCTTTTGTTCCCGATCCGTTTCAGTTGGAAGCGGTTGAAATGGTTCAGAAAGATGATGTCCTGGTCAGTGCACCCACCGGATCCGGAAAAACCTGGATTGCCGTTCAGGCCATTGAGTCCTGTCTGGCAAGAGGTCTCAGTGTCTGGTACGCTTCTCCCCTGAAAGCCCTCTCCAATTCAATTTACCAGGAATTTGCAGGACAATTTGGCTCAACCCATTGCGGCATCCTGACCGGGGACCGAAAAGAGAACGCCGACGCCCCCGTGGTTGTGGGGACGACGGAGATTCTCAGGAACCAGCTTTATGATGCCATGCACAAGGGGGTCAGTATTGGAACGGATCTGGTTATCCTTGACGAAGCCCATTATCTGACCGATCCGGATCGAGGGGTCGTATGGGAAGAGGTGCTGATCTACCTCCCCTCACGTGTGAGGCTGTTGCTTCTTTCCGCCACCATCAGCAATCCCGAAGAGGTTTGCGCCTGGTTGAAGGCGGTTCGCGGCGTTTCCAACAGGGTTGTGCTTTCAAAAGAACGTCCCGTGCCCCTGGAACCGCTGTTCCTGTTTCCGGATGGTCTTGTGACGGCGCTCGGTTCAAAAAAAGGATTGAGCCCCCGGGTCAAGAAGTTCCTGGGTTCAAATGAAGGGAAGGGCAGAGGGCGCTCTGAAAATATTGATTACGGCAGAATACTTTCGTGTTTAAGGAAGCTGGACCTGTTGCCGGCCATCTTTTTCCTTAAATCGAGGGCTGACTGCGACCGGGCCCTTGCCACCTGTTCGAAAGTTAAAAAGCCACCTGAAACCGAGCGGCGCATGAAGGGGGTCGTTAAAGCTTTTGTCAAAGAATATCCGCATCTTGAAGGACACCGTCAAATCAAACCCCTCCTGGATTCTCTGGTGGGCTCCCATCACGGCGGACAACTGCCCTATTGGAAGGTGCTCATTGAGCAGATGATGAACAAGGGGTTTCTGGAGGCTATTTTTTCCACATCGACCGTGGCTGCCGGCGTCAATTTTCCCGCAAGGTCGGTGCTACTGTTCCAGAGTGATCGTTATAATGGCCGTGAATTCGCAGATCTCAGCCCAACGGCCCTGCACCAGATGGTTGGAAGAGCCGGAAGGCGGGGGATGGACAACGTCGGCTTCGCACTGGTTGTTCCGGGGTATTACCAGAAACCCAAACTGATTCATGAGTTGCTCTCTTCCCCCCCGGACCCCATATTGAGCCAGATTCACATCAATTTTTCCATGACCCTCAACCTGCTGTTGTCCCACACGCCCCTTGAGGTGAAAGATCTGCTGGAAAGATCCCTTGCCGCCTTTCAGGAGAAGGAGCGCGGCGGGGCTGATGAAAAGAGTCTGAAAACCTTATTATTGGATTTAAAGGAGAGTTTGCCCCGGGCGTTGTGCGATATTTCCGACCCCTATGAGGTGCTTGAATATATCCGGAAAACCACTCGCATAAAAGATGCCGGGCGAAAGACCCCCAAATCAATCGAATTCGGCCGACGGGTGGCGGCAAGCCTGCCTTATCTGACATCTGGAAGGCTGTTTCTCCACAAAAATGGGAATATTTATGTGGTGTTCAAGGCTTATATGGATCAGGAGAGGCTGATCTGTGCCGCGCACAATATCCGTAAAAAAGATGCTCAAACCCGGCGTCAGCTGACCTTAAGGCGGGTGGATCTGGCCCAGATCGAAGCCATCTATGACCAGATGGTTCAGCTCCCTGATGATTATTCGCGGGATGGGCTGGATCGGCTTTTTGAGGTGGTATCCCGAAAAGACCTGAAGGTTCTGCGAATAGAAAAGCCTGAAACCGAACCTGAGGAAAGGCCGGGGGAAGAACAGGATGAACACAAAACACCGCCATGTGAAAACTGCACTCATTTCGACCTTTGCCATGGCAAAACAGACCGCCGGTTCAACCGTCTCCTTGCTGCATTTCCCCATTTTTTAATTCCGGGGTCCGGGGGCGGCACTGAAGTGTCGGAGAGCGTATTGTGGTTGAGTTTCAAACAACATTTGCGTTTTCTGAAGGAAACCGGTTTCGTGGATAGTGAGGACCGGCTCACCGCCGATGGCCGATGGGCCTCCAATCTGAGGGTGGATCAACCCCTTCTTATTGCCGAGGCCATCCGGCAGGGCGCTTTCGACGGCCCATTTTTTAATTCCAGGGCGCCGGAGGTTTTTGCGGGTGGACTGGCACCATTTGTGTGGGACAGGTCTCAGGAAGTGGATTTAAAAGGCACGGCCGGCATGGATTTAACCCCGATAGAAGGGCTGTTTCGCGGTATGCTTGACCTCCTTGGGGAATTCATGGCCCTGAAGGATAGTCGAGGATTCAAAACGCCTTCCATTTCGTTCTGGCCGGCTGCCGTCCTTTTCATGTGGGCCAGAGGCGCCACCTGGGAAACGCTTCTGGAAACGGTCTCAGTGGGCGAGGGGGATCTGGCTTCCTTGATCATGAGAACCGCGGATCATTTAAGACAGGTGGCGGCTTTGCGGGAAACCCATCCCCAGTTGGCTGCTACCGCCGCTGAAGGCATTGCACTGATCCTTCGCGAGCCGGTTTATCTTTTCTGATGGATGAGGTCAATGGGAGAAAGAACCATGCTATTGACCGTTTGATAGGTTCCCTTACGGCCGGCTCAAATGCTCAGAGGTTAAACAATAAAACCCTGAACATTGAACCTGTGGAACCTTTTTATCATTCGTTTTTTTTCACATCAAATTCAGGCAGGCTTTCCACCTGCTCTTTGTCGATTTTAAGGTATACATTACCGTCTTCATAACGGTCAATCCGGCTGACGGGTACCGCAATATCTTTTTTGCCCCACAGGTGGCCTTCCACCAGAACAAGGTGCGTAATGCGACCGCTTTTTCCTTCCACCTGGAACTCGTCAACTTTACCCACTCGTTCGTCTTTGGCAAAGACCTTTGCGCCCTTGTGCACCGCAAACCCGCCGGCGGGAATGGCTTCACGCTCCACAAACATGGCCGCGGGTATTCCCGCATACCAACCCTCCTGCTCGGCCATGTACAGCGTTATATTGGACGGGATATAGTCTTCCTGGATGAAATGTTTCATTTTCTGAAACCTTTTTTTGTCGATTCTGAGCTCTACCGTATCACGATCAGCGGTTTTCACAAATTTTTCCGGAACCAGGCGCAGGGTGTTTGCAATGTCGTGTTCTTTGATGACCAGGTACGTAATTCTTTCCGCCTGGGGATTGACGATAATATTTTCCAGGCGGCCGATACGGCCGTCGGTACAGTCAACATGTGCTTTTAAATGAAAATCCATCGGGTTTCCTCCATCAGGGGGGTTGCAGAATTACAAGTGGGTCAAAACCGTCACTTACCGGACGGTCGCATGATGCTCTATGTACGAGATGATTTCCGTCGTCGTGGTACCCGGTCCGAACACCTCGGTGATGCCGGCTTCCTTGAGTGCGGGGATGTCCTCGTCGGGAATGATGCCCCCTCCCAGGACCAGCATGTCGCTTACGCCTTTTTCTTTCAACAGTTCCATAACCTTTGGAAAAAGGTAATCATGGGCGCCGCTCAAGATGCTCATGGCAATTACGTCCACATCTTCCTGTACGGCAGCTTCCACGATCTGTGTGGGTGTTTGCCGCAAACCCGTGTAAACCACCTCCATGCCCGCATTCATGAGAGCTAATGCCACCACCTTGATTCCCCTGTCATGACCATCGAGCCCCGGCTTTGCCGCCAGGACCCTGATTTTTTTTGCTTTACCCATTATTTTGTCTCCTGTCTGATTATCCCAGCGTGTTAATGGCCTGGTATTCGCCGAATACGCCGCGCAATACGTCGCAGATTTCACCCAGTGTGGCATAGCCTCTCACGGCTTCCATAATCAGGGGCATGAGGTTGTCGTCCCCGCGGGCACCCTGATCCAGTGCCGCCAGAGCAGATTTTACGCTTTCGTCGTTTCTCTCCGCTTTCAGCTTTCTGAGACGTTCCACCTGCTGGGTTCGAACCGCCGGGTCCACCCGCAACAGATTTTTGGGTTTCTCCTCCTCTATTTGAAAGCGGTTGAGCCCCACAACGATGCGTTCGTCCTTTTCAATTTCCCGCTGGTAGGCGTACGCACTGTCCTGGATCTCCCGTTGAATGTATCCCTGTTCAATAGCGGTGGGTGCCCCTCCCATTTTATCGATTTTCCGGATATAGTCGTAGGCCCGCTCATAGATTTCACGGGTCAGACTTTCAACGTAATAGGAACCGGCCAGCGGATCGACCGTGTCGGTCACGCCGGTTTCATAGGCGATCATCTGCTGGGTTTTCAGCGCAATCTGCACCGATTCTTCCGAAGGAAGGCTCAATGCCTCGTCCATGGAATTGGTGTGCAGACTCTGGGTACCCCCCAGGACGGCGGAAAGAGCCTGATACGCCACTCGAACAATGTTGTTTTTGGGCTGCTGGGCGGTCAGGGTGCATCCTGCGGTCTGCGTATGAAACCGGATCATCATGCTCTTGGGGTTTTTGGCGTGAAACCGGTCTTTCATAATGTTGGCCCATAATTTTCGGGCGGCCCGGTACTTGGCCACTTCTTCCAGGAAATCCAGGTGGGCGTTGAAAAAAAACGAGAGTCTGGGACCGAATTTGTCCACGTCAAGCCCGGCTTTCAGCGCCGCATCCACATAGGCAATGCCGTTTGCCAGGGTAAAAGCGATTTCCTGCACCGCGGTTGAACCGGCTTCCCGGATGTGATACCCGCTGATGCTGATGGTGTTCCACATGGGAACCTCTTCAGCACAATAGGAGAAGATATCCGTGATAATGCGCATGGAGGGTTTCGGGGGATAAATATAGGTGCCGCGAGACGAATACTCCTTTAAAATATCGTTCTGGATGGTGCCTTTCAGCTTTTTGGGATCCGCCCCCTGTTTTTCCGCCACCACGATGTACATGGCCAGTAGCACGGCAGCCGGTGCATTGATGGTCATGGAGGTGCTGACCTTTTCAAGGGGGATCTCCTGAAACAGGGTTTCCACATCCGCCAGGGAGTCGATGGCCACGCCGACCTTTCCCACTTCTCCAATGGCTATTTCATTGTCTGAATCGTAGCCGATCTGGGTGGGAAGATCAAAGGCCACGGATAGTCCGGTCTGGCCCTGGTCCAGGAGGAATCGGTAGCGTTTGTTGGACTCCTCTGCGGAGGCAAATCCCGCATATTGCCGCATGGTCCAGAACCGCCCCCGGTACATGGTGGGTTGTACCCCCCGGGTATAGGGGTATTCACCGGGGAGTCCAAGGTCCTCACTATAATTTTCCGCAGGATCATCCAGAGGGGTATAGAGTCTCTTGATAGGAATCCCGGAGGTATTCAAAAAATCGGGTTTTCGTTCCGGCCGTTTGCTCACTTTCTGGTCCACTGCCTCGGACCATTTCTCTAAAGCACCGGCCAGCGATGCCTGGTTCTTTTCTTTAAACATGGGCGATTCTCCATCTTTGATCCCGTATAACCCGGGATCAGTTTTCAAGCGTTTTTCATAACGTCCAGCGCGGTCTGCCCCAAATGGGACAGGTTGGGGGCCACGGTGATGCCGGCCAGTTCCAGGGCTTTGATCTTGTCTTCGGCTTTCCCCTGCCCACCGGAGATAATGGCGCCCGCATGGCCCATCCGTTTTCCGGGAGGCGCGGTCTGTCCGGCGATAAAGGCGACCACCGGCTTGTTTATGGACGTCTTGATAAATTCGGCGGCTTCTTCTTCAGCGGTTCCCCCAATCTCACCGATCAAGACCACCCCTTCGGTTTCCGGGTCTTCCTGGAAACGTTTGAGATGGTCAATGAAGGTGCTGCCGATAATCGGGTCTCCACCGATGCCGATGCAGGTGGACTGACCCATGCCGACCTGAGTCAGCTGGTAGACCACTTCATAGGTGAGGGTCCCGCTTCGGGAAATAACCGCCATGTTTCCGGGCATGTGAATGTTTCCCGGCATGATGCCCACTTTGGTTTTTCCGGGGGAGATGATGCCGGGGCAGTTGGGACCGATCAAAACGGTCTCACTGCCTTTCAAGCAACTGCTCACTTTGACCATGTCCAGGGTGGGGATCCCTTCCGTGATACACACAATAACCTTTATGCCGCTACTGATGGATTCCAGAACGGCATCGGCTGCGAAGGGTGGTGGAACAAAGATAATGGCCACATCGGCCCTTTCCTTTTCCACAACTTCACCTACCGTATTGAAAACGGGCACGCCTTCAACGGCCTGCCCACCTTTTCCCGGTGAGACGCCCCCCACCACCTTTGTGCCGTAGGCCAGCATCTGTTTGGTATGAAAGGTTCCTTCACGGCCGGTCATGCCCTGGACCACAATTTTGCTGTTTTCATCAACGAGTATGCTCATAATCAGTCTTTTCCCTTAACCTGTCCGGCCACATGGTCCGCCGCTTCAGCCAGATCTTTTGCCAGCAGGAATGATAAATCCGAATTTTCCAGAATCTTTCGGCCTTCTTCCACATTGGTACCTTCGAGTCTTACGATTAACGGCACCTCTATTTGGTTTTTTTGAGCTGC
>Ga0307929_1001482_pt1 | contig 17587 bp, 14 predicted proteins | sample AceLakmetage1330_FD_203160 | JGI IMG/M metagenome (GOLD analysis project Ga0307929, IMG submission 203160) | Saline water microbial communities from Ace Lake, Antarctica - #1330 | ecosystem: Environmental > Aquatic > Non-marine Saline and Alkaline > Saline | place: Antarctica: Ace Lake...
AGCATGGCGGAGATGGAGGAAGAGCGGCGGCTCTATTATGTGGCCATGACCCGCGCAAAACAGTGGTTGGGAATTTTTTCCCTGGCTGACAGCGGCAATCCCCATGTAAAAATTATAGGTCGTGAAACCTGTCTTGATGCATGCCGGTTTACATATCCAGATGTCAGAGCGTTACCCACGGAGAAACCATGTGCCCCTCTTCTTTCCTACGAAATTCTTCCGCTGAAGGATATCTTTCTGGATTATGCAGGCAGAAAAATACCCGGTCATCCCATCCACACAGCATTAAAGAAGATTACTCCCGGGGATATATTGACACTAAATCAAACCGGTACCATGACCGGCCTCTGTACTGAGAATGGCCTTCCAGTTGTGATCCTATCCCGGGAGGCTCGACATCGCTGGATTGAAAAACGGCATTTGATCGTAAAGATAGAGGTTCTGGCCATGCTCCGGCGGAAAATAAACGATTGTCAACCCAATTTCCAGCTGGCAATCACCTGCCCGGAATGGGAGATTCCCATTGTGGAGATTCGGCTGGAAGGCCGTTTATCTGTCGCCGTAATCTGATTTTACGTCATCACATTTGATGTCACCCACACCACATCCCCGATCCCCTTATGTCTCATCAATTCGATCAAAAGCGTTTTGATAGACAGCCATCTCTTCCCGCTTCCCAATGGCAATTATTTTAATCAAAACCTTTTGATCTACGATTTTATAAACGATTCTAATTTTTTTTCTATCCACATAGAGTTTCCGATATCCTGTAAGATCCAGACTCATACGGGAGCCAAGCTTTTTTCCAAGGGTTGGGGAGATGGAAATTTTCTTTATTTGTTTCAGGACCATAATTTTCACCCGATTGTCCAGGCTGGAAAGTTCCTTGGCAGCTTCCGGATGGAAAACAACTTTACAGGTCATCATTTTCAATCCCATGGTCACTTAAAACCGTCTCAAAATCAATATATTCAGACAAAGGTGTATCCATGCGCTTTTGAAGAATCCTCTCAATTTCCAGATTTTCCATATATTCTATACATTCCTGGAGTCTTTCATATTCTTCAATGGGCAACAAAACGGCCTCCAGGGTATTTTTACGCATGATGGCAACCTTGGACCTTTTTTTTGTTTTAATGCTGTCAAGCAGGGATTTAAAGTTCCTGACAACCTCGGTTGAACTCATCATTTCGTTTTTTGTATAGGCAATCATTTTTCCCCTCATCTCAATCATATTTGCATATTTAAAGCAAATTAAAATGTGTTTAAATACATACTACTGTACACATTTAAATCAGTCAAGAAAATCTTTTGCAAACACCTTTTGGCATCCTTCAAAAGTACTTTACACTTTTTTAGCGCATTCCCATTTGCAGAGACTTTTCCCAAAAGACTGTAAAGTACTTTTGGGTTCATATGAAGGATGCCGAATATTCCAGCCTTATGTTAGATTTGATCACCACTCATGACCAATCTCCATTTAGCCACATTTCGTAAAACCGCATGAATGGCAGGTTTTACATCCCTCTTCAAAGGTTATGATCTGCCCGCATTCCGGACATAAATCGGGTTTAAGGGTGTTTTTATACTTTTTTTTCCCGTTTCCATTTCCCTTGGGCAGATATCTTTTTGTGAGCACCTTGGCAATGGCATCAGGAATGGAAAGAACCAGCCCACCGTCCTGAAACACCGTATGCTCTCCACTGATGCCCTTGAGCTGATCAATGACCTCATCCACTTTGATGCCAGACCTGAAAGCAAGAGAGATCAGTCTGCCAATGGCTTCGGTCTTGGCCGTGGTGGATTTTCCGCACTTTCCAATGATGGCAAACAGCTCAAAGGGGCGGTGATTGTACTCGGACACCGATACATAGAGATTTCCCATGCCGGTCTTGATCATTTCGGTGAACCCTTCAAGGACATTGGGTCGGGCCTTACCCGCATGGAGAAAATCATCCTCCTCATCCTTATCATCATCATCCGCCTTATGCGCTTTACCGGAAACCGAAAGCACCTGGTTATCTTTGCTGCCGTCCCGGTATATGGTAACCCCCTTGCATTTAAGCTTAAACGCCTGGTCATAGATAAACCTGACATCCGTTTCCGTGGCTTCATGGGGTAGATTCACCGTCTTTGAAACAGCATTATCCGTGTATTTTTGAAACGCGGCCTGCATTTTAATATGATGTTCGGGTTTAATGTCATGGGCCGTAACAAAAATCTTTTGAAGATCAGAAGGCACATGGGGATTGCCTTTGACGGTGCCGTTTTCCGCAATTTCCTCCATTAAGGCATCACTGTAGAAATCTTTTTCAATGGCCAGGCGTTTAAAAACTGGGTTCACCTCAATTAACCGGTCATTGTCCATCACCGTTCTGACATAACTCAATGCAAACGCCGGCTCAATACCGCTGGAGCAGGCGGCAATGATACTCAAGGTTCCGGTGGGAGCAATGGTTGTGGTGGTGGCATTGCGCATTTGCTGATTTTTTTTGTCTTTAAAAATGCTCAGGTCAAAATTGGGGAAAACACCCCGGACTTTTGCCAGATCACAAGAGGCCTTGTGGGATTCTTTTTGAACAAAGGACATGATGCTTTCGGCAAGTGCCAGCGCTTCTTCTGAATCATAGGGAATATCAAGCATGTAGAGCAAATCTGCAAACCCCATGATTCCCAGACCGATTTTTCGATTTCCCTTGACCATTTCATCGATCTCATCCATGGGATACTTGGACATATCTATGGTATTATCCAGGAATCGGACAGCCAGATGGATGGTCTCCCGAAGCTTTTCGAAATCTACTTCAGGTGTCTTTTTTGTTCCCGTGATGAACCGGGTCAGGTTGATGGAACCAAGATTACAGGCCTCCATGGGTAAAAGTGGCTGTTCTCCGCAGGGATTGGTTGATTCAATTTCTCCGAGCCCCGGAGTTGAATTAAACCGGTTGATCTCATCTATAAATACTATGCCAGGATCCCCCGTCTCCCATGCCTGTTTTATCAGTTCATTGTAGACTGCAGCAGCATTTAGACTGGCTATTTTTTCCCCTGAGTGCGGAGCAATGAGGTCATACGTTTCTTTTTGGGCCACGGCAGCCATGAATTGATCTGTCACGCCCACAGATATGTTAAAGTTGTTCAGTTCTTTTTTATTATTTTTACAGGCGATAAAGGTCATGATATCCGGGTGATCCACCCGAAGGACAGCCATGTTTGCCCCTCTCCTGGTTCCGCCCTGTTTGATCTGTTCCGTGGCCGTATTAAAAATTTTCATAAAGGAGACAGGGCCGGATGCCACACCGCCGGTGGAACCGACCTTGCTGTTTGCAGGGCGCAGCCGGGAAAACGAAAATCCGGTCCCGCCGCCTGATTTATGTATGGTGGCGGCATTTTTAACTGCGTCAAAAATACCGTCAATGCTGTCTTCCACTGGTAGAACAAAACAGGCTGCCAGTTGCCCCAGAGACCTGCCCGCATTCATCAGGGTGGGGGAGTTGGGCAGGAACCTGAACTCGGCCATCAGGCTGTAAAATAGATTTTCAAATTTCTGGACATCTGCTCGTTCATCATAATTCTTTTCAGCCTGGGCTATATGGCCCGCCACCCGCCTGAACATATCTTCCGGTGATTCACAGACATTTCCGGCTGCATCTTTTTTTAAATAACGCCTTTCCAGAACGGTTCTGGCATTTTCCGTTAAGAAATCTATTTGCTCGGTTTCGGTTTTCTCTCCACCCATTTGCACAATCCTTTAGACTTTTTATAAGAAAGTCTCACCAACACGCTGGAGTTAAAAGACTTTCATTTTTCGTTGTGGCTGGTCTTACAGCCATGTATGTTATATGAAAAGGTAGCCTCCAAGGTTACCTCAGCAGAGCCCCCGGGGGCGGCATAATGCAATTTTCAATATTCGTTGTGGCAGGCGGTTACTGCCATGTATGTTTTATATGAAAATTTAGAACTTAAAATATTGTCGATTAATATTGAGGGAGGGGACTATATATTGTTTTTTAAAAAAAGACAAGCGCAATATATAGTTCTTCAAACGGAAAAAGGCTTTCATCCCACAGAAGTCGATCCATTCTTCCCAGGAGTTCGGTACTGCCTATTTCGGCAAACAAAATCTAAATTATTGAATTGCACCCTGATGATCTGAACCTGCAAAATTGATGGTCATTCCTCCTAAAATAATATAAAGTCGAATAAATTGGAGAATTATTTATGGCTCAAGTTGGATTTCAGGGTCTTACCGTGGACCAGTGATTTTGATAAAAGACCCTGAAACACAACATGGGTCTTATTTATTATGACTGGAATTTAAAAAACAATGAAGCAGATACACTCAACCTGTACGGCAGCCCTCTGGCTGATGCTGATTTTAATTTCAGCATCCTGGCTTCTGCCCGGATCATCATGGGCCCGGTCCAGGGTTGAAGAACTGGTGAATCTCATGAGCCTTGAGCAGCTCATGTCCCTTGAAGCCAACTCAACCAGTTTTTTTGATACCCCCATTGAAAAATCACCGGGCAGCCTCTATGTCATACCCCAAGAGGTTCTGGATTTTTCTTATGCGACAAGCCTGGCCGATTATCTGGCATATTACGTTCCCGGGGTCCACATTTCAGAATTTTACGATCAAGGGCCGCTATATTCCACAAGGGGGATTTCCGGGGGGTCCAATAGCACTGCCCTTTTTATGCTTGACTCGGAAATGCTCAACACCAGCAGTGGCATGTCGTCCAACCTTAACCTGCCCCTGCTTGGATATTCAGACAGGATAGAGGTCCTCAATGGTCCGTGCTCACTGCTTCACGGCAGTGGTGCCGTGAACGGGTTTGTGAATATTATCCATAAAAATGGAAAAGACAATCCAGGTACCTTTGTTTCAATGGAGTCCGACCTTGCGATGGGAGAAGTACGCATGGAAACCGGCCACGGCATATCCGAACCGGGTCTGGGCGACCTATATCTGTATTTCGGGGCTGTGGAGTCGGATTCCCTGGAAACACCGGCCAAGGCAACAGATGCCTTTTCAGGGCCAAGTGTTAGAACCTCCCTTAAGTGGAGAAAAAATAGGGTTTCCCTTACGGCATTTGCCCAAAAAGAGACTTTTCAGTCCGGCCTGACCAAGCCTCGTGACAATATTGATGAGGGATATCCCACTGTGCAGATGGACAGTTACGCCCTGATGCCCAGATTTCAGTCCGACATTACCGACACCGAGGATATGACTTTTTCCATCCCCATTAAGTATTATAAAGAATTCCAGGAGGCTTCCGGGTCTGATGAAGAGCACTCTTCTGATAAGGAATTTCAACTCAAGGCCAATCTCCTTTTCAGGAGTACCCGTGTGGATGACCACAGGATTGCCGCAGGTGGCTCTGCCACCTTTTACAAAAGAAAAACCAACAGTCGACAGTATGATTCTTTTAACAACCCCAAAGACAGGGATGCTGAAACATCCCTTGTTGACCTTTCCCTTGACCTGTCCTGGGTGGCCTTAAGCGCTTTTCTGGAGGATACGGTTCAATTGTCCAACCACCTGAGCCTGATTTCAGGTATCCGGTTTGATTCTGTTCATTCCACGGATTTTGAGCTGAGTGTTGACGGTGGCTCCCAAACCGAGGTTGATTTTATAGGCGATTATGACCAGGAGTTTACGCCTAGAATCGGCCTGACCTATGAACTTACCCCGACAAAAATTTTAAAATTTATGTACCAGCAGGGGTACAACTATCCGGATTATTCCGGCCGAATCAGTGCCAATTCCGTCAAGGATATTTCCACGGAAAAAGTGCAGAGTTTTGAGTTGGGCTACCACCAGTCTCTGGCCGGTTCAAAGGGGGATTTCAATCTGAATCTCTATTATAATATTTTTAAAGATACGGCCTTGCAGCAATTTACTGAAAACGAGGAGGGCCACCCCATTCCCACAGCCGTTGTTGTGGATCAGTTTGCTGCGGTCGGTTTTGAAGCCTCGTTTGTATTTCATCCATTTAAAGATACACGGGTGGATGCGTCCTATGCCTTTTCAAGACCCTGGGATATAGATGGGGATGAACTTGCGGGTTCCCTCACTAACGACAATGGAGATGAATGGATCATCTATCCAGCACATACGGTGAAATTGAACCTGTCAAAAACATTTTTAAGTGACCGCCTGGACATCACCCTGGGGTGCCTCTACAACAACAGCATTTCAACACTGACCGAAAGCAGTCATTTTTCAGAAACTGAGTCGGCGGATATCTTTGATCACCACCGGTTTGTTGTCAATGCAGCCGCCCGTTACAGGCTGACCGACACCCTTTCCCTTACCTTGCGGGCAAAAAACATCCTGGATAATGATGTGCCGGCCACAGGGTACTATTATGAATGGGGCTACAGTGATAAAAATACCTCATTTACCCGGCCGAGCGTATATGCCGGGCTCAATTGGACATTTTGATAATGCCGTATTCAGGACTACGACATAGGTGTATCTGGGTCATTTTTGTTTTTATGCTGATTTTCGGCCCATGGGCAGGCTCCGCACTGAGAGCAGACAACGCGTCAAAACAGGAAATCCAGGCAGCCATCATCATTAAATTCATTGATTTTATTACGTGGCCGGAAGACTCCTTTGAAAGCCCTGCCGCCCCCTTTACCCTCGGGATTCTTGGAGAAAACTATTTTGAAAATTTGTTTGATCCTTTCCTTGGCCTGCAGGTACAAAATAGGAATTTTACCGTCCGGTATTTTACGGATATTAAAGATATGGGCAGCCCGCAGATCCTTATTGTCAGTGCATCGGAACGAAAAAGGGCTGGAGAAATCCTTGATCGACTGGTGGGCAGGCCCATACTGACCATTGGGGATTTTCCGGATTTTTCCGAGTTGGGTGGCCTGATCACTTTTTATCGAAAGCCCAATAACCGGATTGGCTTTGAGATCAATCTGGACACCAAACAAAAATCCGGCCTCAAGATCAGCGCCTTTTTCATGAAAATGGGAAAAATCGTTCGCAGGGAACAAAAGGACGATCTGCCATGAGTATTTTAAATCCGTTTTTGGCATTTCTTCGCAGGCAAAAGTCCATCCGTACCAAGATGCTGATCATTATTCTTGCCAGCAACATGGCGGGTCTGGTATTTGCCGGCTTTTTTTTTATGCTGAACGATTTTATGATGATGAGAAAGAACATGGTCTATGGGTTCACCATTCTGGCTGACGTCACATCTAAAAATCTGGAAGCCCCCCTGTATTTCAATGATGCTGAAGCCGCTTCAGATACCGTGTCTGCTCTCCGGGCACACAGAGATATTACAGCGGCATGTGTATATGATAGCAGCGGACAGATGTTTGCGTCCTATATCAGGGAGGATGGGAGCATCAGCCCCGAAGAGCTTGCAGCCTGGAAAATTGAACCGGACGGATTCCGCCACGAGTCCTCACGTTTGTTGACCTATACAACTATAACCTTTAAGGGCAAAGATCTGGGCAGGATACTTATCATTGCCGATAAAATGGATATGGCTGAACAGATCCGCTGGTATATTGGATATACGATCTGCCTTCTCGGGGTTACCTGTATTATCATATACCTCGTATTTTCCAGGTTCATGAAGGTTATTACCGCTTCGGCCAGAAAATTGTACAAAACCGTTGAGTCCATCAGCCGGGAAAAAAATTATGCGCTCCGGGTGCAATACGATGACGATGATGAACTGGGAACCATGATCAAGGCGTTTAACCAGATGATCGGTGAAATCCAGGACAGGGATTCAAGGCTTGAACGGCACATGGATATGCTTGAAGAAAAGGTGCAGAAGAGAACCCGCAACCTCAAGGAATTGAATCGGGAGTTGACCCGGGCAAAGGAGAAGGCAGAGGTTGCCAATCAGGCAAAAAGCGATTTTCTTGCCAACATGAGCCATGAGATCACTCCCATGAACGCCATCCTGGGCTTGAGCCACCTGGCCCTGAAAACCGGTTTACCCCCAAAGCAGCACACCTATTTACACAAGATTGATCAGGCGGCCAGGTCCCTGCTCCAGATCATTAATGATATTCTTGATTTTTCAAAGATTGAAGCGGGCAAGCTGGACATGGAACTCATTGATTTTGACCTCAATGAGGTTATGGATAATTTATCACAGGTGGTTTCCATCAAAGCCCAGGAAAAAGACCTGGAGTTGCTTTTTGATATCCACCCGGACACCCCTGTGCTTCTTCGGGGGGATTCCCTGCGCTTAGGTCAGGTTCTGTTGAACCTGGCCAATAATGCAATAAAGTTCACAGAAAAGGGTGAAATCCTTATCTGTGTCCAGCCCGTCCGCGTGGAAGAGGAGACTGCCATACTCAAATTTTCAGTTCAGGATACAGGGCTTGGCCTGACACAGGAAGAACGGGGACGGCTTTTTCACTCTTTTCAGCAGGCAGACACCTCCACCACCAGGCGATTTGGGGGGACCGGCCTGGGACTTGCCATCAGTAAAAAAATGGTTGAGCTCATGGGCGGAACCATCGGTGTTGACAGCAAACCCGGGGTCGGCAGCACTTTTTTCTTTACTGCGGAATTCGGACGGCACAAGAAACGGATTCAAAATCAACGGACAGGGCTTATCAATACGGGTGAACTCAAAAGTCTGGTGGTGGATAATAACGAGACATTCCGGTTTATCATTAAAGGATGTCTTGAAACCTTTGGATTCCAGGTTGAAACGGCTGAATCCGGTTTCCGGGCCATTGAGAGGGTTCAACAGCATCATGAAAAAGGACAACCGCCCTTTGATCTGATACTGATGGATTGGCAGATGCCGGGTATGGACGGCCTGGAAGCCATTGGAAGGATTCAGGCCATGCCTGATTTCATAGCAAGTACCAAAATTATTCTGCTAACCGGATTCGGCAGGGAGGATGTTCTCAAGGCATCTAAAGATTATCATTTGAACGGGGTGCTGTTTAAACCTGTGACCGGGTCCCAGTTGTTCAATGGGATAATGGAGGCTCTGGGCAATAAGATGTCAGTCAACCCGGAAACCCTAAGGCCCATATCCGACGTTCCGGAAGGTTTTGACCCATACCGTGGGGCCTGTATCCTGGTGGTGGAAGATAATGAAATCAACCAGCAGGTGGCAACAGAGCTCCTGGAAGGAGAAGGCTTTTTTATACGCGTCGCCGATAACGGGCAGGCAGCCCTGGAGATGCTGAACCGGGCAGACACCGGCAGACAAGTGGATTTGGTGCTCATGGACTTGCAGATGCCGGTCATGGACGGTTATACCGCCGCCATGGAAATTCGGAAAAAAGAGGCATTCAGTGATCTGCCCATTATTGCCATGACTGCCGATGCCATGACCGGGGTGACCCAACGGGTTAAACAAAGCGGTATGGACGATTATATATCCAAGCCTATTGATCCTACAAAATTATTTACTACCCTGACCAGGTGGATCAAACCGAAAAAAAGAGACTTGCCCGACGGGTTTGAAGCGGGGCCAGCAGATCAGCAAACGCAAACAGACTCTCTTTTAGATCTGCCGGGCATGGCGGTTGAAGCGGGTATTCGTCGAATTGGCGGGAATGCAGATGCCTATAAAAAACTGCTGAAAAAATTTGTCTTGAACCAAAAAAATACGGGTAAAAACATCCGTCATGCCATGGACATGCAGGATTTAGATGAGGCTGCGGGCCTTGCCCATATGCTCAAAGGGGTGGCAGGGAATATCGGCGCAACGGATCTCTATCAGGCATTAAAAAGATTGGAGCCTGTTTTGGCATCCGGTGATGCCGGGTTGATAGCCCAGGCCGTGGACAGCACATGCGATATCCTTGACAATACCATAGAAATCCTTGCGACCGTTCAGGAAACCAAGGGCTTTTCGGCAGACCCGGATCGCACAGGCCCCATTGATAAAAGTGAAACTGAGCCCCTTTTTAACAGGCTGTATCAGCTACTGCAAACCTTTGATCCAGAGGCCGAACAGACCCTGGACATATTAATGGAAAAAATGGGAGGATCTCCAATGGGTGAAGGCCTCAATCGGATACATAAAAAACTGGCCGGGTATGATTTTGAGGGGGCAATCGATGAACTGGACGTCCTGGGACATACGTTTAATATAACACCCATGCCCTGATGGACACAATGAATATAGGGTCGTAGACGCGGAGCCAAATGGCTGTATGCCGCCCCCGGGGAGGGGTAATGGAAGCGACCCGGAACTGTTAGACAGCCCAATTGGTCTGTTCCATTACCCCTCCCCGGGGGCTCTGCTGAGGGTACTTGGACACTTCCTTTTCATATAAAAAAAATATCAATGGGTAGAAGCCATGGAGCACATGGAAAAAAAACAAACTATTCTGGTGGTGGATGACATTCCGGAAAATTTGGATATTTTAAAGGGAATATTTCAATCGGAGTATACCCTGCGCCTGGCAGTTAACGGTGGTCTGGCTCTGAAGATCGCAAGACAACTGAAACCGGATATTATCTTGCTGGATATCATGATGCCGGATATGAACGGGTATGAGGTCTGCAGGCAATTGAAATTAGACAGGAAAACAAAGGATATTCCCGTTATTTTTCTCACTGCCATGACCGAAGAGCAGGATGAAGCCCAGGGACTTGCCCTGGGGGCAGTGGATTATGTGGCCAAACCTTTCAGCCCTGAGCTGGTGAAATCAAGGGTGAGAAATCATCTTGAACTCAAGCGGCACAGGGACAGCCTTGAAACTCTGGTTGAAAAAAGAACTCGGGAGCTGGAACAAAGCCATCATACCGCCATTTTCATGCTGGGAGAGGCCGGTCATTATAACGATACAGATACCGGTGTCCACATCTGGAGAATGGCGGCATATTCAGCCGCAATTGCACGGCGGGCCGGGTGGCCGGAAAAAGAGGTGCAGCTGCTCAAACTGGCCGCGCCCATGCATGACACCGGCAAAATAGGTATCCCTGATGCCATCCTCAAAAAACCCGGTAAACTCAATCATGGGGAATGGGAAACCATGCAGACCCATTCGGCAGTGGGATACAAAATCTTGGCCAAAAGTGATGCCCCCCTGTTCAGGCTGGCGGCAGAAGTGGCCTTAAATCATCATGAAAAATGGGATGGGACAGGCTATCCCGGGGGATTAAAAGGAGAGCACATCCCTGAAAGCGCCAGAATTGTGGCCATTGCGGATGTGTTTGATGCCCTGACAATGAAACGTCCCTACAAAGAGGCCTGGCCCCTGGATAAGGCCTTTGACGAAATACAACGGGGAACAGGGACACACTTTGATCCCCAACTTGCTAAAAATTTTATGGCCATAAAAACGGAGATCATTGAAATAAAGTCCATTTGTGACCGAAAAGAGACCCATGGGACCCTTATTTTTTCCGACATTATCGATATTTGAAAATTAAAATAAGGGCATCCTTCAAAAGTAGTTGACAACTTTTTTTGATCATACCCCATTTGCTGGGCTTTTCCCAAAAGACTACAAAGTACTTTTTAGGTCATATGAAGGATGGCAAAATAAAGCATCTTCTTTTTCCAGACACTTATGAAGGAAATGAAGCAATGAACGTCGCAGATCAAATGGCAGAATATCTGAACAGCAAGGGTGCAGCTACTCCGAAAACCATCGCTGATGCAATCCCTGAGCTGAGCCAATGCGGAGGAGCTGAACGTGCTTTGCTTTTGCTCCGGCTGAATCCCAAGTTTGAGCAAATGAACACCGACGTCAACATCATGGAAGGCGGCCGTGAGGCCTTTAACCGGCGTAAGGAGATCTATCAGATATGGAAACCTTAGAAATCATGCAAATCCTCTCCCAGGGAGAAGACAGTGAACACCAGTTTAAGAGAAATATTAATAATAGTGATGCCCTGGCTATCGAGATCATTGCCTTCAGCAATAGTTTAGGCGGCAAGATTTTTATTGGAGTCAATGACGATGGTTCTGTTGCCGGTTTAACTGCGGATGACGTCCATCGTATAAACCTGATGTTATCAAATGCGGCAAGTCAGAATGTCAAACCAGCGGTTAACCCCCTGACCAGGATTACCATGATTGACAATCAGCGCATTATGATCATTGATGTTCCCAAAGGGATCAACAAACCCTATCAGGATAAGAATGGCGTAATATGGGTCAAGAGTGGTGCCGATAAAAGAAAAGCAACGGCCCGGGAAGAAATTCAGCGTCTTTTTCAGGATTCCGGCAGTGTGCATGCCGATGCATCCCCTATACACAACTCAACTGTAAATGATATTGATCAGAATGTTTTTAATCGGTTTTTCAAGGAGGAGTTTGAAGAATCGCCGGAAGATCAAGGGATTCCCCTGATAAATATTCTTGAGAATATGAATCTTGCAAAAAATGGAGAACTAAATCTTGCAGGCATGCTTCTTTTTGGCAAAAACAACAAATTCAAGTTGCCGGTATTTTTAGTTAAATGTGTCTGCTATCCAGGCAAGGATGTTCATGAAAAAGAGTATCTTGAAAGTCAGGACAATACGGGTACGCTTTCTGAAGTTTTTCAGCAAACAAATGCATTTATGAACAGAAACATAAGAAGTCTTCAGGGAGAACAGGGAGTAAACTCCATTGGCGTTAAAGAAATTCCGAAAATAGTATTCGAAGAATTAATAACAAACGCTTTGATTCACAGAAATTATTTTATCTCTGCACCAATCCGTATTTTTATTTTTTCTGATAGAATTGAAATAATAAGCCCTGGACACTTACCCAACAATTTGACGATAGATAACATAAAATCTGGTAATTCAAATATTCGAAATCCTGTTTTAACCTCATTTGCTACAAAATTATTACCCTATAGAGGTCTTGGCAATGGAATCAGGCGAGCATTGAAAGCCTATCCGCACATTGATTTCATTGATGACAGAGATGGGAATTTATTCAAATGCGTTATTGGGCGCAGATAAGAAAAAGGAGCGCATTAATTGCATCTCAATCTTAAATCCGCCCGGCATTTAATCAATCATCTTATCTCATGGGGTGAGGTCTCCCGCTTTGAACTGGATAGCATTGCCGGTGCTCAGGACTGGATAGCTTTGTTTGAACAATCTGGTGTTGTTCGCCCGGTCAATGGGAACAGGGTTTCCAGCCACCGTCATCAAGTCCTCTGTATTACCTTGAACTTGCGAAGAAAAAACTTTCAGAGGGTGATTATGTATCCTATTTAAATTCCAGGGTGGGTTTCGATGATATCAATGAATGATTTTTTAACCCATTGTTTTTATTAACACTGAAAATCTATTTTTTTATATCAAACAATGTTTACCATAAAATTTAAATAGGATACGTGATTATCAAGGTGCTTTGGAAGCTGCAGAAGCTGCAGTTGATCGCAGTGATGAACACCCTCAGTACCTCAGGATTTCATCAAACATTTTGTTCAAACAGGTCACCCATTGGGTGACCTGTTTGAAAAAGTCGACGCGAATAGGGCATGTAAAACTCCCTGAAGAATTTGACTATTTTTGGGAAAAACAAACAACCAGGTTAAATATTAAGATCAAACCCGCCCAAATACTTTTCCAGTTTTTCCCTGTTTTCACTTGTGAGGGCCGGGCAGCTTTCCGGCCCTTTGGCCCCTTCGACAACACGGGTGGCAAACACCAGGCAGGTGGGTTCTTTGCATTCTCTGCAATTGGTTTTCGGCAACAGTTTTAGTATTTCCATCAATTTTGGCTGGGGCATGGCTTCAAAACTGGGGGTGATGCTATCCTTCTTTTCCCAGGCATCATTGATTTCCCGTTTGAGCCATTCAACTATTTTTCGGGCTTCGGCTTCATCCTTTAAGGCATTGATGGCGATCTTTTTTTGATAAATGGTGATCAGTTTACCCTGTGATTTAAAGGTCACCGACGGGGGATCTTTCATATAAGTGGATCCTCCCAGCACGGAATTTACATAGGGAATGGCCCCGGAAACATCCTGGTCCAGATGGGCAAAACAAAGAACACCCATTGCCCCGGGCATACATTCGGAATTGACAATTTCAAGTTGATAATTTTCCAACAGCATAAAAACTCCTTTTATCTTAAAATGCGATGACTCAGTTTTTTCAGCCAATTTTAGGAGAAAACAGTGGTTATAAACTGGCGGTTCGACATGCGGATACCTCAAAAAATTTCCAGATGGGTACCCAGGATACGCAAGCCGATGACAATCAGGATCACCCCGCCAGCAACCGTCATGTGTTTTCCGAACAGCGTTCCCAGACGGATGCCGATTTTGATGAATAGAAATGACATTGCCGATGTTATAATACCAATCATAATGCTGGGATACCAGATGCTGATATCAAGCATGGAAAGGCTCAACCCCACGGCCAGGGCGTCAATGCTGGTGGCCACGCTGAGCATGACCATGGTCACCCCCCGGGAGGGATCATTGACGGGGGCATCGGTGGTATGATCCAGCCCCTCCTGAATCATTCGACCCCCTACAATTCCAAGCAAAGCCATTGCAATCCAATGGTCCACCGCCTTGAACTGCGACGCAAAACCGATACCCATGAGCCAACCAATGACGGGCATCAAAAATTGAAATAGACCAAAATGAAACGACAGCCTGAAAACCGCTCGCCCATCTTTCGCAAACCCGGCCGCCGCCGCTGCAAGGGAAACCGCCGATGCATCCATGGCAAGCCCCACGGCAATAAGAATAATTTCAAAAAAAGTCATGGCGAATACGTTTTCCTCCTGATCTACCTGTTCAATGCTACCACATCTTCCAGGCCAGGGTGAGGCCTCATTTCTTTTGACAAAGTTCTGGCAGTGGCATAGCATAATAATTAAAAAACAACAGGAAAAAAACAGATGAAACACAAAGCCGTTACCATCAACATTCCCGGTCAGGGGGCTGTATCCGGTATTCTGGACGGACCGGATCACCTTAACGAAAACAGTTCCACCGGCATCGTATTTGCCCACGGCATGTCCAACGACATGAATCACCCCTCCCTCCAGGGGGTGGCCCAGGGCCTGGCCGATTTGGGATACATCACGCTTCGGTTTAATTTTTTCTACAAGGACAAGGGCCGTAAATCCGCTGATCCGGACCACCGGCTTATCGCCTGCTGGCAGGCAGCCCTGGATCACCTGGTCCACCACAGCGGTTATGAGATGGACACCGTGGTGGCGGCGGGAAAATCCCTTGGTGCACGCATCGCCTCTTTGGCCGCAGCCAGCGGGGAGATCGCCCCCCACCGCATCATTTTTCTGGGATATCCCCTCCACGCACCGGGGCGAAAGGAAAGCCTCAGGGATGCACATCTTCCCGCTATTACAGTGCCCATGCTCTTTTTTGAAGGCACCCGGGACCCCTTTTGTGACCTTGATCTTCTGTCCGGTGTTATTGACCGTCTGAGCGTACCCGTGGAACTGGAGATTATCCAGGGGGGCGATCATGGATTCAAGCTGCTGAAATCCGATCCCCGGGAACCCACCGAAGTTTACCGCCAGATTGTGGAAAAATGCCATCAATGGCTGACCCGGTAATGGCTCATCCGGGCAGCGCGGATGGTGCCTCTTTTGGGGGTGATCATAACATCGGTCAGTCATTAACATTAGTGGGCCAACGGGGTCAGCTTGTGTTCTTGGAGGCTGAGGCTTTTATCAGGATCCATGCTTTTGACAATGATTTGGATTTAAATTAAAAACTAAGCAAAAGCGTCAATAACGCCAGCCTGACCCGCCCCAGACTGGCCGATGTAAAAAATAATCATTGAAGCAAATCTCTTTTAATTGTATGTTTATCGAATTTGTTGTGATTTGCAATAATTCATTGCAGATTAATTCATTACAGATCAATTTACTATTTACAATAAACGTAAGTATTCTGGTTGGTTCTGTAAATGTTTGGCCAGTGCCCCATATTCGTTTAGTTGGGACTGCGTAGCATACGATTGCTATGTGAGCAGGCCCAAATGAGTGAAGATGGGGTGCTGGCCGAATATTTACCAATAAACTGAGCAAATTTTTCATAAATAAGGGGTTTCCTTGAATTTATCACACCGTCTTTTTTTCTTATTCACATCAGCATTCATTTTTGTTTCACTCACCGGTATGGTTCCCCAGCAGACAGAACCGCTTGTTGAAAGCCAGACGACACTTCAATCAAAAAACACCCCAGATAAAGTCACACAACACACCACAAGTTTGCCCGCCTCCCTGCAGCCCTCCCCGGGAAAACGATATTGTGGCATTTCCATGGATGGTTACAGGCTTAAAACCGGCGTGGTAAAATCAGGGCAGACCCTGGCCCATCTGCTCAATCCCCATGGTATTTCCAACGCCGCCATTTTCCAGGCGGCCAAAATATCAAAGCCTGTTTTTGATGTTCGGCGCATTAAAGCAGGTAACGCCTATAGCCTGATTTCTTCCCCAAAGGATGATAACCAGATCAAATACTTTATATATGAGCAAACATCCACAAGCTATGTGGTATTTGCCTTTGATAAGCCCATCCAGGTGTATACAGGGGAGAAAAAAGTTGACATAAAAACCAGAACCCTTTCTGGAACCATTACAAGTAATCTGTGGAACGCAGCAAGGGATTCTGGAATGAGCCAGGATTTGATCTACGCCCTGGGGGATATTTTTGCCAGCACTATGGATTTTCGTCGTCTGCACAAGGGCGATGAATTTAGGATCACCTTTGAAGAGAAATTTGTGGATAATAAATGTGTTGGTATGGGACATATAAAAGCCGCACAACTCACCTGTTGTAATCAAACCTTCCAGGCTTTTGGATACGAAACCAATGGGCTGTTCAGTTATTATGATGAACGAGGAAACAGCCTGGAAAAATCCTTTTTAAAATGTCCCCTGAAATACAGTCGAATCAGTTCAAAATTTACCACAAGACGTCTTCATCCCATCAAACAAAAATACATGTCCCATCCCGGCATTGATTATGCCGCTCCCAGGGGGACACCTGTTAGAAGTGTGGGGGATGGCACCATCATTTTCAAGGGGTACTGCAAGAGTGCTGGAAATTATATTAAAATTAAGCATACCGGTGTGGGTATCAGTGAATATATGCACTTGTCAAAATTTAATGCCCGCATTAAAAAAAATCAAACGGTTAAAAAAGGGCAGATAATCGGATATGTGGGCAGCACCGGTTATGCCACAGGTCCCCACCTGGATTTAAGATTTAAAAAAAATGGAAAGTATGTGGATTACAGCAAAATGAACCTGCCCACCGGTAAATCATTGGTAAATCCCCATAAAGAAATGTTCCTGAAACAGGTGGCCACGATAAAGCAGCAATGGGAAGATGCCCCAAGGGTCTCTTTAAACATTCCGGCAAAATCGCCTGATATCGTATCCAGTACTGAAAAGAGATAATAAATTACTGAATCTTTCTTGATTTTAATATGTTTTTTATTTACCATGCCCCAGTCAATACGTGAAGAACAAGCAATATCTAAACAAAACGAATTTGATAAATTTCATTCATGGGTTTTCCCCATTGCTTTTTTTCACCTCCAACCATTCCATAAAAGGAGTTCATTATGACACTAAGAGCCAGGGATATCATGGTAACGTCGTTTGATGTAATCCACAAAGATGCCTCCA
>Ga0307929_1001483_pt1 | contig 17584 bp, 8 predicted proteins | sample AceLakmetage1330_FD_203160 | JGI IMG/M metagenome (GOLD analysis project Ga0307929, IMG submission 203160) | Saline water microbial communities from Ace Lake, Antarctica - #1330 | ecosystem: Environmental > Aquatic > Non-marine Saline and Alkaline > Saline | place: Antarctica: Ace Lake...
CGTCAGACAGAGAGACTGAAGATCGTTTCTGGCTTCGACACTCTCCGCGGTTCCCTTTGCAGCCCCATCCAATGGATAGAGTGCGTCCGCGACTTCAGGTGTCATACCCACCGGCGCGCCCTGCTTCAGAAAAAGAATACTGCGCCCCTTCTCCTCAACGAACGTTCTGAGGCCATCCCATTCCTCAGGGGTCAGCATGCCCGCGGGGACGTCACCAATCACAACGAGATCGTAGGTCTCAAGTGTAGCCAGATCGCGCGGCCATGTCCCCTTCTGTGAACCCCGAAGCAGTTCGGCGCCCTCTTGGGCAAGCACAACAATAGCGTTCAGTTCCACATAGTCCAACCGCCCTAGAATGTTGAGCGCAAAGCGCGTTTCCCAACGCGGCTTCCAGTCCAGAAATAGTACTTTAGCTTTGTGCTCTCGGACCTGCACCACAAAGTCCTGTTCATTATTGCGACGCGGAAACACCTCTCCGTCGACCGACGGGATATCAACCGTATACCTGAACACCCCAACATCATGGGGTGTTATTGATAGCATCAGTTCAACCTCAGACGCGTCCGAACTGGTGCATTCCTGCTCCGTTAGAACAGTCTCGTCTTGCCGTATTCGAACCCGGAAATGGGTGCCTGCAACCAGAGCAGTCTTAACCCGAACCCGAACTCGCACGGGGCTTTTCTGTACGCCATACGGCGGAGCCTCAACCTCAAGTACGGCGGCATCCAAAGGGCCTCGCAAACTCCCTACGCCAGCCGTGCATAGTGGCACCTGTTTCCGAACCGCAACCTGGATAAGGGCGTCAGGGCTAACGCCACACAGATCACGCCCATCTGTGGCCAAAAGCATCGCCGCAACAGGAAAGGGGTTGAGTTCCGAAAGGAGGCTAACACCTTGCTCAAGGAAATCCGTTTCACCGTGCTGCGCGGTGGCCGCCTCAGTCGAAAAATCGCTCAACGCCACAAGCGATCCGTCAATAAGGCGCTTCACCTGGAAACGCTGGGACGGCAACAGCGCTGCCAGTTCATCCTTACTCGCCGTAATGGACTCCGTTAGCAATGCCAACCGAGACGTCCCCCTAATTTCATCTGCAGCGGCAGCCAACGCCGCCCCCCCCGCTTCCGTCGCGACGTCATCTAGGCGCGCTTGCAACATGTGGAGGGCAGTAGCGGCAGTCGCCAGGTCGTCACAGACTGAATCGAATACGTCACCACCAAGGTGCCGATCGCCAATAAACAGCGCATCACTCCGGTGCTTCAGACCGGTAACCCGTGTGGTAAGCGCGGCGAGGTCGGTACTCATATCCATCGAGAGCCCTGCCATGCTGCCACCGAACTCGAAGAAATGGTCAAAATGGGAAAGCAGTAACGACTGAATCGCTTCCGATTTATGCCAGAACGTATCGCGTTGCCTATCGCCATCGCGCGACAGTGACTGAAAGCGACGCAACGTCCCGGCAATTTCTTGCACATCCATCGCAAGATCATAAAAGGGTTGCGGAGCCCCTGCGATCGCACCTCGAAGGCGTCTGCGCAAATTGACTGCATCGTGCTCGTCCATCCGGTTATCGCAGACAGACATGCTCTCGGAATCATCCAGAAGAATCAGTATTCTACCCGGGTAGGTAAGAATCTTCTTCAGAACAACGCTGGGGCGAAATGCAAGAAAAACCACCCCGGCAAGAAATGCACACCGTAGTAGAGGCAAGAAAACTGCATGCCAACCTGCCAAGACTCTCTGTTCTTTTCGATAGAGAAACCAGCCAACCGCAACGATCAGCGGCAGAGCCAGCAAAAGCCACCACGGGGAAACCGAGGAGGCATACTGAAGGGCCCATTGTGATGTATAGTTTGGCTTCACACAAATTTCCTTTGCATCAACATCTCACCCACAGCAAGAATGAGCAGTATGGCAATCACGCTGGCATAGACATCACGTCCACGCTGCGAACCCGCCAGCACAGAATCGAGTGCCTCCCATGACGCCACTTCCTCAAGATCAAACCGTTCCTTGATCCGTGTCATAGCAGCAGCATCGACGCCTCTAAGATCACTGTCCATACGCACGCCCTGAACACCATACCAGACTCTCTCATGGCTTGAGGCCCCAACCACGATCAAGGATCCCAGACCACTGTGGCCAGCCCCCCCCGGCAAGGTGGCAACGCGACCTGAAGCCGTCGTGCCGACAAGAAGCGATCGCGGCGTTTGTCCGTCCTGACTGAACTGCACACCCGCGGGATCGTCAGGCCCCTCGACGCGAAGATGAATGGCCTCAGAGCGATCAACTGTCAGATTGTATGATGCGGAAGACCGGCCAGCCATAAAGAGTCGTGTCAGCAAGGCATAGCCTGTTTCTCTAACAATGAGACTGTTATTACGGCAGTTAATTCCAGCGGCCAACATCAAGACAGCACCCGGGTGATGCCGCTGCGCCACGGCGAAAGGATTGCCATTTGAGAGCTCCGCTAAAACTGCCGAACGGTCATCCGAAACCGTCAGATCAAACCACGAGTAAAATTTGACCGTGCCAATATCACCGTCTTGGCCGGTCTCAAACTGTTTAAGCGAAGGCGCGTTGAATCCGGTTTTGGAAATACTCTGAAAAATGTCACCCCCCAGCGGCCCCGCATGTAACTGGGCCAGCCCTGCAGGCAAAAGTCGTGATGCGCCAAACTGTTCGTTCCAGAGTTGCACGTTGACCGTGTCATCGGGAGCCAGAAGCAGACATCCACCACCCTGCACAAACTCTGAGAGAGTCTTCACAAGAACGGGGGAGACGGACGTCCCCCCGTCCACAACGACAATGTCCACCTCCTGCATTTTGGCCAGAGAACATTTCTCTCCCGAACATGCCGACACATGGATACGGCGTTCGTTGCCTAATGCCTCGGACGAGGACCCTGACGGCACCACGGTTTCTGCCAGCAAGTTGATAAACCCATACGAAGAATCAAATTTGGCGTTCTTGGCTTCATCCTTAAGCACCAGCACCGAAATGCTTTCCCGGACCTCCAGCCCTGCAGACAACTGATTATCGAAGACAAGCACATCATCCGCCAGTCGTGCGGTGACATAGTGCGAACCGACGGCATCCAACATGACATCTACATGTGCCCACGCATCCTGACCGGGCAGCATCGAGAGCCTTTGCTTGGCGACGTGTCTCCCATCGACCAGAATGTCGATCTCTGCGTCCTCAACCACAGTCTCTGCAAAGTTCCTGACTCGCACGAACACCCGACAGGGATGACCAACGAGCACCCGCTGTTGACTGACCTGAACACCCGTGACCGCAAGATTCCTGCGATCTTTCGTAGACACATTCACCCAGAATAGGCGAACCCCAGAATCGGGATTGATCTTCTCAACACCTTCCCACGTCCCCGCTTGATCGTCAGAAACAAGGTAGATCTCGGTCGATCTTCCGGCAGAACGGGCCAAAACCTCTTCCATGGCGACGGCCATTGAAATACGGGTTTCTTCGGGTGAGAGTTTATCCAAAACACGATGGCTAGCCTCTGCAGTCGTTACGAGTTCATCACTCACAACCCACTCGACGTCACGCCCGACCCTACACAACGACCATTTTTCACCTCGCCCCCACGTCGCGGTAAGTCGCTTGACGATATCCATGCCCCGACGCCAGGCGCTCTCATCACCTTCACCAGCCAACATACTGTAGGAACCATCAATAAGAATAACGCGGTGCACCCCTGTTCCACTTAGGGACGTGTTGTGTGACTGAAGGAGAGGACGGGCAAAAGCACAAACAAGAGCCAACAGAGCCAATACGCGCAATGCCAACAGAAGGAATTGATCAAGAAACAGTTTCTTCTTCAGCCTTGCGAGTGCGCGTTCCAGAACATAGTTGGCCCCCCACGGAACTTTAAGCGACCGAAACCGCATCAGGTAGTAAATGATGATCGGGATCAGACCAAGAGCCAACGCAAAGAGAAGTGTAGGATGGGCGAACGTCATTAGGTCTTTCCCTCTATCCCCATGCGAACGCAAAGGTATTCAGACAACACCGTCTCGATACGGTCACCGCTATTTAATGTGACAAAATGCATATTCTGTTTTCGACACCACGTCCGCCATTCCTCAAGCAGTGCCTGGTATTCCTCCAGGTAGATCTTTCGCAAAGGAACAGGATCAAGGCGATGGCGCTGCGCCGGATTCTCCAGATCTTGGAACTGTACCCACCGGTTAAACGGAAAGGTTTCCTCCAATGTATCGCGAACCTGAAACACCAACACTTCGTGGCCCTGCGCTTGAAGCCTCGCCATCTGCTGTTGTATGGGACCGGGATCGAACATCAGATCGGAAACCACGACAATGAGTCCTCGCCGTTCAGCCCGATCCAAAATAGCCTTCAGGCAGACCTGCAAACTGTCCTCAGCCGCAGGTGCACGATGGACAAGCGCTCGAAGGATCTGGACGAGATGCGTATCTGCCGAACGTACCGGTAGCCACAGCGTGTCATCTGAGGCCGTCATAACAAGCCCCACCGAATCGCGCTGCCTAAGGATTAAGTAGGCAAGGCTCGCAATAAGACGAGAACTCTGCAGGTGTTTCGAGCCTCCTTCGGATTCTTGTAGCATACTCCCGCTGCGATCCAGAACAAGCCGTACAGCCAAGGAGGTGTCTTCGATGTAACGCTTCACGAAGAACGCATCGTGCCGAGCCGATACTTTCCAGTCGATATGCTTCAGAGGGTCGCCCGGCTGATAGTTCTTATGGTGATCAAACTCTGTGCTAACCCCTTTACGGCGGCTCTTGTGGCCCCCATTCAGAATGCCCGCGACCACACGCCGCGCAAAAAGTTCAAGATGCCGCAGCGAGTCTCGCGCCTGCGCATCTAGCACATCATTGATCTGGTACGAATTCATACGATTAGGTCGCCGGGTGCAAGTAAGTCAGACACACACACATTATGAAACCGATTCGGACGGGTTGGGAACCGATGTGAGAATCTTCTCCACAATCATGTCAGTATCGATGCCCTCAGCAATTGCTGCATAGTTGGCAATGATCCGATGGCGCAATACGGGTTTAGCGACGGCATGAATGTCCGCCGTAGTGATATGGGCGCGGCCATTGAAGAATGCGTGGGCTTTTGCACCGAGAATCAGATTCTGACAGGCACGAGGTCCCGCCCCCCAGGATAGCCATTCTTTGGCATATGGCAGACAGTAGTCTTTGCTCACACGCGTGGCCTGCACAATTTTCACCACATACTCGTAGAGATCTTCACGCACCAGCACCTCGCGCACGATGCGCTGGTATTTCATGATATCTTCCCCGCTAAGGACCGTCTTGGGGGGATTGCTATAGTTCGTGGTCGTCCGTTTGATAATTTCGACCTCATCCAAGGTCTCTGGATAGTCGACAATAATTTTGTACATAAACCGATCCAGCTGGGCTTCCGGAAGATTGTAGGTCCCTTCCTGCTCGATGGGATTCTGCGTGGCAAGCACGAAGAAAGGCCTTTCCAGTTGATACTTGGCATTACCAATCGATACCTGTTTCTCCTGCATCGCCTCAAGCAGTGCCGCCTGTGTTTTCGGCGGGGTACGATTGATCTCATCGGCCAACACCATGTTTGCAAAAATGGGGCCCTTAACGAAAACAAACTCTTTTCGCCCTGTTTCCGGATTCTCCTGAATGATCTCCGTTCCTGTAATATCGGAAGGCATGAGATCAGGAGTAAACTGAACCCGACGGAACGTGATGCCAATCGCCTCCGAGATGGTGGAAACGAGCAGCGTCTTGGCCAGCCCGGGCACACCCATTAGCAGCGCATGGCTCTGACAGAAGATACACTGAAGCGTCAGATCAACCAGCTCTTCCTGTCCCACAATCACCTTGTGAATCTCACCCTTGACGCGGTCTAGAATATCACTAAATTCCTCGGCCGCTCCTGCGACTATATTTGTATCACTCATCAGGTTCTGATCTCCTCATTTTCTGATCGTCTCATTCGAATTCCGTGACGCCCTATTTCTTTCGCAGGAGGTGAACCCCATCGAGTACGCCCCCCGCCCACAGGTCACCATTCTGGCTCTCAACCACACACTTGATCGGAAGCCCTGTCTCAAGAGAATTTAACCAGGATGTACCGTCCCAATACCGTAAACCACCCTGCATCTGCGAGCTGACCCAAACCTTGCCATCGGAGGTCGCATACAGCAAATTGATCAACCCTTCATCTGTCAGGAAGCGCTTCCAGCTCTCTCCATCGTAACACCAGGCGCCACTTGCATTCGTGGCCACCCAGATATGGCCGGCTTTATCTTCCGTCATACTGACAACAGCCGACTTCTCATTGCTGAGGTACGACGTCCACTTGCCGTTCTCCAGCACGGCGACTCCGCGGCCCCACATGCCGCACCATATACGACCCTTGCTGTCTCGGAAAATCGTCTGAACATTCAATCCTTGTTGATGATGAATCATCACCTTTGTCCCCTTGGCGGGATCGACTTCGATAACACCATCACCATCGATGATGACCCATATTTTGCCATCCGATGTCTGAACCATATCAGCCACGCGCTTCTGCGCAAAAACATCCACAGGGGTCCACGTCCCGTTTGACTCTTCATACACCGTATTCACTTCAGTGCCCTTGTCCTTGGCAAGAGCCCACAGGCTCTTCTTGCCGAACCGAACAATAGGACTGATGGCCTTTCCGGCAAGGAGGGGCTCACTAAGCCCACCCTGATCAAGCATGTACAGCCCCCTGCCAGTCCCCACAGCATACCGGTCTGTCGCTATTTTCAGAATATCCCAGACCTGGATACTGGCTTTTTTCTCTCCGCGCTTCACAGAAACAAATGAACCACCCCGGTACACACTTACACCTGACAACGTGCCCACCCATGTTTCACCCGCCATCGGTTTGATGAACTGAATTTCATTGCCCGCCAATTCGGGGCTCTGCTCCATTGTAATGTTCTGCCACTTATCCGCGGCAGACGCCGTCCCAACACACGCACATCCAAGTAGCACCATCATCGTGACGGGGATAAAACTGTTCTTCATCGTATATTCTCCCAAAGTAAGTGAATGCGGCCCACGACACGTTCATAGAGCACAGCAACAAACGAATAGACCTTCTTCGAGGCCTCTATCTATATTTCAACTCAAATTCTGTCTTCGAGGCCAGATCACCATTTAACCAGTATCGCGACTTCATGGGCTTTCCATCGTCTTCGAACCGTTTTTCCTCGCCATGCATCACATCGTCTTTGAACGGGACGTCACTCTTGAGTTTGCCATTCTCGTAGTATTGCTTAACGGAGCCTATCACCTTCCCCTGTGCATAGACCAGCGTCCTGCGGGGCTTACCGGTTTCTGGCCAGTAATCAGTCAACGTTCCGTCACGTTTCCCGTTCTTAAGCGTACACTCACGCATGAGCGTTCCGTCAGCGGAGAGCGTCGTCGCCACCCCATGTGGCCGTCCTTTCACATACGACGTGGTCGATGCAGGTTTCCCATCTGGATGAAACGTTCTCCGTGTGCCCTGAATCTGACCGTTCACCCATGGCACCTCTGTCTTTAGATATCGGGGATGCACATTATAGACGCGTTCAGGCCCTTGTTTGCGACCATTTACCCACGTGACAGTGCTGAGAGGATTACGCGAACGCGGCTTGAAGAACTGCTGTTCACCATCTTCTTCGCCCGCGGTATTAAGATAGACGAGTTCATACACAAAAGGCTCAAAGCGCAAGGTACTTGCGTTGTTTCCGTTATCAAAGAAACGATCAAGCGTCATTCTGATTTTGTAACCAACCGGTAACGCCTTTACCGCCTTCTCGACCAATTGCTTGCCAAATGCAGGTGCACTATCGGCATCTTCCACAATCACAACCTGCTTCTCGCTCTCCTCGGCCATCGCCCGGAAGCCACCCAAGCTCCCGATCAGTAGCATGCTCACCGCCAACAAATACCTGAAATTCATGGCTATCCTCTCTCAACTGCGACCGCGATAGATACGGTCGCCGCTTGTACATTCATTCCTGATCTCAACGCTGCACGGCTAAACGACACTCGTAATTATTTCGCTCTGCGCCGACGACGGGAACTGTTATGTGCTGGCCCCCCTTTGCCATACAAGATTCGGAAATCATGCGGTCTAACGAACACTGTGGGTCCATAACTCTCCATCCCATCGTTCTTGGAGAAAAGCGGAACGTGGCCCTTATCATCAAGATCCTCAAGCACAACGTGCCCGATGCCCGTGAACGTTGCACCCGGTTTACCCCAATCACTTCGCTCCGGTAGGTGCGTAAAATCATGCTGTCCAACCACGTCACTCTCCTGCAGCATATTTGGCCCACCAAATAATCCCGGAGGATCCATCACATACAACGTATCACGAACAGCCTTCTCGCTTTCATTTGCGATCACCATCAGAGCCTGATAGTAACCCTCCTGTCCAACGATCGGCCGCCGATAAACCGTCACGTAGACCTTCTCCAAGGGGTTTTCCACGTCTGCACTGAAGCTCGATCCGGGAATCCACGGCTGCCCAAACCGAGCGACCCGTTGCGAACGCCAAAAAGGGATGACTTCTGTCTTTCCATCGCTCTTGAAATATCCGAATTTCTGCAGGGCGCTCAGGATACGTGCTGCTTCTGTACGGTGAGCCACACTGGATACGTCCAACCCCAAGTCCAACAACAACGCACGACCCAGCAATACGCGATCAGTCGAGGGATTGGCCCCCGCATGACTCAACTGCGCAGCATTGGATCGCATCATGACGGTGTTGCCCGTGTGCGCACCTGCCAAGTAACGCATGAGTGCCATGGGATAGGTGCCAATATGGTCTGTTTTCGCCGACAAGGCGTCGCCTCCTGCCGGGCCTGTCAACACCGTTAGATCAGAGAAACGCTCCATCACGGTGCCCCTATCTGCACGCAGCACCGGGATGGCCTTCGCTTGGGTCCACTCCTTCAGGGTTACGGTCCCGCCTGTTGCGGAACTGTCGTCCGGCCACTCCAACCAAGCCGTCTTTCGATGACCCATCATTTTTGAAGAGACAGGATGCACCAGAATCGCAAACTTGACACGTTTCTGCTTGGAGAGTTCGGTGGGCCTATTGACAATCATGATACGCCACGTCAGCTGACCAACGTCATCCCGCTCAAGCGTCATCGTCGAAATTTCCGAGTCAATACTCCAACCGTCCCCCGTCTCACAAAGCCAGGTAAAGCCCCTGTCACCGCTTCCCACGTAGAGATGCGTGAGGACACCGGGAATCGCCTGAACGCCAATCCGTTTTGCGTCTTTGGCCGCATTACCCCACACGAGGCCTTCGCCTTGACCAATAGTGAACCGTGAAGCAGGATAGGCCTCAAGCTTCGCCGCAGTCGGCTGCCCCGGAATAACGACGTCCACGGGTCCAAGAATGGGCACGACGATCGACAGCGATTCGATCTTGCCGCCGCCATAGGTAAGGGACCCTTCAATAGAACCGTCAGGTCCATAGGCCAAGGCCAGCCCTACATCCAAACTACCCGCTCGTAGACTAGACTTGCAGACAACGTTTCCACCCTTCAAACCCGGCTTTGCGGCTTTAACAACCTGCGCAATCGCAACGTTACCATCAAGAGTCGCCTCAATCACCACGGGGCCGTTTAAGATGGCCCCCCGTCCCAGCCCCACAAGCCCACTCCAGCTTTTGTCTGTTTTTCCGCGCCGCTCCAGCGGCAGCTCACCGTCAACAGCCTTGATCTCAATCTGAGCAGGTAACCCGCTCTCTGACAGGGTAAAGCGATGCTTCCCTGTTACAACACCGTCACGCGTCAACTGGATTTCAGGTAATTCAACCGCTTGCGACTGGTGAATCCACAGCCCACCCAACACCGCGATCAAAGCAAGTATGCGTTTACTTTCCATCATCACTCCTTCACAACTTCTCAGCGTGCTCGGCATACAACAGTCGGAAACTGTGATACGGCACATAAACAGGCCCGTATGTTGACGATGCGCCATTCGCACCGGCAACAACATCCCCGGACTCCACATCCATAAGAACGATTTCATCTGCTCCGCGTGCAGCCACGGATCCCCACCACGCCTGAAGCGCCTCGGGCACATCCGTCTGCGCCAGGACCTGCCCGGCCGTCAACGTATTCTTCCCGCCCAGCAACCGTTCAGCATTCAATAGCTTTAGAGGAAGTTCTACGTCCGCATCCGTCTCATTCATAATCACAAACAGGGACTTGTATCCCTTGCGCCCATCATCTAGAGCACGTCTGTAGACGGTAACCTCGACGTTCCCAGCCATTCCAGCAAGGATGGAATCAGCCCGCTTCTCAGCTTTCTTTCCCTGCCCCCAACCCACTAGGTCAGCGGTCCGCCAGAACGGAATCATTTCCATCCCCTGGTCCTTGAAGAAACCAAACTCGTGCAACCAATGAAGAAGCGGAAGAATCTCCTCCTTCTCCCAGATCTGCCCATGAGGCCCCGTCATAGAAAGGCCAATATCGTGCAGCAAAGGGATCCCAATGAACTCACGGATCAGACGAGGATTATCCCCTGACGGTATATTTTCCGGTGCCTCAGGAGCCAATCGAGTGATCAAACCACTCCAGTTGTGCGCCATCCGCCGGTACAGCGAATTCGGAAACATTTGTAGCATATCGACATCATAAGTTCGGTGCGTGCCGCCGCACTCTTCCACCAGAGAACAATCATACGCAAACGATTCATAACAAGTGGCTTCATTGTTCGCCCACAAGTAGTTTCTGTTCGGAACCTTGTTCTGAGCCATAATGCGCGACAGACGTTTGAAGGCGCTACGCATCGTGCCGGTGGTAAAACCATCCTGCCATGGCAGTTCGTCTTCTTTCACATCTCCAGAATCCCGCAGGTAGGCCGCCCCCTCAACAAGGCTTGACGACCGATAGACCGGCCAGGTCTCGTCCCACCACCAGCCATGACGTCTGCCAATCCTTACATGACGCTCAAACCAGTACGCGATTTTGTCCTCGAAGTATCTGTCGACACCCATCCCACGACGCTTAAGCTCATCCCAACGCGCCTTGGCCTTTTCCTCTTCGGTCATGTTCTCGGTATCAAACCTTCTTGGGGGAATATTGCCAGACCCTTTGTTCTGGTAGTACCTCCAGTACAAGGGTCCTGTCGGGCCCCATTTCTGGATCTCGTCGTCTGTGATGTCCTTGATTGCGTCCGCGTCTCTGTTCTCACAATACGTCATCATGGATCGCGCTTTGCTCTTGAGCAACTCGTCCTCTTTGGAGAAATCACCCCCGAAATACTCATCAGCCCATACCCCACCCCGCCAGAACCAAGCCAGCTGTCGAAAATGCTCTGGTTTCGGTTTCGAGGGATGCGTGAGCACGGTGAACTTGATCGTTCGATTGCCCGAGATCTTTGCTTTCTGACTGACAAATTTCACACGCCATGTCAGATCACCTTTAGCGTTACGCTCCAATGTCATGGATGAACCATCACGGCCGATGATCCAGTCCTTGTCAGAATCGGCAAACCAGGTAAACGCACGATCACCACTGCCAAACCATAACCACGGCATGAAATGCGAGTAGTAGAGATCTGGACATTCCATGTCGGCACTGTCCCATACCACACCCACCTGATTGGGAATGCCACACTCCCATACATCAGCCCCAGGCATGCCGCCGCCTTTGGCGCCGCTTGCTTTGAGATCAACGAGTCCGGCGATATCCACAACCATCTCGAAGCCATCGATATCCACGCTCTTGGCGCTACCATAAGTGAGTTCACACTGCATCGCGCCATCGCAATCGTACTGCGTTTTCAGCGCCACATCCAACGGTCCCACTTTCAAAGACGACACATACTCGTGTTCACTCTTCCACTGCCGAACCAATGCCGCAGGCTTCACGATCGTTTCCCCTGTGCGTTTGCCTCCAGAAATAACTTCCAGACGGAACGGCCCGCGGAGCTGTGGCCCACGCCCCATCTCCAACAGCTCAGAAGGCGTGAGCGAATCGCTCGTCGCACGCTTTTCAAGAGGCATCTCTCTCATATCGGGCTTTATGGAAATTTGGGCGGGCAATCCAGATTCCGATACGGCGAAGGTGTGTTTCAGCGTTTCAAAACCATCTGGGGTCTTCTGTATCGGGATAAAGGGGTCCCAAACTCGGTCTTCAAGACCGTTCTGATTCTCCTGCCATTCCCACTTTTCATAAGTGAATGGCTCAGGATTGCGCTCACCCACAATGCGCTTATTCTTGTCGAATAGCAGCAGAGAGATCTTGTATTCCTGCTCATTTTCAAACTGAGGAACGTCAAGAACGATACAGGCAAATTCCCCCTTGAACGGAGTTGTTTTCGAGGCGATAACCGTGCCCTTTTCATCATGCTTCATCAGCGTGAGCTTGGCCTCCACCGCCCGTTTAGCATCTTCGCTCGCACCATGGATCCCGGTATCAACAATGCCCTGTAGTTTCTTGGTGTATGATGAGAATTCATAACTGAACTCAAAATCCCTGCGAGGGGGGCGCATGGACTCAATCACATCGAGTCTACGTCTTTTGAATGCAATGCGATCTTCGCCTTTAAGAACTACCCCCCCATCCATGGAGTGAAAGTCGATCAGACGGGTACGGAAAAGAATTTTGGCCGGACGCCCCGCGCTACGCACATCGAACCATAGTGTGTTACCATCACGACTAATGCCCGGGAACGGTCGACGCAGTCTAAGCTTTTTCACTTCACCCGGCCTCAATTCAACCAAGCCCTCGTTCAACTCAGGCGCGTCATAACTGGAATAGACAAGCCCTTCCTGACTTTCCACGAAGAAACCCAATCGTACTGTCTCCGAACGTGTGTTGTGGTTCTTCAACGTGATCTTTACATCAATGATATCCTCCATGATGGGTCCGAGTTCATTGATCTGAACAACGGGCGATGCTGAGTCAAATACAAGTTTGGTCTTTGTTGTATTCCATACATGTTTGTCAAAGACGTTGAAAAACTTGCTGTTTCCTCCAATACCCCTCACGAACCAACAGCGATACGCCGTTCCGTCAACAGGAGGCAACGTGACAATCGGCTTCCCGTCATCGCCCTTACCTGCATAATTTCCGTACACCATGGACTTCAGAGGAATCGCAATTTCCATAGTCCAGCGCGTTCCCGTCACTCCACTACGAATAACCGCTTTGGACTGCCAGCGATTCTGCTCCCCTCCGTCTACGCTCCAATGCAGGTCGGCCATCGTGTCAAAGGGATTCACAAACCACTTGAACAGACCCAAGCGAAATCCCTCAGCATTGTTCTCACAGGGCCGCAGTTCCAGCTCAATGTGGTCATCCCAGATGAGACCATACTGCGGGTGATGCGTGACGTCAGGAAAGCGTCCACGCGCTCTCAACCAGGAATTCTCGGGATAGACCGGAGACGAATAACAAATATAGAGGTTCTCTTTATCGAAACCTGAATAGATCTGAAGCTGTGTTTGCTGCGGAGCCAAATAGACAAAAGAGGCCTGAGAATAGTCATACCAGAACCCCGTTGCCGAGGCCGAATCTTCCCACTCCCCCTCATCCATCACGCCATCAATGACTGGCGTCTTTCGCATCTGCGGAATTCGCAGGATAGGGGTGTCTACTCGTGCGACTTCTCCGTACGAGGTCGGTGACTCTACGGCAAAGGCTATGTCGAATGCGAACAGTCCAGAGAACGTCAACATTCCAGCCATTCCAATTTTCAATAATCGCTGCATAACAGTCCCTCGATTTTTTCTTGCCTCATGTTCGCGAAATGAGTCCCAGATTCTCGATACCATCCCCATCAAGGTAGTAAGTTACTCAACAGAACACAAGGGATATTCATATTATTCTTAATGCCAACTTAACCAGGGTAACAAGTTACTCAACAAAAAACAAGGGCTACACAAATAAAGTAACAACTCCGCATCTTTTGAACCGCGAATGGACGCAAATGAACGCGAATCTGAATACGCATATAGTAGCATTCATTTGTGCTCCCGTTCCTAAGGTTTCTCAAGCAATCCATGCTCCTGGTCCAGAACGATTCGGTGACGCACCCCCTTTAACACGATAGTGAATGACAGGCTTGTCCACGTGTCCGGCAACTGCGGCTTGAACGTCAGCACCTCAGACCGTAAGTCCATCCCCGCAAAGCCAAAGACAGCGGCTTGCCAACATCCACCAAATGCCGCTGCATGTAATCCATCACGTGTCACCTGCTTGATGTCATCCAGATCGAGCGCCATAGCCCGCTGGAAATAGGTATAGGCCTGCTCGTCTTTACCCAGTCTGGCGGCCACAATCGCATGCGTATTGTCACTTAGTGATGAAATATGCTGCGTCATGGGTTCGTAAAAGTCAAAAGCCGCAGCCATGTCCTCAGGAGAAAATGTTTGATCAAGCAGCAGCGTGGCCAAAACAATATCCGCCTGCTTGATCACCTGATAATCATCGAGCACCGTCCCTGATGGAAGCGTCCAATGCTCACACGCATCACGCAGGTTCCACGCATCCATCTCGGCAGGCCGTTTGGAGAGAATGTATTCGTCCTGCAGCGGAACACCAAGCTCAGGAATCTCGGGCACAACCAAGTTTACCGCAATCGCTTTCCATCTCTCCGGTTCCCCCGCTTCGAGGGAAAGCGCCGCCGTCAGAGCCACAAGCGCATTCGCGTCATGTTCACCAATCTGAACGGCCCATTGAGCGGCAAGCACCAAGTTGAAACGGGCGATCAAATTGGTATAGCCATTGTCACGCCCTCCCCCTCGGTCTTCATCCGGCCCAACAGCGTTCTCTGAATGCCAGACACCATCCTCCTCTACGAGATGACTCGCCCAAAAGCGGGCTGTTTCTACCAGCACCGGAAACCCGTGCTGCACCATAAAGGTGACATCGCCACTCGCTCGCACATACTGATCAATGGCATAGACGATATCGCCATTCTGGTGCTGTAGGTAAGTCACACGCCCATCGATCGAATCATCCCTGCCCGTCTCCGAGTCGGACATCCATGCAAACAGTGCCCCCTTTCGGTCAAGCTTGGCTCGAGCCGTGTCCTGGGCTCCCCTCAGCGTGCGGTGACGGAACCGTAACAGGTCAGCAGCCCTGTCAGGGAACACATACGTGTAAAACGGCATCATAAAGATCTCGGTATCCCAGAAATAGAGGCCTCTGTAACGATTGAATGAAAGACCGCGTGCAGGAATACTCAACGACGCCCCCGGTTGCGGCATCATTTGCAGCATTTGAAAAAGACTGAAGCGTACCGCTTTTTGATCGCGCGGCGCCCCTTCAATTTTGACATCAGCGACATCCCACCGCTTGGACCAAACAGCACGATGCGTCGCCAATTCCCGCGTAAAACCGCTAGCCTCGGCCCGTCTCACGATGTCACGGGCTTCGCCCCTTGGCTCTGCGGCTTCACGATCACTGACCACCGCAAAGGCACGCTCGATCGTGCGGGAAACGCAAGGTTCGACCGTCGCCCGAGCAACCTGTTCTACGCGTCCTTCATGGACGTCACAATCCACGGAGGCACCAGACACACTTGACACGATGGCGACATGGTGAGTCGTTCCTTTTGTTTGCAGGTCAACCCATGCAAGAGCGCCATCCGAACCAGACGACTGGAGACTATAATGGTACTGAGGCAGTTCTGGCTGTCGTTTATCCCCACACCGAAACATCGTGAGGACGTCTGTCTCAAAACTGAAATCCATCGACGCCTCACCCGACCAGTCAATTGCCTCCACCTCAATCTGCTGAAATCCCAGGCAGGGCGTATGGGCAGAAAGAAAACGCCGGAAGCAAAGTCGACTGGTTCGTCCCGCGGGACTGCGCCACGTAATGAAACGCGACAGCAGAGCGTCCTGTAGATTCAACTCTCGCCTGAATTCGAGCACGTCTCCTGCATCAAGCGTGAAACGCTCACCATGGAGGACCAACCTGCAACCAAACAACTCAGGCAGACTGACCATCTGAACGCTTGCCCACGGCATCTCAGCATTGATTATCTGCGAGGCCTGTTCATCAAGCTCCGCAAAAACACCGCCTAAATAGCCTTCGCGTATGCTATCTCTCCCACCGTTGCATTCCTCATCATAGCCACGAACCCCCAAGAGTCCATTGGATTGACTGAGGATAGTCTCAAAGTAGACCGTACGCTCCGGCTGATCCTCAGTCTGGAGAAGGGACCATTCATCACCGTCCATATACCATGTATCAATCCCGTTCAATCGACCACTCCCTGCTTAATAATAAAGGTGATGAAGATCCCGTCGATAGCCGCGACGGAAGCCCATACGAATATTGAGCATTTGCGATGCCACATCCATTTTCGCACGTGTATTGTTTCTTTTTCTACACAGCCCTTTTCGTGGACACAGTCATCTTGTCCAATAGATCAAGGATCAATCGTCGATAGACCTGCACCGAGTCTGATACCCACCATCTGCTACATGAATCTAAATAGGCTTGCCGAAGTAACGATGACGATCTGGCCACCGCTCATCGAATCCACGACCTCGTCAAAATCAGCTTCCGTAAAGGTGCCTTCAATATATGTCTGCCCGTCTATAGTAAGCGACGTCTTCAGGGTAACGGTGCTCCCGTTCAGATCGAGCTGGGCGTCCGAGGCCAGCACCAGCAACCTGACGGAGAGACCATTGGTCACCTGAACCCAGGCCCCGTTCCGAATCTCGAACCCAACACCTGACACGTCATCCGCGAACTCAAACTCGGTGCCGTACGTGATGTTGGAGGAGAAAGTCGGTGGTAGCTCAGTATAGGTGAGCATATCGAGCCCGTTGTTATCGATGATACAGGTGCCCGCTCCAGCCGCGTCACCCCGTGTCTGCAAGTAGACGGTCCCGGCCGCACTGTCGTTCCACAAAGAAGTGTTCTCATTGCCATAGGCCGTGATGGTGCCGCCGGCGTTTGTGAATGAGTGGAACGTCTGCCCGCTGCCAGTGAGATAGACAGCCACACGACCACCACCGCCCGCCACCCTCGGGTTCGCCGCCGAACCACCGTTGGCCTCGATGACACCCGCCCCGACCAGCGTGTCTGTCGTGAGATGGATGGTGCCGCCAGAACCGGCGTTGTAGTCCACGCCGTTTGCTGAGATCATCGCTCCGCTCTCGACTGTCGTCGTTCCTGCCACGTTCAGCCGCGCCTTCCCGCCACCCGGGTTGGCCTCGCCGCCGCTGCCCAGATGATCCGGATTGAGAATCGATCCGTAACACGGTCCCCCACCATATCCGCGCCCACCGTATGACCCCGCATGGTAGTCACCGGACATGCCGCCTGGGCCCATCCTTTTGGAATAGCCCTTGCCGAGCAGGTCGATCGCGCCGCCTGTCTTAACCGTCAGGTCGCCAGACAGAGTCAGGCTCAGAGCATACGCTTCACTCGACCCGTTTGCCGAATGCGAAAGCACCCCACCCGACTCAATGACCACGTTTGTCAGCGTTCCCGATGCGTTGTCGATCAACAGCGAGTAATTCGTGATGGTCAGCGTGTCGGGATATGTCACCTGCGCGTCGTTGTAGATGCTGAGGTATGAGGCCG
>Ga0307929_1001484_pt1 | contig 17578 bp, 5 predicted proteins | sample AceLakmetage1330_FD_203160 | JGI IMG/M metagenome (GOLD analysis project Ga0307929, IMG submission 203160) | Saline water microbial communities from Ace Lake, Antarctica - #1330 | ecosystem: Environmental > Aquatic > Non-marine Saline and Alkaline > Saline | place: Antarctica: Ace Lake...
GGGAAAATACAACGATTTATAACCAACAACTATGGCATTAGAGACATAGATTTTACCCTATACCGAATCGCTAAATACTTTTCATAGCACTCCAAAAAAAGAATTAGCCGTTTACGCTTGAAGCACCCGAGGCCGTTTACCTGGAGCTTTACGATTTGTTGGGTCATCAATGTTTGGAAAAGGAGCTTGGATGGTTTCAGTCTGGCCTCCAATCTTATCAACTTTCTTTAAACGGAAGTTTGAAATCGGGTACCTATATTTCGCGTTTGCTCACTTCTTCGCACGAATGCCGACAAACCCTGGTGGTAAATCGCTAATCTAATAGATTGTAAAACTCATTTTCTTTAGCCACAAAGGCACCAAGGCACCAAGGCATTAAGAAACACAAAGAAAAGATGGATATTTACACGATACTTTTAGCAACCCTCAAAACAGTGCCATAGTGCATCCTATCATCTCATTCGTGCATTCGTGGCATTTGGTATTTCAAAAAAACACTCGGGGTATTTACTTTTTACTTTGTGTTTGATGCCATTTGAGTAATTATTATCTTATTTTTGAGCAAAATTAAATGGGCTAAAAATCTTTGGAAAATAGCAACAACAAAAAACAGCAAAATCCGGTTTCGGAGCAGCCGAAGGCCGACAAGGCAAGGGCGAAAAAAAAGCGGCACAGGAAAATTATTATTTACACCCTGTCGGCACTCGCTTTTTTGTTTTTGGTTGTGTTTCCTGTTTTGCTCAATATTTTTGCCGACCGCATTATTGGTTCCACTCTTAGCGAGATTGTACGCCGCGAAAGCAACCAGCGGTATAGCCTTGCATTTAGCAGTGTCAGCCTCAACGTTTTTAGCAACAACATTACCCTGGACAGCGTAAGTCTGGTGCCCGACTCGGCCATAGTTTTTAGCGACCAGGTACCGCCACCTGCCTACGCAAAGATTTTGATACCTAAGATTTACCTTCAGGAAACAAGCTGGATTAGTGCTATCATTAATCGCGAGTTGATTATCCAGGATTTAGTTATCGACCAGGCCGATATTTATCTTTCGCTCAATAAGGGCTACGAATTACAGGCTGCTGATTCCACAAGCACGGATTCAATAAGCTCTGATAATCCTGCCTTTGCGCATAAGCATTTGTACGAGTTTATTGCGCCTTATCTCGATTTTTTTATTTTGGAACATTTTCATTTTCGTAAAGCCGGGCTAAAAGTAGCTATTCACAAACCGGATAAAACGGATACCCTGATTTTGCAAAATTTTTCGATGGCGATAAACAACTTCCAGCTCGATTCGCTGGCACACACCCGGAGCCATCGGTTTTTCTTCTCGGATAGCCTGGGGATGAATTTCAAGGACGGTTTTTTTCGTTATCACTCATCCGGCTTTGAAGTTTCCATCGGGAATATGGACTTATCGTCTGCCGATGGTAAGCTGCGATTGAAGCAGTTGAATATGGTAAAATTTGCCGATACCAGCAGCGATAAATCCCAGCAGGACTTTAATGCAGATATAGGCAAACTACGGATGTCAGGTTTGGATTTTGTCGAAATCCTTGAAAGTGGAAATCTGAGGATGGATGCCCTGGAGATAGAAGTTCCTGCCTTGACTTTTTATGAAGAAACCCAGAAGAAAACTGACAGCCTCGATCTCAATAAATTGAGCCGGCAACTCTTGCAGGTCTTTGCACCTCAGCTTAAATTGCTGGATATTGATACCGTAAAAATCACACAGGGAAGTCTTCGTTGGCCTGAAAAAACCACTGCCGGGATTATCGACCTGGCCATTCCCAACTTCGATCTTACACTCACCCGTTTGTTTATCGATTCGGCGAGCCTGCTTCAGCGCAGCCGTTTCTTTTTTGTGGATGACTTTCACTTTAAAAGCTATCATCAGTTTTTGGATATGCCCGCTTCGGGTTTGCTAATTGCCTACGATACGCTGTCGCTAAATACCGCCACAAACAGTTTGCGCATTGCCGCACTTGACCTTAGGCAAAAAGATAGCGCAGCCACAAAGGATATCCATATTTTTATACCGGGTCTTGCCGTTTTGAGTGTGGATTTTAAAGCGGACTATCTTAGCAAATCTTTAAACTTAAAGGAAGTTGAAATTGCGGATGCTAAAATACGTGTCTGGTCGAAAAGTAAAAAGAATCAAAAACAGAAAATTGATATTTACAATCTTTATCCCTTGATTTCAGAAAACCTGAAATGGATCGAAATTGACCACCTTAATGTATATAGAGCAAACATCGACCTGGTGCATAAATCAGGCCGACAGCTTCCCTGGGTCGTGGATGGTAGCCTCGATATTGAGCTTGCCGGCTTTAAGCTCAACGAAAACAGCAAGGGCAAACGGCGCATATTTTATTCGGATAGTGTAAAATGGAATTTGCAAAATGTGATGGCCGATCTGCCTTCGATGGGATATACCTTGTGTGCAGATGCCGTGGACATCAACACCGGCAAAGCAAGTTTGCAGATTCAAAATATGCATGTGGATACCAGCCTCCCAAAACCTGCGCGAGCTGCTGAAAGGATTAATCTGGGATCCCTCCACCTGTCCCGCATCGCTGCTTTTGATTTTGATTATAAATCACTTTACTTTGGTGGGAATGTGTTTGTAGGGGAGCTTGTTTTGGATCGGCCTGTTTTGGATTTGATTGTTGATAATAAAATGCGTAAGGCGGATACCCTGCCCCAAGAACCAGCAAAATTTGATTATCGCCTGGGAGAGCTGAAAATTAACGATGGTCAGCTTAGCTTGCGCGATAAAATGCTGGAGCTTTCGCTGTTTACCCTTGGGCATGCCGATGTCGAAATTTTAAATCTTTCTCCTTCCCAACGTCCGGGTGGGCAAAGTGTGGATGCCTCGGATATTGAAGCCCGATTGAGCGGCATTGTTTATCGGTTGCCCGACAATCTTCAGATTTTTAAAATGGATCAGCTTAAACTTTCGTCAGCGGACTCACTGGTGGAATTTAAAAATATAGACTTTAAACTCAATTCAAAGGCTGATAATGAAGCCTTGAACCGGATGAATATTAATGTGCCCCAACTTACAATCCAGGGGCTTCCTTTATTCGATCTTTACCATGATAATATTTTGCAGGCAGGCTTAGTCAGCATCAACGATCCTCAAATTCAATATCTAAAATCCAATCAAGCCAAGCCCCCGGCATCGTTTCACAACTTCGATGCGGAGATTATTAAAACCCTGGTCTTAAAATCATTCGATAAAATAAACCTGGACAGCATTGCCATAACGGATGCAGATTTTAATGTTGGCGAGCGAGGTCGGTCTGGCCAGGCTTGGGTGAATGCAGCAGGCGTGGATTTTGCGATACAGGATTTTGATTTGGATAAAGATTCAAAAATGGAGTCCGGAAATTTGTTTTATGCCTCCAATATTCGTTTCGAAACCGACAGCTTGCATTTTATCCCTGCAAGCGGAAAAGAGCAGATTATTGCCCGGGATATTAGCATTTCAACAGCAGGTCAATTTTTTAATATGGCCAGTTTGGATATGAATGCCAAAACAGGAAGCGCCAAAGCTACCGCAACAAAGCTGCACATCGGGAATATCTCCATCCAGAGACTGGACTATTTTAAGTTGATTGATGAAAAGAAACTGGAATTTGCCTTACTCGAAATGGATAAGCCTAATTTGGTGCTATCTCCTGGTAAGCCCAACTCGCAGGCAAAGTTGGATTCGATCCATCATTTTAATGCCTACGAATTGATCAAGGAACATCTGTACTCGATAAGTGCTGGCGAACTTAGGGTGGATGAGGCGCGGCTTAAAATTCCGCGCAACAATGCCAAACATAAAAACTCCTATCTGTTTGAGGACATCGACTTCGATCTTAAAAACATAGAGATCGATTCCTCCAATCACCTGTTTGAAAATAAGTTTTTGTATTCCGATGACTTTTGTTTCCGGCTTCATCATTTCACCGAAAATTCTTATGACAGCCTGTATCGCTTTGGAGCCAAAGAAATTGCTTTTTCAAGTAAGGCAGCTTCGCTCATCGTAGATGATGGCTACTTTAAACCCAACTATCCCGATTCGATTTTCTTTGCTAAAGTGGGGGTGCAAACCGATATTCTGGATTTGAATTTTGAAAAAGCCAAACTTAATAAGCTCAGGCTTTTTGACTTAATTGTGGATAATACCTTGTGGATGGATAAGCTGGAGATAGATAGTTTGGAGGGCAGCGACTTTCGCAGCAAAGAATATCCCCGTCCCAAAAATCACAAACCCACAATGCCGGCCACCGCGCTGCAATCGCTCGGTTTTACCCTTCGTGTGGATACCCTCAATGTAAATAATTCCCATTTTATGTATCGCGAGTTTTTGCCTCCGGCCATACAGCCTGGCGAAATATGGTTTTCTAATATTCAGCTTGAGGCATTTAATATTACCAACAGCGAGGAGGTAATTACCAATACTCCTACAATGGTAGTCGATGCCTCGGCAGTGATGATGGATGAAGGCTTACTTGGTCTGAATCTGAAGTTTGATATAAAAAATACAAATGATTATTGGACGGGCAAAGGTGAGATAAGCCAATTCGATCTTACCCGCCTCAATCCCATCCTTGAGCATGTGGCCTTTGTTAAGGTTACTAAAGGAATCAACGAAAAATTAACCTTTGATGTCAAGGCCGATATAGAACGTGCAACGGGCGAGATGAAGTTTCGTTATGAAAAGCTGCACATTCGTTTGATCGACAAAAAAACATTGCGAACTGAAGGCTTTGGCGAATCTATAGCCTCGTTTATTGCCAATACTTTTGTGGTGCGCCGTAGCAATCCCAAATTTCCCTTTGGCCTACGCGAAGGCGATATTTACTTTAGCCGCGACACCACCCGTTCGTTTTTCAACTATCTCACCAAATCTGCGCTAAGCGGCGTATCATCTACCATTAGAGGCACTAACGAGGAGCGCAAAGAAAAACGCCAGAAACGCAATATGGAGCGCGAGCTGCGAAAAACGGGGCGGCTTGATGAGAAGAATAAACAGAAGATGCAGAAAGCCGGGGAGCCGGAGTGATAAGCGGTGAGGAGTGAGTGATGAGTAGTCCACAGTTCGCAGTCGGCAGTTTTTAGTCGGCAGTCTTCAGTGCCGAAAAACCATTCCGATACTTCGGGATCCGATTTCATAGTTTTTCGAGCATCCTCGAAAAATCACGAAAATGAAACATTTTCTATTTTTCGGGATAGGCAGGCTTTAGTCTTCAGTCATCAGTAGGCAGTTCACAATTTACAGTCGGCAGTTCATATTAAGCGTGGCTGGTGAGCTTCTGTCAGTGAGCCTGTCGCGGTCAGTGAGCCTGTCGCGGTCAGTGAGCCTGTCGAACTGAGGCATCCATGCGCGCGGCCGGAAATGGCTTGATCAGACTTTGCAGTTCTTCCATATTTCTTGAATTCAGCCAGGTTTGCTCATCCGCCTTATCCAGGATCAGCGGCATACGATTATGGATTTCTGCCATCATGGCATTGGGCGCCACCGTAACGATAGTAAAAGAGCGGATCACCAATCCCTGCTCATCCTTCCATTCCTCCCACAAGCCAGCCATCGAAAATACTGCTTGTCCCGGGAGAAATATTCGAAAAGGCGTTTTCGTCTTGCTGCCCGTTTGTTTTTTCCATTCGTAAAAAGCATCGGCGGGCACCAGGCATCTGCGTTGTTTAAAGGCATTGCGGAAAGCCGGTTTTTCGCTAAGCGTTTCGCCCCGCGCATTAATCATTTTATAGCCGATGCGTTTGTCTTTAGCCCAAAAGGGGATAAGCCCCCAATGATAAAAGCTAAGCTCCTGGGGCTTGTCGCCGCTGATGACCGGCAGGCTTTGGCTGGGAGCGCAATTATAATTGGGATTTATCTTTCCATCGTCAACGCTGATGTTGTAATGTTCATTAACGACTTTCAATTCAGGGGCAAACGAATATCTTCCACACATGATAATTGATTATTTAATTTTTAACCTGTCCGGTTTACTCCCAATAACAAGGTGCAAACATTAGAGAAAACGCAAGTACTTTTGACCGAAGAAAACCGGACAGGTTTACTCCGAACGACCGGCTTGTAAACCTACCAGGTTTTCATCTGCTGAAACGCCTGCAAATTTAATAAAAGTCAAAAAATCTGACCGGGAGTAAACCTGGTAGGTTAAGGTAGATAACCTGACGGGTTTACCGATGAAGAAAAACTCACCCCGTGAATCCTGCCTAAGCAGAAGCGCAACATTAAAAAACTTGCAACATCGGCGAAACGAATTCACAGGGTGACTGCTAAGTTTGCCAACCCGCCAGGTTTTCCTCTGTTCAAACTCATACCAGTTTTACAATGACCCAACACTTCTTGGGGGGCAAACCTGGCGGGTTAAGGGAGTAAACCTGGCGGGTTAAGGGAATAAACCTGACAGCTTGTTAACCTGGCGGCTTAAAAAAACTTGTATTTCCCTGCGATCAATATTATCTTTATCGCCAAATTTTGTTTTTGTCAAATCTCAAAATTGAAATATTATGAAAAAAATGAACTTTTTGCTCTCGTTTTTAATGGTGCTTGCAATGTTGCCATTGTTTTCACAAACCTCGCTTTCATCAAACACCGATTCCAAAAGTTTCGATTCCAGAATAGTTAGGTATGGTGATAACACTTATTGTGATGCCAGCACAGGCACCCGCGATGAATATATTGCCAATGTACTTTTCGGCAGTATCAACAAAAGTAGTTATTGGCAAAGTGGCGTTGCTAATTACATCCAAAGTACAAACTATATTTTATCAGATCATTCCGACACCATTACCATCACTAATGGTGATCCTATGGCTGCTGACAGTGTAAAATGCTGGGTAGATTGGAATATGAATTCCGAATTTGATTTGGATCCGGCATTGCATGAGGTGTTCCCAATAGAAAATGTGGGGGGTATTGGCGAAACCTTTGTTGGGCTTATAACAGTACCCGAAAATACGCCTGATGGATTTTATCGCTTGCGTGTGAGGATGACATACAATACGCAGCCATACCCTTGCGGTGAATCATCTTATGGGGAGGTGGAAGATTATACCATCAGGGTGGGCGATAGCCTGGCCAATGATGTAGGCCTTGTGTCCTTTGATATGGGCGCATTTTACCAGCCAGGAATAATAACTCCTAAGGCTACGGTTAAAAACTTCGGTTTGTCAACACAAGACTTCGATGTAGTTTTAAATATTGGAAGTTATAGTGCTACAAAAACCGTTTCAGCTTTGGCTACAGGCAATGTTGAGCAAATAACTTTCGATAACTGGTCTGCCTCTCCGGGTTCTTATGCAGCCGAAGTTTGTACCCAATTATCTGGTGATGAATATGCAGTAAATGACTGTCAGGCTAAAGAGATTAATATTGCCTCGGGAAATTATGCCTTCGGTTTCAATTATGCTGATGGTCGTGATAGCATCGTTAGATTTGACATCAGCAACCCGGCAAGCCTGTTTAACTTCGCCCCCATCGAGAGTTCCGATCTTATTGCAGCAGCTTGTTTGGTGGATTATTCATTGTATGCTTTGGCTAGAGATGGGTCGTTGTACTCGGTGGATTATGAAACCGGAGTGATGACCTTTATAGCTAATACATCGGCAAGTCAAGGACTTGCTTACGATGGCAACAGGGTATACGGCTGCTCCTATACGCAGCTTTTCGAAATTGATCCCGAAACCGGGCAGGAGGTTTTAATTGGCGATTTGGGAATTAATGACCTGATGGTTGGGATTGCCTGCGATATGTATGGAACATTGTATGGAGTAGGTGGTTATATTGCAAGCATATATTCGATTAGCAAAATTGCCGGAACCGCTACCCTTATTGAAAATTTAAGTATTGATTTTTCCGGTTTATTAAATCTTTCGTTTGACAAGGAAAACAATATTTGCTATGTTTCATCAAACAAACCAGATATTGAAGAAGGTTTGTACACCGTGGATGTGTTTACCGGTGCAACCGCACATTATTACAGTTATCCCAACAATATCAGAATTTATGGAGTTGCTATTCCATACACCACTTCCCCGCCCGCCGGCCCGGCTCCCGAGGGTTTTATGGCCAACTACGATGAAGACGCGGGCGTGCAATGCGCCTGGGGAAATCCGCCACCCGAGCAATGGATTGGATACGATAGCGGAGAGAACAACGATGGGCTTGGGTCGGATGGGGGAGGAACCTTTTGGGGAGCTATCCGTTTTGAGCCGGAGGATTTGATAGCTTACGACAATTCGATGATAACGAAAGTCGCGTTCTTCCCGCGTAAGTTTGCCACTGCTTCCGAAATGACGCTGATGATTTGGGAAGGCTCGGAGGCCGCTAATCTGATATACGAGCAAACAATGACCGGCCTCGTATGGAACGAATGGAATGAAGTTGAATTGAATTTGGGCTATTATATCGATGCCACCACCGAACTGTGGATTGGTTTCAAAGTAGTGCATCCGGCCAACGAATATCCCCTGGGCTATGATTTTGGTCCTGCCGTGGCAGGCTATGGCGATTTGGTTTCCTTTGATGGGATGAGCTGGGAATCCCTGTCCTTCTATGGCCTGGATTTTAATTATAATCTAAAGGCTTTAGTGGTGGAAAATGAAAAGGTATCTTTATTGCAAAAATCAGCTATACAAAAAATCCCCCTAAGCAATCCAGGCGGCAAAATGATAGCCGGGAATCTAAAGCCTTCAGCGGTTCCCGCTTTTGTTAATCCATCTAAATCTCTTTTGGGTATTAATGTTTACAGAGATAATGTGAAAGTGAATCCTGATTTAATTCCGCTTACTACTCAGGAATATCTCGATGATTTTCACACGCCCGGCACTTATACTTATACCGCCAAAGCTGTTTATGAAGATGGCCTTTCCGACCACAGCAACCCGGCAACAGTAACAATTCCGGGTGCTAATATTGCAGTTGAGCCGGAGAGTATAGAAGAAACTCACGATAACCCTCCGCAAATTACCACGCGCACGCTTACTATCTCCAACATTGGAGATATCCCGCTGGATTGGGCGATAACATATTTTAAAAATTCTGATCAGTTGAGCCTGGCTAATGATGTTGGAGTCAGCATAATCAATGCACCTGCGTCCAGCATGATTTATACCGATGCAGAACCTGTAATTTTCACCATTAAAAATTTTGGCGATGCAAGTCAAACCAATATCCCCTGGGAATTATCGTGGGAAGGCCCTGCTGATGGTGAAATTATTTCAGGAATATTTACCGGTAATTTATCGAGTGGTGAAATAGTGGAGATTGTTGCAGATACCATCGACATGACAAGCGCAGGTGATTACCTCTTTGAAGCCTGCACGCAGCTTGACGGGGATGAACTTACGGACAACGATTGCAAAACAAAGATGATTTTTGGCCCGATGGTTTATTGCGATGCCAGTACCACTAACGAAGACGAATATATTGCCCATGTGTCGTGTGGAAATATTGATAATGCAAGTGGCTGGCAGGGTGGCGTTGCCGATTACACAGCTATTTCAACTTATATAGACCCCGGTGATTCAGAAGAAATTATTGTTAGCAATGGTAATCCCTGGGCTTCTGACCGTGTTACGGTATGGGTGGATTGGAATAGAGATTTAATTTTTGATTTGGGCGGCGATGAAGAATTTGTTTTAACAAGTGATGGCATCGGAGAAATCTTTACAGGCGAAATTACTGTTCCTTCCGACACTCCATGGGGCGATTACAGGATGCGCATTAGAATGACATATTCCGTTAATCCGGATCCCTGCGGAAGTTCCTCTTATGGCGAAGTTGAAGATTATACAATAAAGTGTGATTTTGCGACTAACGAATGGTTGTCTTTCGATCCAACGATTGGTTCAGTCCCTGCCGGCGAAACCACGGAAGTGGAACTTAGCTTCGATTCGGATGGCTTGTCCGGTGGTACGTATTACACGGATATTCTTATTGAAAGCAATTCAACGGAGTTTCCGGTTTTGGAAGTGCCTGTTACTTTTGATGTAATAATTGCACCTCCAATTATCAATGTCGATCCTAACGAGTTTGAATTTTATCTTGATTATTTTGAAGTGGAAACCCAGGAAATGGATATTTCCAATGAGGGTGTTGATGATTTAATGCTTGATATAAGTATTACTTATTACCCGGATGCCTTTGGTTCTGCTACAAGACAGCTTATCGAATATGAAAATGTAATATCCCCCGATCAGCTTGGCCTGGCCAATACCGGCAATCCAACACCATCGCCCAATATTACGTATGATGAAGTAATTCGCTACGATGATGGCATAAACCAGGATGCGATTGGTTTAAGTGCCGGTGGCACTTTCCAGGTTTCTGCCTACTGGCCTGCTTCCGTCATGGGGCAGTATGCCGGCATGGAGCTCACCTCCATCGAAATTTATATCAACGATGTACCCACTTCTTGTGTTATGAAGATTTGCGGTCAAGGCTCGGCTACAGTACCCGGAGCCTTGTTGCACCTACAAACAATGACTGTTAGCGCACAAGCGTGGAATACCATCGAATTATCCAGCCCGGTTGTTATCACCGGCAATGATATTTGGATTGGTTACGAAATAACGCAATTACAAGGTATATACACTCCTGGTTGTGACTTCGGGCCTGCCGTTGCAGGATATGGGGATATGATTTCGCTTGATGGTATTACATACGAGCCTATGTCGTACTTAGGTCTCGATTACAACTGGAACATCGCGGCTACATTAAGTGGCGAAACTCAGGTGGAGTGGCTGAGCGTTAGTCCGATGAGTGCTTCCATTGATGGGGGAGCTATGGTAACATTTGATGTTACCGCCGATGCTGCTGTATTTGGTGGCCCCCTGGAAGATTTGTACTACGCTACCATCTGGATCGCAAGTAACGATCCTTTTACTCCGGTGGTTCAGGTTCCTGTTGTGATAATTCCTGATCCCGATGGTATAAATGATGTTAATGATGATGCTTACCTTTTAATATTCCCTAATCCGGTAGGCAATAGGGTGAATATTTCTTCCAACTATTCAATGAGCAATTATAAATTACTCAACCATCAAGGGCAGATGGTTATGAAGGGAGATGTAAATGGCAAGAAGCTGAGTATTGATACAAGCCAGCTCGAAGCGGGTATTTACTTTGTAGCGATTTACTCCGAAGCCGGTGAATCCACACATAAGCTAATTGTTGAATGATAGATATTATCTTTATCGCCAAATTTTGTTTTTTTTTTGAAAAATTTTAAAATTCTGATGCTATGAGAAAAATGAACTTTTTACTCACGTTTTTAATGGTATTTGCAATGCTGCCATTGTTTTCACAAACCAAAGTTTCTCCGGCAATCGATTCCCAAAGTTTCGATTTCGGGTTGATTAAGCACTTTGATATTGCTTATTGTGATGCCAGTACCGAAATTCATAGCGAATATATTGCAAAAGTACTTTTGGGCGGTATCAATAATAGTAGCTTATGGCAAGGTGGTGTTGCCGACTACACAAGCAACATAGCCTATATTATGCCGGCACAGTCCAAGACCATTAATGTTTTCATTGGAGATCCCTACTTTACTGACAGGGTAAGTTGTTGGGTGGACTGGAATATGGATTACGTTTTTGACAGCCTGCCCCAACTGCATGAGGAGTTCGTTTTAGAAAATCATAATGGTACGGGTGAACTCTTTTTTGGTGCAATAACTGTACCTGCCATTACTCCCGATGGCTATTACCGTATGCGTGTACGATTGAACTTTAGCACATTGCCAATTCCTTGCGGTGTTTCTTCTTACGGCGAAGTGGAAGATTATACCATCAGGGTGGGCGATACGCTGACTAATGATGTGTGTGTGGTGTCCCTCGACATGGACACGCTTTACCCAACGGGTTTTGTGCTTCCCAAAGCAAGGGTTAAAAACTTGGGTGTGTTAACGCAAGATTTTGATGTTGTGCTGAACATTGGTAGTTATAGTTCAACAAAAACTGTGGCAGGTTTGGCCACAGGCCATATCGAGCAAATAACTTTCGATAACTGGTTTGCCACAGCGGGTGCATACACCGCAGAAGTTTGTACTGAACTGGCGGATGATGAATATGCGATGAATGATTGTAAGACCAATGATATTGTTATTGCCGGCGGAAATTATGCTATTGGGTTTAATTATGGGAGTGCTGAGGATAGTATTGTGAAATTTAGTCTCAATAACCCTGCAGACGTTTTTAACTATGCGCCCATCGAGAGTTCCGAACTAATTTCGGCTGCCGGTTGGGTGGATTATTCCTTGTGTGCTTTGGCTACAGATGGAGCTTTGTACGCTGTGGATAATCAAACCGGAGCGATGACCTTTGTTGCTTATACCTCGGCCACAAGAGGAATTGCTTACGATGGAAATAGATTTTATGGCTGCTCTGATACGCAACTTTTCGAAATTGACCCCGAAACCGGGCAGGAGGTTTTGATAGGTGATATGGAGATTAGTGGATCGATGGATGGAATTGCCTGTGATTTGTATGGAACTTTGTATGGCGTAGGTTCTGATATCTCCAGCTTATTTTCGATTAATAAAATTACCGGAACCGCTACCGTCATTGGGAATTTGGGTTTTTCTTTTTCCGAAGCTATCGATATTTCTTTCGACAAGGAAAACAATATTTGTTATCTCTCATCCAATGATCCAAATTATGAGGAAGGTCTGTACATGGTTGATGTATTTACTGGTGTAGCCACGCATTATTATAGCTATCCTGACAATATCCGTATTTATGGATTTGCTATTCCATACACTAATTTCCCTCCTGCCGGCCCGGCTCCCGAAGGTTTTATGGCGAACTATGAGGATGGCATGGGCGTGCAATGCGCCTGGGGATATCCGCCACCCGAGCAATGGATTGGCTACGATGATGGTGTGAACAACGATGGATTAGGCTCGGATGGGGGTGGAACCTATTGGGGAGCCATCCGTTTCGAACCGGAGGATTTGTTCCAATATGACAATTCGATGATAACGAAAGTCGCTTTTTTCCCACGTAAGTTTGCCACTGCTTCCGAAATGACGTTGATGATTTGGGTAGGCCCGGAGGCCGCAAACCTTATTTACGAGCAAACGATGAGCGGGCTTAACTGGAACGCCTGGAACGAAGTAGAATTGAATTTGGGCTATTATATCGATGCAAGTACCGAATTGTGGATCGGTTTTAAAGTAGTGCATCTGGCCAACGAATATCCCCTGGGTTATGATTTTGGCCCAGCCGTGGCGGGCTATGGCGATTTGGTTTCCTTTGATGGAATAAGCTGGGAAACCTTATCGGGCTATGGCCTGGATTTTAATTTCAATCTAAAGGCCTTTGTAGTAGAAAATGAGGAGGTATCGGTGATGGGAAAAACGATTATACAAACACTACCCATAAGCAATCCAGGCGGAAAATTGATAGCCGGAAATTTAAATCCAGCAATGAATTCAAGTTTTGCACCTGCCGACAAAAATCTTTTGGGATATAATGTTTACCGGGATAATGCGCAGATTAATACCGGGATAATTCCACCCACTTCGCAGGAATATCTCGATGACTTTCATATACCCGGCAATTATTTCTATTCGGTCAGGTCAGTTTACGAGGCAGGGCTTTCAGACCACAGCAATCCGGCAACGGTTACAATCTCCGGTGCTACCATCGAAGTTGAGCCGGATTCGATAGTAGAAATCCACAACAATCCACCACAAATTACTACCCAAACACTTACGATCTCGAACAATGGGAATGAGACTTTGATTTGGGAGATTCCCGAATGGACAAATTTCAGGGAGTTGAACTATGCAAATAATGTTGGAGTTACCCTGATTAATTCTCCAACTTCAGGTCTTAGTCATACGAATGCAGAACCTGTAATTTTCACTATTAAAAACCTTGGCGATGCCACTCTATCCCGAATCCCCTGGGAAATATTTTGGGATGGGCCAACAGGTTCTGATACGCTTGCAGGAATTTATATTCCAGAGCTTGTTTCCAACGCAGAAGTAGAAATAGAAGCCGGAACTGCCAACATTTCCATGTTTGGGTCTTATTCTTTTGTGGCCTGCACTCAACTGCCTGAAGATGAATTTCCGGATGATGATTGCAAAACAAAATGGATCTTTGGGCCTTCATATTGTGATGCCTCAACGCAAACAGAAGATGAATGGATTGCTAATGTATTTTTTGATGATTTTTTTAAGAGCAGCGGTTGGCAAGGTGGTGTGGCGGATTACACCGATTTATTTACCAGTATTCCATCTGGCTCATCCAAAAAAATTAAAGTTACCAATGGAAATGCCTGGGCAAGTGATTTTGTTGTCTGTTGGGTTGACTGGAATAATGACTTTGAATGGGATGTGAGTGCAGGCACCAACGAAATGCATGTTTTAGAAAATATTGATGGGATGGGCGAATATTTTATTGGAGATATAACGCCTCCCTTGGGAACACCTCCCGGTATGTGCAGGATGCGGGTGAGGATGACCTATAGCGGGATTGCTCACCCATGTGCTTCTTCGAGTTATGGCGAGGTTGAAGATTATAATATTTTGGTTACAGCGCCTGTTCCAAATACATGGCTTGACTTTGATATGCTATCCGGTTCAATTCCTGCGGGTCAGTCTATGGATATTCAACTCTATTTCAACTCCGAAAACCTGGCCAATTATACTTATAGCGATGAAATTCAAATTATGAGCAATGATATAAATTCCCCTTTAGTAACAGTAGCTGTTTCACTCATTGTAACTCCTCCTATACTCAATGCACCAGTAAACCTGGCCGCTGAAATGCAAAATGCAAACGATGTTTTGTTAAGCTGGGAAGCACCGGAAGGCATTAAATATGCTACTGATAATAAGGCAGGTACTAAGAATAATTTGCCCAGCTACAATATTTATAGGGAAAATGAAATGATTGCAATCGGTATTTTTGATACAATTTATCTGGATGAAGAGCTTCCCTGGGGATGGTATCATTATTATCTTACAGCAGTAATAGATGGATGGGAATCAGAACCTTCGAATAGTGTATTGATACGTGTAATGGACGTGATTCCCGATCCTCCGCAGAATTTGCAGTATGAGATCATGGGTGATTCTGTTTATTTGAGTTGGCAGCCACCTCCTTCGGGGGATTTCGATTATTATTGGATCTATCGCAATGGGGTTCAAATAGGGCTTTCGGAGGATGAGGAACACTATGATCCGCTACCTCCCGCTTTCCCGGTTGAATATTATGTTACCGCCTTTTGTTACAATAGTGGCGAGTCCGATTCGTCCAATCATGTTATCGTAGTTGCTCCGGGCATAAGCGAACAAGAAGCCATGATCCGGCTTTTTCCTAATCCTGCCAATGAATCCTTGATTATTCAATCCGACCAGGATTTGATCTCCATCGAAATATACAACGCCCATGGCGAAAGTGTTTTGCGGCGATTGCTATTCGGCAAAAAGCAACAAATTAACACTTCCGCCTTTAAGCCGGGCATTTATACTATCCGGCTCGAAATCGGTAAGGGGATTGTTGTGAGGAAGTTAATTGTACGATAACTTATTTTAATTAAACACTGACAGCCCCGGATGTGCGGGACTGTCAGTGTTCGTGAACGACAAGTTTTGACAAACTTCAGTTACCCCGTGAATCCTGCCTAAACCAAAGCACAGCAATAAAAAACTTGTAACACTTTCAAAAAAGAATTCACGGGGTGACTCTCAGTTTTCCTGGCGGATTTTTATCCCTTACATTGATGAACAAGTATTGTTTGCCTTTGTTAGGAAAGCAATATTTGGCTACTTTTGCAGCCGTTTTTTTAAATCTTAAATATTTTACCCAATTTAATACGATGGAGAATTTAGTAATAGACGCAAACCTGAAGTACAAAGTACGAGATCTTTCGCTGGCCGAATGGGGTCGGAAAGAAATTGAAATTGCTGAAAGAGAAATGCCCGGCCTGATGGCCATCAGAGCAAAGCATTCGGCTGAAAAGCCCCTGAAGGATGTGCGCATAAGTGGTTCGCTGCACATGACTGTGCAAACGGCTGTTTTGATAGAAACCCTCGTTGAGCTTGGCGCAGATGTTCGCTGGGCCAGCTGCAATATTTTTTCTACACAGGATCATGCCGCTGCGGCTATTGCCGAGCGTGGCATCCCCGTTTTTGCCTGGAAGGGCGAAACCCTGGATGAATACTGGTGGTGTACCAGCCAGGCACTCACCTTCCCCGAAGGAAAAGGCCCGCAGCTAATCGTGGACGATGGTGGCGATGCTACCCTGATGATTCACAAAGGCAAGGCCATGGAAGATAAGCCCGAGCTTTTGCAAGCTACCGTTACCAGTGGTGAAGAAAAAGCACTGATGAAACTCCTCCAGCAAGTTTATGTTGAAGACCCCCAAAAATGGACACGTGCAGCCAAAGACTGGCGCGGCGTTTCCGAAGAAACAACTACCGGGGTGCATCGCCTGTATCAGATGAAAGATCGCGGCGAACTCTTGGTTCCTGCTATTAATGTTAACGATTCGGTTACCAAATCCAAATTTGATAACCTTTATGGCTGTCGCGAATCGCTGGCCGATGGCATCAAGCGTGCTACCGATGTGATGATTGCCGGCAAAGTAGTAGTTGTTTTGGGTTATGGTGATGTGGGCAAAGGCTCGGCCAAGTCGATGAAAGCTTATGGTGCCCGCGTTATCGTTACCGAGATAGATCCTATTTGTGCCCTGCAGGCTGCAATGGAAGGTTTTGAAGTAAGCACTATTGAGGATGCCCTGAGCGAAGGTCAGATTTTTGTAACCACCACGGGCAACAAAGATGTGATTACCGTAGAGCATATCAAGCAAATGAAAGATGAAGCCATCGTTTGCAACATTGGCCATTTTGATAATGAAATCCAGGTTGAAAAACTGGATGCTGATCCCGAGATTATCAAAGAAAATATTAAGCCACAGGTGGATCGCTATCGCATGAAAAACGGTAATTCCATTTATCTGCTTGCCGAAGGCCGCCTGGTTAATCTGGGTTGTGCAACGGGGCACCCTTCGTTTGTGATGAGCAACTCGTTTACCAACCAAACCCTGGCGCAAATCGACCTTTGGAACAACCGCGATAATTACGACATTGGTGTTTATCGTTTGTCCAAGGCTCTCGACGAAGAAGTTGCCCGCCTGCATTTGGCGCAACTCGGCGTAAAACTTACCAAGATGACAAAAGAGCAATCCGAGTATCTCGGTGTACCCGTGGATGGTCCTTACAAGCCCGATCATTATCGCTATTAATATTCTCATGATTAAGTTGCGCACCAGCGTAATTCATCATTCAATATTCAGTATTCGATATTCAATATTTAAAAATCGATGTTGGAAAATCAAAATTCAAACCTCGAATAAAAATCATTTCATAAAAAAAGACGGATTCAAAATTTTGAATCCGTCTTTTTTTATTAACCCAACTTGCATTTTATAACAACCTGACATTCAGCACTAAAATTGTAATGTGCTGATTATCAATAGTGTTATTTTATTACCCAAATTTGTTAAATATCAGTATATTAGATGATTGCATTTTTA
>Ga0307929_1001487_pt1 | contig 17546 bp, 8 predicted proteins | sample AceLakmetage1330_FD_203160 | JGI IMG/M metagenome (GOLD analysis project Ga0307929, IMG submission 203160) | Saline water microbial communities from Ace Lake, Antarctica - #1330 | ecosystem: Environmental > Aquatic > Non-marine Saline and Alkaline > Saline | place: Antarctica: Ace Lake...
ATGGATCATATTAAATATTTATCCCTAACATTTATTGTTATTATTTTTTCTGTAGGGCTAAGGGCGCAGACAATTCCTACTTTCCCCAAAGCAGATGATGTATTTGGCCAGAAAAAGATAGAACCTGATAAGGAAAAGCTTGCAGCTGAGTATGTTAAAAATAAAGAGTTTGAAAAAGCGGTGGTGCTGTATGAAGAACTTTTTGAAGAGAAGAAAACCCACTTTTTTTATACCTACTATTTATACTGTCTGCTTGAGTTGCAAGATTATAAAGCTGCGATAAAAGTTACAAAGAAACAAATGAAGAATAACCCCGAAAGGCTGCGCTACCTGGTTGACGAAGGTTATATTTATACACTGTCAGGAGAACCTGAAAAAGCAACCAAAATCTTCGATGAAGCTTTTGAGCAGGTCACCGCCAATGCCAACCAAATTAAAGAGTTGGCCAATGCGTACAACTACAGGGGACAAACCGATTATGCCATTGACACCTATTTAAAGGGTCGCCAGCTTTTGCAGGAAGAAGCCTTCAACCTCGAACTTGCAAACATCTACAAAAGGATGGAGCAGTATGATGATATGGTGAACGAATACCTTAATTTACTTGAGGTGGATTTAAAGCGGCTAAAAACCGTAGAGGGCAGGTTGCAATCAGCTTTAAACGATGACCCGGAGGGATTGGTAAATGATGCTTTGCGAACTGAGTTGCTGAGGCGGATACAAAAAAATCCCGATCTACTTATTAATTCAGAAATGTTGATCTGGCTATCGATTCAACAAAAGGATTTTGATATGGCATTGATACAAGCTAGGTCCATTGATCGGCGCATGCAGGAGGACGGAAGCAGGGTGATGAAGTTATCAGACCTGTGCATTTCGAATGAAAGCTATGACGTTGCCATTGATGCTTTCGATTATATTCTTACCAAAGGCCCTGAAAGCCCATATTACTTAGATGCACGAATTGGCTTGCTCAACACGAAATACCTGAAAATTACAAACCGGTACGATTACACCCTGTTGGACTTACATGACCTGAAAGGGGAATACCAAAAAGCCCTGACCGAATTTGGAGAAAATGCTTCCACCGTTCCCATCATGAGGTACATGGCGCACCTGCAAGCCTTTTACCTCGATGAAATCGACCAATCCATTGAGCTGTTAAACAAAGCTGTTGAAATGCCTGGTGTGCAGCAAGCTTTAAAAGCTGATTGCAAAATTGAACTGGGCGATATCTTGTTGTTTAAAGGAGATGTGTGGGATGCCACATTGCTGTATTCGCAGGTTGATTATGATTTTAAGAACGATCCCCTGGGACATAAAGCAAAGTACAAAAATGCGAGACTTTCGTATTACATTGGAGAGTTTGGCTGGTCGAAAGCACAGCTTGATGTACTGAAGGCGGCAACATCGAAATTGATTGCCAACGATGCCATGGAACTTTCGTTGCTGATTAGCGACAACATTGATATGGACAGTTCCTACACGGCACTCAGTTATTTTTCGAAAGCTGATTTGCTGATGTACCAGAATAAACTTGATGAAGCTATTACTACCCTCGATTCCATTCAAATGGTTGCGCTCTGGCATCCGCTGCACGACGATGTTCTTTTTAAGAAAGGTGAGATAATGCTAAAGAAGGGCGATTTTGAAACTGCTGACAGCCTGTTTGCAAAGTTAGTTGAAATGTACCCCGAAGACATTCTTGCCGACAATGCCTTGATGGTTAGGGCCGACTTGCAGGAAAGGCATTTTGGAAATATAGAAATTGCCATGCAATTGTATGAACAGGTGATGTTCGAATATACGGGCAGCTTATTTGTTGTGGAGGCCCGAAAGCGATACCGGGACTTGCGTGGGGATGAGTTGAATTAAATTTTGTGTTGCGGGTTGCGAGTTTGGCGTTTGTTTAGCACGAGACCTGGAAGGTTTTTTACTAAAAGAGCTTTTTTGGTTTAATGAACCTGCCAATTCAATAGAGAGCAAACCTTCCAGGTCTTCACCAGGTTTGAGTTAATTGATTATGCGTTGGGCGTTTTGGGTTTGGAGAATAGAACTAAATAAGAATTATTAACTTTTAACTTATTACAAATTGAACCCTGTAAATCCAAAAAAAAAACTGGGGCAGCATTTCCTGACCGATGAAAACATCGCCCAAAAAATTGTTAATGGTTTGCAATCCACTGCCAATGTTTTGGAGATAGGCCCGGGAATGGGTGTGCTCACCAAATATCTTATTCCCAAGTGTGATCAGCTAAAACTCATCGAAATCGATCACGAATCAGTTGAATATTTGTCAGAAGCATATCCTGAATTTCAGGCCAACATTATCCAGGCAAACTTTTTAAAAGTAAATCCTACTGAAATTTTCAGCCAGGAGTTTTCGATCATAGGAAATTTCCCCTACAATATTTCCAGCCAGATATTTTTCAGGGTTATCGAAAACCGTGAGCTGGTCCCAGAGCTAGTAGGGATGATTCAAAAGGAAGTGGCCGAAAGGCTTGTTTCACCTCCAGGCAACAAAACCTACGGGATTCTTTCGGTGATACTGGGTGCATTTTACGATATGGAAATTTTATTTTTGGTTAGCGAGAATGTTTTCACTCCGCCACCCAAAGTAAAATCGGCGGTAATAAGACTGACACGTAAAGAAAATTTTGAGCTTGATTGTGATGAGAAGCTATTTTTCAGTGTAGTAAAAACCGGTTTCAACCAACGCCGAAAAACTTTACGCAATTCTTTAAAAAGCCTTTGGGTAAATAAACTTGACACGGATGAATATCCCATCTTCAAAAAAAGGCCTGAACAGCTTGGAGTGGAGGAATTTGTGGAGCTGACAAAGATTTTGAGTTAAATAGAGCCTACTTAAAAATCAATAAGTTATAGATAATAAACACTTTAGACACAAGAAAATATGTCTTTGATGCAAGGGTTATTATAGGAATGATTAAAAAACCATGTATTTGATATTTCGGTGCGCTGCACCTCTGTTTATACTCCACATTTTCCTCTATAAAGATTTTGGTGCTCTGCACCATTTTTTAAGCCACAGAGTGGCGGAATCTTTGTAGAATTATAATCACCGGTCATTTTTAAGGTGCAGCGCACCGAGATATTGATTTAAGAAATGTCATGGTGTTTTTCCATAGGTACTAAATAAAAATCTTGTGTTACGAAAAGCGATCCCTCCATATTTTACTGATTCCCTGTAACTTAAAGTAGATTGGGGTAATATCAAAATAAAAACACTGTTTTTTGGGATAATTTTAAAATGATTACACCTAACTTATTGAGATGAACCAACTTACCCCGATATGAAACTAAAACTAATCAGTTTTAAAAATGTACTGTCCATTAATATAACAGACTAAAATTCAGCATTTTTCATTTCTTAGTTTATTCTGATAGAAACCTTTTCCCAGTTTTTTTTAAAGTATTTTTCAAATTATGTAAATTGTAAACTACTTTGATACATGTATGAAAAATACCAAATTCAGCCTTCAAATTCCCTACTACTTCTTTATAAACTTTCCTAACAGGCTTTCTGTTTTCGATTCCACATGAATAAAATAACCGCCGGAGTTCAATTCCGAAACATCAATCTGATGGTCCTCACCTTCACTTATTTTACCGGATAAAACAGTCTTGCCGCTCATATCCAAAACCTGAAAATTTGTAGCACTTTTCAAGGCTTGAGTCTTCAGGTTCAATACATCATAAACAGGATTTGGATAAATTTCAACCTTATTGGTTTCAACAGCAATTTCATCTTCACCAACAAAATCACCCAGGTAAATTTTGTACATCGAGCGGCCATAGCTTGCTGCAACCAACATTCTTAGCTCGTCGTGAAAAGTGAGGTCGCACACAGGAACATTGGGCAGGCCTTCTCCCATCAAGCCCCAGTTTTGACCCAGGTTCCAGCTCACAAATACGCCCAAATCGGTGGCAATGTAGAGTGCCGAGTCGAGTGTGGGATCAACGATTATATCATTTATTGGTGCTTCGGGTAAATCACCGGAAATGTCAGCCCAGGTTTGGCCAAAATCATCAGTACGGAAAATATGTGGCATGTATTCGTCGTAGCGATATCCTGAAAAGGTCACATAGGCAGTGGCTTCATCAAAGGGATCGGCAGCCACACGGGTAACCCAGCGTACAGGCAGTTGAAATTCATTAGAAACTTTCGTCCAGTTGCCACCATCATTTTGTGTTACCCAAACATTGCCATCATCAGTACCGGCATAAATAATATCATCGTTTACCGGAGAAACAGCAATCGTAGTAACCGTTCCGTAAGTTTGGTTGTATTGTCCGGGGCCATTGGTCAGGTCAGGGCTAATCGAACTCCAGGAGGCAGCATGATTGGTAGATTTATACACCTTGCTTCCACCATAATAGAGCGTAGAAGGATTGTTGGGATTGAATACCAGTGGCGACATCCAGTTGAAACGGTCGGAGCCAAGTCCATTGGTTGCACCCTGAAAAGAAGAACCCCCATTTGTTGATCTTCCCAAACCACCATACTGGTAATTGGCATAAACATACTGGTTGTTTTGCGGATTTACCAACACGTAAAAACCATCGCCACCATAAATACTGTACCAGTCGTCCAGTGCACCGGTCATGGTGCGGTTTGTGCCATTGTCCTGTGCGCCGCCATACAACCTGTCAGGATTTTGATAATCAATTTCAGAGGTGTAAAACTGAATGTTGGGCAAGTTCTCAAGATGCGTCCAGCTACTTCCTCCATTTTGTGAAGTATAAACCCCGCCATCATTTCCGAGTACCACAAAGTTATGGTCCAGGGGATGTGCATTCAAGGCATGCTGATCGACGTGCACCGACCAACCAATATTCGACCAGGAATTGCCACCATTGCTGGTTTTGAAAAGATCATATCCAATAGCAAAAACGATATCCGGGTCAGTTGGGTCAACCCTTAAGCGGCCAAACCACCAACCATAGGACGAATAAATATTACTCATCGAGCCGTCATTGGTTTGCGTCCAGCTATCACCGTTGTTGGTGGTTTTATAAACCCCATCAAAATACCCGGTTTGATCAGCATAAATCGTGTAAAGGATTTCGGGATCGGATTGTGAAATGGAGATTCCAATCCTTCCTACATTTGCCCCGCCAGGCAATCCATTGGTAAGTTCCTCCCAATTATCGCCACCATCATTTGTACGATAAACACCACAACCATCGCCACCATAATGACGCTTATCGGGCCGGCGTGTACGTTCCCACATGCACGCATAAAGTGTTTCAGGATTATCAGGGTGAATTACAATATCGATAGCTCCTGTTGAATCGTTCAGGTAAAGTACCTTCTCCCAGGTTTGTCCGCCGTCGGTAGTTTTAAAAACGCCACGCTGCCCGTTGGTCGAAAACATTCGTCCCATAGCAGCCACATAACAAATATCAGGATCATTGGGATGCACCACCAAACGGCCAACGCTCCCACTTTCGTGCAAGCCCAGATCGGTCCACGAACCTCCACCATCATCTGACCTAAAAATACCCAGCCCGTCGTAAGACAGTGAACCTCCGCCGGGATTGGCCTCGCCTGTCCCCACATAAATTATTTCAGGGTTGGAGGGTGCCAGGGCTACATCTCCAATCGACAAACTGGGCTGATCATCAAAAACAGGTATGAATGAATCTCCTGCATCTTCTGTTTTAAAAACACCTCCAGAGGCGTTACCGATATAAAACACATCTGTATCAGTAGGGTGCATGGCCACACTTGTAACCCTGCCGCCAATATTTACAGGGCCTGCAAACTCCCACGATACACGATGATCAGTAGCTTTATAATCCTCCCTCATTTTTGCAGCCTGCGCAATGGCTTCGCGATAAGCGGCATGATTGATATCATCATAAGGATAAGCCCGCTGCATAAACCCCCAGTCGTTGGGAATTTTCCCGGGCTTCGATGCATCATCGCTCCGATACAGTTTGTTTATCAGAAAAATGGAAAGCAGGATAAGGACAATGGCAGTGATTTTGAGTAGTCTGTGTTTCATTAGCGAAATTTTTGAAATAGTGGCGGCAAATTTACGATATAATTTAATGACTTGGATTTTTCGGCTCATAGATCATTTCACTAGAGCCTACATATTTTAAACGATATAAAATATGCCGATTAAAATCTTGAAACAATAAGGAGAGCGTGTAATTGATTGTAGGGTAAGGCAAGTGGGGAGAAAGAAAGAGACCTAACAGGTTTTAAAAACCTGTTAGGTCTTCGTCGGTAAATGTGTAGCATTTCCTAACTTGGAACCGGTAACTTGCAACTTCCTTCCTCTATTCCACCGGACTGGGGAAATGAATGGAGCAATTGTCGGTTACCCTGATATAGTAGGCTTTGCCGGGTTCAAGGTAGGTAAGTGTGTAAATTTTTTGCGAAGGCCAGTAAACTTTATCACCGCCTATTTCCATCACTATGCCATATCAATACCTCTGTTGCACCATATCCAAAATCTTTCAACGAAGCGTCACGTGTCCTGATGTTGTCGTACTCGTTCAGGATTTCCAGCATCTTCTCTTTCAATACACCGTCGCCCACGCCATGAATAAAATTCACTTTTGTTATATGCTCACGGATAGCGCTCTCCAGACACCTTACAAAATAATTGAGCTGATAATTAAGCATTTCTACGCTGCTCATTTTCGAATATTCATCCACCAGTTCGCCGATGTGTAAATCCACTACAGCATCCCTCGGGCTTGTTTTATGCTTGTTGATAACTTCTTCGGCTTGCATGGGCTTGGCGGTTTTTAGGATGATTTCCTCGTCAAATTTCTCCCCAAGCTCCGATTCGGCAACACTTGGTTGTATTGCCACCTCATTAATTGTTAATAAGTATGCTTTCTCACTGAGGAAGCTGGAATCCTGGTAAACATTTTCGCGGTACAATTTGGCCGGTTTAAAGCTAAATATTGAATTTACCGGAGCCAACACTTTGGACGAAAGTTCTTTGTGGTAAAGCAATTGCATTACACCATAAGTCCATCTTTCAATTTCCTCCCTTTCAATAGACGCCAGCAAAATTTTGGTGTTTGGTTTCACGGCATCATAATCGGCACCATCCCATGCTCCGTTTTCCTTTTTCAAAAACATACTGAACAAAATATCATATCCGGTAAAATTGATAAGATAGATATCAAGCAAACCAGTTAACAACCATTTTTGGTCCTGTGGAACAAAGGCCAGATAAATCCCCGGTTTATCATTTGCTTTTGCCCTGAATATTTCAAGCGGGCTGCTGCGGTCATCAAATACAATCTCCTCTTCTTCTTTTTGTATTTGCTGGTTTTGGGTGTCACCCGGATATGTGCCACCAGACGAACTGTCCATAAACATATGCCCCGAGTTTTGCATCATGTCTTGTTCTTTCACCAACTCACTGGTCATCGTTGGGATTTCAAAACCATCTTCAATTTTCACATACACCAGGTTGCTGCTAACAATTTTACTCACTACGCCACCACCGTGTTCGTTCAGGAATTTTACCCTGTCGCCTAATTTAAATTTCATGTGTTTTAGTTTTTTGCAAAAGTAGGGTAAATGGAGATTCTATTTTACAATAGATTTTTTAGTTTTATCCGAAAAGTGTTTTTCTACCAGTTAAGCACAAAATCTCTAAATTTCACTAAAGTTAACTTCTCGAACTCAATTTTGTGGGCTTTGGTGTTCCTGCCTGCCGGCAGGCAGGTTTGTGTTTTGGTGGCATATTTCTTATGACTTTTCACATCTGGTTCAAAACCCTAAATATTCACATCGTGGGCTAAATATGCTTTTTGTATATCTGAAACAAAGTATCTACACCAAACAGTAACTTTAGCTAAATAGTTTCTATTTTCAACAGTAACTTACTTAGGAATAGGGTACTCTCACCAAAGGAAAACTAAACAAACATATGAAGCTATCTGAATATATCTAAGTGTAGCAATTAATTTAGACATCATATAAATTAGCCCCCCCCCCCCCCTAAAGTTTTTCTTGGTTTTGCATGATTTTAGATTTACTTTTGGCTCTCAAATCGAGAACCCTTAAACCTAAAAATCATGGAACCAAAAATACTTTCCAATATTTTTTCGTAGGCAATACTTTCAGTTTGGGCATAAAAAAAAGCACCCCCAAAGCTGAAAACCAAATAGACACTCTACTGACATATTCATTAATCAAACAAAGGAGGTACAAGCAGCAAAAGTAAACAAAAAATGAACAGGCAGGCATTTAAAGATACATCAAAACTTACACATTTGGGTGATAAATTGCTGAGTAGGATGCCGGCCCGGGGAGTGGTTTAACCAAAACCCCACTTCCAAAACAAATGCGGACAATGGGCAAAATGCCCATTGGCTGCACCTTAACCAAATTTGGATAAGGAAAGGTAAGGGGGCGGAAGCCGAAAAGCCTTATGAGTAGGCAAATCTAAAATATAATTACAATGAAAACATTATTAAAAGTGTTTTTTGTTTTTGCTGCGCTCTTCATCATTGAAAATAGCAATACGGTGCAAGCACAGCAGGATAGCTCAACTGAACTTTGGATAACAAATCCTACATGCTGCCCAGCGGCTGGAACTTGCGGTGCTGACCATCCTGATTTAGGACCCGCAAATCCCCAACCATTCTATGGTCATGGTCTCTTCAGGGAGTTTATAGGATGGAATACATTCTTGCCTCCGGGAACGGCTATTGTAACCTACTGGGCACGTACAGGTACAGTTGAAGTAGGCAATGCTGCATATGATGCTATGTATTGTTATGGTGAAAACGATGTGGAGATTGGTTATAATTATAACCTTGTTGCCACTGTAACTACTTCACCGGTTTACATTTATTATCCGGAAGACCCTGAGTAAAATATAGATTACTATCAGTGAAATAACCCGCAGTAGCAGTATACTGCGGGTTTTCAAAGTATAAATAAAAACAACTTTATTATGTACACGAAATATCTTATTTGTATCACATTTTGCTTAACTTACACTTTATCAATGTATTGTCAACTTGACAATCCACAATCCATAAACAGGAACCGATTTTCGAAGGAAATCCCATTTTCAATAAAAGATTACAAGGAATTGGGTGACCACCGGTCTGACACTGTATGGGTGCCGCAACGACTTGTGAGGTATAATTGGAATGGGACTGAACTTGCAATAAACCCCATCTACCATATTTTCCGCTATGCCAACCCCTATGAAATTTCATCTATTGTTACCATGGATTCTTATACTGACGATTCGCTATTGTTGTATTGCTACGAATATGATGAAAGCTACAATACCATTTGCGAACTATACAAAACATACAACAATACAAATTCGGATTGGGTTAATGATTTTAAGTTATTTCATGAATATGATGACTTTGGCTGCCGGGCAAGAACTTTGGTACAAGCATGGGAAAAAGAAATATCCAAATGGCGCGATTCACTTGTGAATGTAGTGGTTTATGTTGATACTAACGAGCCCATTGAATACTACATTGAAGAATACCTTAATAAGGAATGGGTTAAGTCATATGGATACCAATGGGTTTATTCATACACACCAGAGCAATATGTTTATGAGGTAAACTGCTTTCAATACAACACTGAAACTATGGAGCATGAAAACAGTTCACGTGCCGATTTTATACTCAATGATGACGGATCATGGTATGAATCAACATGGCAAGAGTGGGATAAAAGCGAAGAAGCGTGGATAAATGTAATAAAATATACTGATGTAGCGTGGAAACTTTATAACAGATATCCCAACAATTACAAGAACTTAACTGAGCATAGGGTATTTCATTGGTGGATTGGAGATGATTGGTACACCTACCGGAAAGATGATTGGGAGTATCCTACCTCTGAACTGGATGACATAAATATGAAGGCTTGGGCTTGGAGTGAAACGATAAATGATTGGTATTTGTGTAACAGATACAAAAGCAGGCATTACCCAAACAATATGAAAAGACGGTATACTGATTCCATAAAGAATGGTGTAAATGAACAATGGCTGCAAGTATATGACGATTCAGCAAGGTGGTATTTTTATAAAGGTGCCCTCGAAGAAATGTACCGTGTTAATTATGATACAGCACGTAATGAATGGTTACCTGCTGCAAGGATGGTGTATAGTGATTTTGTACCATTTGTAGATAGTACCGGCATTGGGGAAAATGAAATTCAAGAGAATTCTTTAATGATTGTCCCAAACCCAGCAAATAACAGCATCGATATTATTAACGAAAATCTAATTGATAGGGTTTCAATTTTTGATATAAACGGTAAGTTGTTGATAGAAAAGGAAAAACAGAAAAATACCCCAAGAATTAGGGTAAGCATTTCAACGCTTACTAAAGGAATTTATATCGTTAATGCAACAACCGTTGAAGGGAAATTATTTTCTGATAAGCTGATTGTTAATTGATGCCGTGCTTTTGTATTTTTCTTTTCAGCCAAAGGATAAAAAAGCACCCCCAAAGCTAAAAACCAAATAGACACTCTACTGACATATTTATTAATCAAACAAAGGAGGTACATACAGCAAATAATAAAAAAAATCAACTGGCCGGCATTTGAAGGTACAGCAAAACTTTCACATTTGGATGATAAATTGCTGAGTAGGATGCTGGCCCGGGGAGTGGTTTAGCCAAAACCCCACTTCCAAAACAAAGCAGGTAATTGGCAATGTGCCCGTTGCCTGTGCCTTGGCCACTAATGTCACGTCAAGATTTAATTTTCGTGCAGTTTATAGACGATGTGCTGCGCAAGATTGAAAGTCAGGGTTTTGACATTGAAACGTCCGGAGTACTTTCAATCGTCATAGTATGTTTGACATGCCACTAGGCAATGGAAAAGTTTTGGGGCGGAAACCGAAAAGCCTTACGAGTAGGCAAACAAAATTCGATATCAAATGAAAAAATATATATTATTAATAATTCAAATTTTTATTATTTCAATGGTGATAGCACAAAACTCTACTATTGGAAATTATACAATTTATGAAAACAATAACGAATATTACCTACTTTCAGGCTCAGACACCCTGTGCCTGGATAAATATGGAATGACCATCAAGTTTGATTCTGTTGTTACCGAAACCGGTAAAACCACCTTTGAACAGGACTATAACCTGACTTTGATGCACGAAAGCGTGGGGAGCTATAATTATTATACCTTTTCACCAACAAGCAATTTTATTACTGTTTGCGATTCAATTTATGATGATACGAAAGTTGATGAGTTTTGTTTTGATTATACTATAAAACTTTATGGCTTCATTCCTGATGATGATTACTTGGATAATCAATGGTATTTAGATCAGATTGATGTATTTGAAACCTGGAATTTAACCATTGGCCGCGAAAATGTTACTGTTGCGGTAATAGATGATGGCTTATTTTTAGGCCATGATGACATATATGATGATGATGAAATTGTAGAGAATGTTTATCATAATCCGGGGGAGGATATGTGGTATTCATGGGATGATCCCACTGGTGGAAATAACATTGATGATGATGGGAATGGTAAACTAAACGACTGGAAAGGCTGGAACTATTGTAATCATGTTGGCCCTGTACTTCTTGAAGAAGATAATAATGTGACCCCCGAAGTATCGTGGGCCTATCATGGAACTGCCGTAAGTGGGGTAATTGCAGCAAGGACCAACAATGATTATGGAATTGCCGGCATAGCAGGTGGTGACCATTCCGATAATGATAACCCTGACGACAATATCAGTGGTATAAAGATTTTACCAATTAAGATAATTGACTGGAAATGGAATCCTATTTTTGAATATTGGGAATTGGTATCAAGCACAGGGTCTATAGCTGCGGCCATAGATTATACTGTTGCAATGGGTGCTGACATTATCAACTTATCACTTGGTTTACCAAATACAAATGCGGTTAAAGTTGCAATAGAAAATGCTTACAATAGTGGTGTTTTACTGGTTGCTGCTGCTGGTAATGAGGGAGAAGATGATTGGATTGCTTACCCAGCAAAAGATCTTAATGTAGTTGCTGTGGGTGCAACTGACATGAATGATGAAGCAGCTATTTTTCCCATTGGGGCTTCAAACCATGGTGATGAACTCGAATTAACCGCACCTGGGGTTGATATCGATGGCTTGAATGATGATGGAATAGAGAGTTATATGTGGGGCACCTCTTTTTCCTCGCCTATGGTTTGCGCAACTGCAGCACTTATGCTTTCAGTTAATCCTGGGCTATCAAACAATGACATACGCAATATTCTAAAAACCACAGCCGAAAAGGTTGGCAGCAACCCATACGACCAAAATGGCTGGAACAAATATTTGGGTTATGGCAGGATAAATACTTTTTTGGCAGTTTGTGAAGCCATAAGCCTACTTGACCCGCTAACCGTCAACGCCACTACCACTTGGGACGAACCAAAATATTCCGTTGATGATATTGTGATTGGTGATGATATTGTGCTTACCATTACTTCGGCCCTGCATATGGCTGCGGATGCTTCCATAATCATCGAACCAGGCGGAAAACTAATAGTTGATGGGGGAACAATTAAAAATGCCTGCGATGACCACTGGCAGGGCATCGAGGTTTGGGGAAACCCATCCAACAACCAGCATCCTGACAATAAGGGATACCTCGTCCTGAAAAATGGTGCTGTTGTCGAAAACGCCATTTCTGCTGTTGAGCTTTGGGAACCGGATGTTTCCTCAAAAACAGGAGGTATTGTACAGGCAACCGATGCCGTTTTCCGTAACAATGCTAAATCGTTGCATGCCGAAGATTATGCTAACTTACATCCTGTAACTTCACAGGAAGTTGATAACCTGAGTTTTTTCAAAAATTGTACCTTTGAGATCACTGATGAATATAACATGACGCAGACTTTTGAGAAACATGTAAAACTTGACCGGGTAAAAGGCATACAGTTCGACGGCTGTTGGTTTACCGTGGCAGATATCCAGCAGGTTGATGACCATTGTGTAGGTATTGAATCCAATAGCGCCGGCTTTAGCCTTACATCCGCATGTGCTAACGAAATTGTACCCTGTAATGAATATCGCTACCCAAGCTTTGATGGCTTTTATACAGCAATAGAAGCAAACGACACATACTCAAATTTAAAAACCTTTATTGTTGAGGAAGCTGAATTTACCAACAATACATACGGGATTAAGGTACAAGATGTGTATGGTTACAGCGTTTTGTTTTCTGATTTTTATATCGGCCGTAACAACGCGGATGAAGAAGCATGCGAAGGTATAGGACAGCAGGCCTCTGGCTTTGGCATATGGTCAGATGCAAGCACCGGCTTTGCCATCGAAGAAAACTATTTCACCCAACAACCGGGATCTCCAACAGGAACTTATACAGGCATACGCATTGCCGAAACCCTGGCTACTGATGAGGTGTATAAAAATGATTTCGATGACCTGAACTATGGTAACTACACAGAAGGAAAAAACTGGGCAGGTTCAAATACTGAAAATGGCCTTGCCTTTTATTGCAACCTTAACATCGACAACACCTCGGATTTTTATATTGTAAAGGGGGATGGTTTTTTGCAAGGTGGTGTCCAGTCAAATCAAGGGTGGAGAGATGAAGCTGCCGGGAACACATTTACACAAGCAGGTGCCAGCTGGCATTTATACAATGGTGGTGATTTCCGGATATTTTACTACCACAGCAACTATAACTCATTGGAAGATCCCACTGACGCTTTACTCCATAATGTGACGGATCACGGTATAAACTATACCAATGCATGCCCATCGCACTATGGCGGGGGCACAGAAGGCGGAAGAGGTGTAGTGCTCAGTGAAGAAGAAAAGCTTGAAACCGAAGCACTATTTGTTGAGGGTTTGAATAATTATAATAATTACAAAGCCCTTTACGAACAGCTAAAAGATGGTGGCAGTACCGAAACCCTGCTTACCGAGGTGGAAACTGCATGGCCAACGGATATGTGGGAACTCCGCGAAGAATTGTTAGGCAAATCGCCCCACCTGTCGCAGGAGGTTCTGATGGCAGCAGCCGATAAAAGCGATGTGTTGCCCGATGCCGTATTGTTCGAAATCCTTGCCGCCAACCCGGATGAACTAAAAAAAGTGGAGTTGATGAAATACCTCGAAGACAAGGAAAACCCTCTGCCTGAATATATGCTTGATGTGCTCAGGCAGGTAGCCTCCGGTACAACCTACAAAACAGTACTTGAACAGCATATGGCCCACTATAACCAGGTAAAAACCAGGGCGGCAAACGACATGATACGCAGCATACTTAATGAGGAAGAAACCGATAACGACGCACTGCGCAACTGGTTGGACAATATGGGCGGGCAAAGGGCTGACGAGCAGATTATTGCCACCTGGCTACAGGAAGGAAATTATGCCAATACCCTCAACCTGGCCAATTTGCTGCCACAACTCTACAACTACGATGAAGCTGCCCTTGCTGAACACAACTATTACCTTGATATGCTGAACCTGAACATTTTTTTAAAGCAGGAAGGCCGTGCATGGGATGAACTCAGCACACCGGAACTAAACAGCATTTCGTATATTGCTGCTAATAGTCACAGTACTGCAGGCTCTATGGCAAAAGCGATCCTTGAATCAAATTACGGGACGCATTATTGTAATTGCCTGGCACCTGCCGATAGTACAAGCTTCAAAAGCAGTAGCCTCTATAACCCTGAAGCAATACAGGATATGCTTGGCGGTTCGGTATCAGTAAATCCAAATCCTGCCAATAACTGGACTGCTTTCGAATATACCCTGCCTGAAGCAGAAACCGAAGGGAAAATTGAAATTACCGATTTAAAAGGTAATGTACTAGAATTGTTTATGGTTACCGGTAAACAGGGAATACAAATTTGGGATACAAGAATTGTTACTTCTGGTGTTTATTTTTATACATTTACGGCAAACAACGTTTCAACAAATGGCAAAATAATAATCAGTAAATAATTAATTATGTGGGGGGTGATTTTTAAGTCATCCCCCTCTAATGTTGACCATTATGAAAAAGAGTACTTTGTTTTTCCTTTCGTTATTTATCATAGCTGCTACAATAAATGCCCAACCTTACCAGATAGAATGGCAATCCTGCTTTGGTGGTACGGAAAGTGACAAGGCATTTGATATCATTAAAGTACCATCCGGATTTATTCTGGCTGGCTCAGCTAAATCAATTGATGGTGATATTTCATCATATCATCATGGTGGCGTAGATTCCTGGCTTTTAAAAATAGATGATTTCGGAAATTTGATTTGGGAAAAATGTTTTGGTGGATCAAATTCGGAGGGTTTCTATAGAATACTTCAGGACCGCCGAGGAAATTTGTATCTACTAGGTGAATCAGATTCCTCAGATGGTGATATCAGCAACGATCCCTACCCTGAATCAACGGATTACTGGATTGTAAAGACTGATAGCCTTGGGAATATCCTATGGGAACGTATACTGGGTGGTACATGGCTGGACCAGATGTGGACCGGTACACTTACGGATGATGGCGGTGTAGTGGCCTTTGGCTGGACAGGCTCGGATGATGGCGATGTAAGCAACTGGTATGGGGCCTACGACATGTGGATGGTAAAGCTAAACAGTGAGGGGGAAATGGAATGGGATTTTTCCTTAGGCACCAGTGGTTTTGATACCGGACTGGCCATTATCCAAACTTCAGATGAGGGATTTCTTGTGGGGGGGGCTTCCAGCATAGGTGAAGGAGGAAATATAGCGTGCGAACCTTTTAGTGATCGTGCAGAAGCCATGCTGGTTAAATTGGATAAAGACCGAAATATCGAATGGCAGCAATGCTATGGAGGTAGCGATTCTGAAGGAATTACAGCTCTTCTGGAATTAGAAGATGGCTTCATATTTAGTGCTTTTGCTAATTCCTCAGATGGAGACCTTATTGGTTCAGGCTGGCATGGAAATTCAGATATCTGGATTGTGAAAACGGATTTTAACGGAGAAATTATTTGGCAAAAGTGTTATGGTGGATCAGAATTTGAGGAAGCAGCCAATATTTTCCAGCTTTCTGACGGGGGTTTTGTCGTATCCGGATATACCTTTTCACAGGATGGGGATGTTGTGGGTAACCATTCAATTGGCACCTATTTTTCTGATATCTGGATTTTCAAAATTAGCTCAACAGGAATTCTGGAATGGCAACAGTGCATTGGTGGACACGCCAGGGAAGAAATGGCCTACGGAATTATAAAGAAAAGCGATAACAACTTTGTAATAGCCGGCCAGTCCAATCACGGGCCTTCCTTCGATGTAACCTGCACCACACATTTCAATGGAATAACCCGTCGTCCTGATTTCTGGGTGTTTGAACTACAGGATACCACGGTACATGTGAACGAAGTGCCTGCCATTGAAGCATTAAAAGTTTACCCCAACCCGGCGAGGGATTATGTATGTTTAGAATATGCCAATCATTTGGCCTATCATGGCATTTGTTTGGAAGTTGTCAACACCAAAGGCATCCTCATCCAAAGTATTTTCTTTTACCCCTCCGAAACATTAAAAGTATGGGATACCCGTATGATCAGTCCGGGCATATATTTTTACCGCTTCAAAAGCGGTGATGTAGTTTTAGAAAGAGGAAAGATTATACTGCAATGATAAATGAAATAAGCAATAATAAAAAGGTTTTGCTTATGCATACAGCAAATCTATTTGCCAAAGTAGAAACTGCTTGGCCAACAGATATGTGGGAGCTTCGCACCGAACTACTAGGCAAATCGCCACACCTATCAAAAGAGGTGCTAATGACAGTGGCCGATAAAACCGAAGTATTGCCCGAATCAGTGATCTTCGAAATTCTATCGGCCAACCCCGACGAATTGCGCAAAGAGGAGTTGATGGCTTACCTTGAAAACAAGGAGCAACCGCTCCCACAGTACATGGTAGATATTTTCAGGCAGCTTGCCAACGGTACAACCTACAAAACTATTTTGCTTTCGGAGATGGCCACTTACCATGCGCAAAAGATAGCTGCGGCGCAAGCAGTTATCCGAAGTATCGTAAACGAAGACGAGCCTGACATGGAAGAACTGCGCAACTGGTATGACAATATTGGCGGAATACAGGCAGATAAACAAATTGTTGATACTTACATCCTGGAAGGTGATTACACTTCGGCACAAAGCTTACTCGACATGATGCCCGGTTTGTATGGGCTAAGCGGAAACATGCTACAGGATTATAACGATTACAAATACTTAAAGCAGTTGCTAATGGGCCTGGCACAGCTGGGCAGGACGATTGATGAGCTATCCGAAAGCGAGCTGGCAAGTGTGGTTAACCTGGCCGAATATGGTAACGGGAGTGCAAAAAGCTCGGCACAAAACCTTTTGGAATTTGCATACAACTACAATTATTGCAACTGCCCCGATTTGCCCGAAAACATCCAGTTAAAGAGTGGTGCCATCAATATGAGCGACCTGGCAAGGGCAAATGGGCTCGAAATAAGTTCGGAACCCAACCCGGCCGATACATGGGTTGCCTTTGACTAT
>Ga0307929_1001490_pt1 | contig 17532 bp, 14 predicted proteins | sample AceLakmetage1330_FD_203160 | JGI IMG/M metagenome (GOLD analysis project Ga0307929, IMG submission 203160) | Saline water microbial communities from Ace Lake, Antarctica - #1330 | ecosystem: Environmental > Aquatic > Non-marine Saline and Alkaline > Saline | place: Antarctica: Ace Lake...
CGTTCCCATCCCGAACACGGAAGTTAAGCACCTTAGCGCCGATGGTACTGCACGGGCAGCTGTGTGGGAGAGTAGGACGCCGCCGAATTAATTTTTTATAAAGGCCCTGATCATTATTTATTAATGATCAGGGCCTTTTTTTTTGCGTTCTATTCCATAAAATTATTCGAGCTGTGCGGGTGGTACTTTGCTGACCTGATTGAAGTAATATTTTCCTGTGCTTGTGGACAGATTTTTAAATCTGTCCCCGTATAACAGACATGTCCTGCCGGAAACAACGAATATTGAAAATGATATCATGCCGCCCCCCCCGACGGGCAATGGGCCCGGCCCGGAACCGTAGACGGCTCAATTGGCCGGTTCCTATTACCCATCGGGGGGGGCTCTGCTGAGGCTACTTGGACACTTCATTTTCATGTAACATACATGGCTGTAAGACCAGCCACAACGAAAAACGAAAGCCCTTTAATTTTAGCATGTTGCTGAGACTTTCATATAAAAACCCACATGGCAGTCACCATGGCAGGACATGCCCGTTTATATGAAAATATGAGAAATAAATGCAGGTGAATGTTTCCATTGGCCCTGGGACTTTGTTTTTTCCATGGAGCGTGATATGATATTTCCATCTTGTTATTTTCGGAATATGCAAATCTGGAAACGCTACATTCACCAAGGAGATCCAAAGTGAAGTTCACATGGCTGCTTCTGTTTTGCCTTTTAATTTGCCCGGGATGTGGAGAAGACGAGCCCACAATTAAGGTTAATTTAAAGATAAAAGAACAGACCATCCTGAAACATGAGCCTGATGCGCTCACCTATGCCTATCTTCCCCAGTATTCTCACACCGTTTCTTATACCCGACATCATCTTCTTATTTTATATCTTCGAAAAGAGACGGGGTTGAATATTAAACAAATATTTCCTGATACCTTTGATCAATACATGTACATGGTGGGTCAAAATAAAATTGATATTTCATTTTCCAATCCATTTGTTTATGTCAAAATGGCTCATCGATACGGCGCAAAGGCCTTTGCCAGAAGTATAGAAACCATTGGAAGGGAAGACTTCAGGGGACAGATTATTTGTAGAAGAGATAATAGTGCCATTAAAACCCTGTCGGACTGTGCCCAAAAGCGCTGGATTGCTGTGGACTCAACCTCCGCCGGTGGCTTTCTTTATCCCCTGGGATATTTTTTGGATCATGGCATCAAAAAATCTGATTTTAAAGAGATTTCCTTTGCCCCTGGCCCCGGGGGAAAACAGGAAAAGGTGGTTCTTTCCATTTGTGCGGGCAAATATGATATCGGCACTATTCGTGAGGGTGCTTTGGATGTGGTGGTGGGGAAAATTGACATGCAACAGATACGGATTCTGGCAATGACCTCCCCCTATCCTGGCTGGGTGTATGCAGCCCGGAAAAATTTGGATAAAATTATTGTAAACAAAATACGCCTGGCTTTTGAAAAACTTGATATAGACAATGACAATCATAGAAAGATATTGAATGCGGCTCATTTTGCCAAGGTAATTCCTTCCATGGATTCAGATTTTGACTCGGTAAGGCGATTGGCCAACAAGGTTGATATAAGCCTTGGGCAGTAGTTATTTTCAGACCGGCATCAATGATTTTGAAAATTGACATCCAAGTGAAGAAAATTTTGTTCTGAATTCCATCAGGAACTTAGGGATTCTTCATTGGCAAGTGTGACCAAGCCTGCCAATTTATATTTGCTTGGAGCTATAACCATATTTGGGGGGAATAGGGGGGCGTTTGCTGACATTGGCAATATCTTCAAAGGAAATAAGAGAATAAATGAAGCCAGGATTTAGAAAAAAAATATACGCAGGTTTTTTTTCTCTGCTTTTACTTCAAGGGCTTGTCCTCTTTTTCTGGGTCAGCCATGTCATGAAGACATCGTTACTTCAGGAGATAAAAAATCGTGGTATTTCAATTGGAACCACCCTGTCTGCCCGCATGGTGGAGCCCATGCTGGCCATGGATTTTTTGAGAATGCGGGTGCTTTTGGATGAAACCGTCCAGTTGGAACCTGATATTTTTTATACTTTTGTGCTGGACGGGGAGGGGCAGCCCCTGATTCACACATTTAAACGGGGATTTCCCACTGCGTTAAAAAATTTAAATGAGGTTTCTGATGATGACAAAGGTGCCATGCAGCTTTTGGATACTGGAGAAAAACTGATTTATGATTATGCCGTTCCCGTGGTTGTGGATTCGCAACGACTGGGTACCTTGAGGCTGGGTCTTTTGAGAACCCGGGCGGAAAAAGCGGTTAGCAAGATCATGGTTTCTGCGGTGGTCACCATCACTTCAACCATATTCATTGCCGGGATTGTGGGCACCCTTCTTTTGAATCCCATGACACGAAGTATCAAAAAACTACATGACTCGTCGGAGCAGGCATTGCGGGGAAACCTTGATGTAAAAACGGCTCCCATGCTGGGGAAAAACTGTTGGGACATTATGAAATGTCATCAAAGGGAATGTCCGGCATATAAAAATTATCATCACCGATGCTGGTACATGGCGGGCACCCTTTGCCCCACCTGTGTGGAGGGTGAATATGCCAAAAAAATTGATTCCTGTCGCCAGTGTCAGGTATATAAAAAATGCTCCGGGGATGAAATCCAGAGCTTGGCTGAAAGCTTTGATGCCATGACCCTGTCTTTAAAGGGAAATCTGTCCAGTCTTAAAAACGCCGAGGTTATTTTAAATGAACAAAAAGCACGTCTCCAGACCATCCTGGACGCCATTCCCGATTTCATATCCCTCCAGGATAATGGGGGGCGATATGTTTCTGTGAACAGGGCTTTTTGTGATATGTTGAATAAAAAGACAGAAGACATTGTGGGAAAACTCAATGAGGATCTGTTTCCCCAGTTCCTTGCACGACAGTATAATAAAGAAGACCAGCATTTATTTAAATTCGGTTTGCCCTTGTCCAAAGAAAATAAAATAGCAGATGATAAGGGAATCATTTGGCTGCATGTGGTTAAAATTGCAGTTCTGGATGCAGACAACCAAGTGGGGGGATTGGTGTGCAGCGGCAGGGATATCACCCAGCTCAAAGCGGTGCAGGAGCAACTGACCCATGCCCAGAAAATGGAATCTGTGGGACGTCTGGCCGCCGGGGTTGCCCATGAAATCAACACCCCCTTGGGAATTATTCTGGGGTATGCCCAAATTCTTTTGGAAGATGTGGAAAAAGAGGGCCAGATCCATGATGATGTGGCCACCATTGTGAAACAGACTCGGATTTGTTCTAAAATTGTGGCAGATTTATTAAGCTTTTCCCGGTCCCGGGAAAACATTATCAGTGAATTTGATATCCATGACGCCATTGAAGATGTGGTGGATGTGGTGTTACATACCTTTGGTTTAAGTCATGTGGTGGTTAAACGGGCCTATTATCCCCACCCTTTGAAGATGAAGGGGGATAAGGAAAAATTGAAACAAGTGTGTATAAATCTTTTGAATAACGCCTTTGATGCCATTGAAGAAGATGGCATTATCTCCATTCAAACCGGACTGGGAGCTGTGGACGGTGAGATAATGATTTCTATCTCTGACACGGGCCATGGCATTACCAGGGAAAATATTGGAAAGATTTTTGAACCCTTCTATACCACCAAGGGTCCGGATAAAGGTACAGGTCTGGGTTTGTCTGTGACCTTTGGCATCATAAAAGAACACAATGGAAGCATTGATGTTTTCTCTCCACCGATGTCAGCAAAAAACGACCAGGGGCGGGGAACGCAATTTGTTGTCAGTTTACCCACCGGATTAAATTCAAGAAAGGAGCGTTGATACATGGCAATAATTCTTGCGCTGGATGATGTTTCAGATGCGGGTCAGTTGATAAAACGAATTCTTGAACGAAAGGGACACACCGTGATTCCCTTTACAGAGGAAGAAGATGCTATTGGATATGTGTCGTCCAATAAGGTTGATCTTGCCATCCTGGATATTAAATTAAAAAAAATGAGTGGGGTTGAGGTGTTGGAAGAATTGAAAAAAAGATCCCCGGCCCTTGAGGTTATCATGCTCACAGGATATCCTACCATTGAAACGGCCCGGGAGTGTTTAAACCTTGGGGCCGCCGAGTATTGTGTCAAACCCATTGATAAGGATGAGTTGGAAGAAAAGGTGGCGCAGGTGCTGGGGGGGAGGCCCTCTCTTAATTGAAAAGCAGTTAAAGAACGGTATTAGGCCTGCGCTATTTATGTCCACCTTATTTTATCTGCGATTCCTATCCAGATAATTTGCCATTTGCCATCATGTGGTGGAAATATTTCTGAACGAATTTACCGGAAATGGTATCTGCCACAGAAAAGGTGAGTCCTTTTTCCGGCAAAAACTGTCCTGACAACGCCAGAAAAAGGGTACGGGAAAGTTCAGCGAGCATTTTTTGTACGTCGTGTGGTGGACATAGTGCCCCATGGGTTCCATAAAACCGACACCTTGCCGGTCTCATGTCGTAAATTTCACAACCAATGCCGTTATTCAACGGGCATAAACGCTCTTTTCGTTTTGATCCTGCCACGGCCTTTTGTATCAATGTTTCCCGTTGCGCTGAAGTAAAATATCGGTTTGTTTTGGAATAAAGGTAAACCACTTCCATGAATGGCAGTTCAAAATCAGTCTGGCAACAGAGATGTCTCCCTTTGCCGCATGGGGGCTGTTCTTCGGTGGTTTGAGTTTTTATGTCAGTGGTCATTTCTTCAATTAACGCCTCGTAATCTGAAAAAAAATCGCTTAAATCCACCCCTTTTTTCATTTCCAGGGAGGCCTCCCTGATTTTCAGGATACCGGATTTTTTTCCATACTTTTTCAACAGCTTCCATTGGCAATAGTTGGAGGGATTGGCCCGGGAGCATTTCAATTTTTTTTTTGCTGCTTTGAGGCCCATCCCCCGGCGGATCATGTAAGAGGTGATAAAAGTTCCGGTACGGCCGATGCCATGGCGGCAATGGACCAATACTTTTTTTCCCAAATAAATGGCTTCATCCAACCAGGCCAGGGCTTTTTCCATGTCTTCCATTTCTGGGATATCCTCATCCCATATGGGAAGGTAATACACTTCAAATCCTGCACCATCCTCAATTTCATGGAGATCACTGAACTCTGCGCAAAGATTTACAATGGCGTTAATTTCATGGGCTTTAATGGCATCCAATGCGTCATAGGAGGTGGGGGCATATCCCACGGCAAGGCTGTCTGTGATCCATGTTAATTCGTAGTCTGACATCTATATCATTCCTTATTCTGGCTATTTAGGAATCAGTCTTAAATAACTTGCCCTTTTCAGAACGTACTATCGTTGAAGAATAGTGCTCCCCAATTTTTAAATGGGGATGTTATTGCGGACTCATTCCTTAGTGTTCCTGAAATCATACCGGCCCGCCATGAATTCATCAATTAAAAATCCCATATCCTGTTCCTCTTTTAAATACATATCCATGAGCTTGCTCGCCCCCAGAAGTCGACCGACCATTTCAAGGGTTTTTCCCATTGTGGATAGGCTTCCATGGAGAAATTCTCCGTCCACAAGATCGGACTGAACGGTCACCGTAAACCCCAATCGGATCAGAATACCTTCAATAAATTTGGCCCGCAACCTCCTGCCTGTGGGCTCACCCCCTCCACCTGAAAATCTGAATAGAATATAATTATCCCCGGGAAGGTCTGTGCATATGGTATCCAAGATAACAAAGTGATAGCCAAATCGAAAGTTGATATTGACATATTCCTTTGACACAACGGCATAGCTGCCAAATCGGGGGGAATCCGCAGAAATAATGCCCCCTGCCATCACAATTCTATCATGGGTTTCCCAATCAAAATGAGTGGTCTCAGACCAGTGTATTCCAGGGGTTAAAAGCCCTTTTAAGACCCATTCCATGGGACGACTTGCAATATCCTCCGGGGTAAGCGTTGGCCTGTCCCCGGCATGCTCCTTAAATCCTTGACCCACATCCAGGAGATAAAAAAGCATGGGGATCGGACAAACTAATTTTTTTGCCCCCCTTGTGGGACGGCCTTTTCTATTCCCTGTAAAAAACATTTCTTTCACTGCGGTTTCATGGGCAAAGCGGATAATATCGTGCAGGGATCGACATCCCTCGGGGACAAAATGGCGGGATTGTGGATCGGTGAGTTTTAATTTTGCTGAGAAATCCATTATGTATCTTAATTTCAACATAAATGAACTATCTTTAAAAAATGCCTCATTGCCTAGGGGCTGCTGGGGTCTGGTGGATACTGTGGGGATGCCCCCTTCATACACCCTTCCTTTGTCTGCATCCACGGTGACCTTATGCCCATGGATGAGATTTTGAAAACCATGCTCAACATTGACAATGGCTGGTACCCCAAATTCCCGGGCAATGGATGAAAAATGGCTGGCACTGCTCCCAAAAGCCATGACCACGGCGGCCATTTTATCAATGACTGTGACAAACCGGGGGGATGCATGTCGGACCACCAGCACAGCCCCCCGGGGCATGTCCGCCAACCGGGAGATTTCATCAAGCCTGTAAACAGGACCCGAGCCCATGCCCGAACACACCCTTTTCCCTCCCGAACACAGTATGGTGCGGGGTTCTTTTTTTATTTCCCGGGACGGATTCTGCTGCTTGCTACCCTGTATTTCGGCACCATGCATGTGCAGTGGTCTGGATTGAAGGATAAACAGGCGGCCTGATGTGTCCTGGCACCATTCAATATCCTGGGGATGCTGAAAGTGCGTTTCAAGGGAAAAACCCCATCTGGCAAGGGTGAGTGATGCCGGTTCATCAAGGGAAAGTGTATTTTCTTGATATTGGGGCGGCTCCACGGTACGCGTTTTCGTGTGGATGTTCTCTTGGATATTTGAGGTTACCCCCATTTGATTTTGTTTTTCACCACAGCTTGTGTGAAAAATGATATCCGGGTTTTTTCGGGATACACGGATAACATCTGGAGATACTCCACCATCCACAAGAAGGTCTCCCTGTCCCCACACTGAATGGATCACCAGGTTATCCGAAGCCGGTGTTTCAATATCCCGGGTGTACACCACACCTGATGCCATGGCATCAACCATTTCAAGAACCAGAACCGCCATGGGGGTTTCGCAGTTCAGGATACCATGGTTGATTCTGTAAAAAAGTGCCTGGGAAGAATATTTACTGGCAATGATTTTTTTATAGCTTTCCGGGATATCCGCTGCATTGACGTCTAACAATGTGAGATACTGACCGGCAAACGAGGCAATGCCATCTTCTTTTGCGGCACTACTTCGAAGGGCAATGCGGATATCATTTCTTTGGTTTTGCTGGAGCCTTTCCACGGCATTGCGCATTGCCGTTTCAATTTCATGGGGAAGGATCGCATCTAAAATGAGATGTTCGATGTCAACCGCAGTTTGTTCAAGGCTGGTGGCATTGCTGATATCCAGCAGGGCCAGTTTTTCATTGATGGGGGGTTGTAAATGGTTGTAGGCCATAAAATAATGAAAGGCATGGGTGGTGATGACAAATCCATCCGGGGTGGGCAGGTGAAGCGCCTTTGCCAGGTGGGACAGGTTAAATGCTTTTTTACCCACCATGGCCTCATCAAAGGAGGCTGCCTGGTCAAATGCCACCGTAAAGGGGGGTAAACAATCAACCGCCGGTGGGGCCAACATGAATCGCACATAAAAATCAAATTTTTTAAAATAGGCACGCAGGTTCTGGCTGCCCGATGGACACATGGTTAAAAGCGCATCCACCATGCCTGAAACCGATTGGGAAAATTGTCCATAGACCTTTACAACTGCCTGGAAATCATATCGTTTGTGATGATAATAAAGATCCTCCAGGGTGGCCAGATGTTCATGGGCAGCTTTATCATGGGCCAGCAATGCTTTAAATGCCTCATATTTTTCCTTTAAGACAGTTTCTGGAGAAAATAACTGATATGTCCAGTATCTGAATAGATTTTTGATCAGCATGGTCTATCCTTATGATTCGATGATTGAAGTGTCTAACCAACCCTGTACGGACAACCGGATGAGCACCCATGCGGCATACCTGGGGTGCTCATGATGCTCAAGGGTAACATTGAAATAAAAAGAACACAAGTGTACCCCAAATTGTCCGGCAATTGTAATTGACTCATGTTGGATTCCAGGGTCTGTAAGCCTTGCGATATTGCGTTTTTGTTGAAGATGTCAGTTAAACAAAGGATATGGGTAAAAGACATGGAACCTGACAAAATATTCACCCTCCAATAATACAAGCCTGACCCCGATGACTCATTAACCATCCGAAACAGCCAAAATTAGAAGTGTGTGGCGGGTGGACTATTGATAAACAAAATGATAAGTAGGACTTGATTTTAAAAATGAAATGCCTCGGATTTGAAGGCATGGTGAGAGTGTGCTATTTCTATAAATTTTTAACTAATTGAGACGATAAAATGGAAAGATTTTTAGTTATCCTTGTTTCTGCCGCCATTGGAACGGCTTTTTTCGCATGGTTTTCCCAGGCAGTGAAAAAAAAATACATGCATGACTATATCATGTCCCATCAATGGTTATTGCACCCCAACGCAATTTGCTACTGGCGCACCGCCATGGCTGTTTTTGGTTTTTCACTCTACTTTTTAACCTCCCATCAATCCATTGCCATATTTATATTCACCTTTGCGGCCATCCTTGATGGGGTAGACGGTGTGGTGGCAAGGGGATGTAACTTAGGTTCCAACTGGGGAGAGGTGCTGGACCCCATGTGTGATAAATTGACCTACCTGCCGCCCCTTATCGGGTTTGCCTATGGGGGGATTATTTCAATAAAATTGGTATGGATTCTTGTTTTTATTGAATTTGTCGGTCAAATTTTCGCCCGACGGATTTTAGCCTGGCTTAAATTTTCCGTGGCAGCCAATAATTTTGGTAAAATAAAGGCCATTATCTGTTTTGGTCTTGTTATTTTATGTGCCTTGATGGATAAAAATCCGGATATTATAAATATTGGCAATAGCGTACTCATGGCCTGCATTATTCTTTCTTCTGCATCTGTGGTGTTTAAGTTTATCCCCAATCGCCTCTATGCGGATATCCTCTCTTCTCTTAATTTTTGTTGTGGGGTGGTCAGCCTTGTTTTGACCCATAATCATCATTTTGCCTGGGCCATTTGCATCATCATTGCCGGGCAATTATTTGATTTATTTGATGGACGCATGGCCCTGAAGCATGGTGGCACAAAATATGGGCCGTATCTGGATGATATTGCGGATTTTGTAAGCTTTGGCTTGGCACCGGCCTATGTGATTGTACAAAAAGAGGGTTCATTGGCATGGGTGGTGGGGGGAATCTTTATTATTGGGGTGGCGTTTCGCCTGTTTCGATTCGTTGCCTGGGATAAAAAACGCACCGATCTGCCCGAGGGGATATTCAACGGACTTCCCAGCCCTGCCGGGGCGTTGATCGTTTTGGGGGCATCTCTCATTGCCACCCCGGTTATATTGTGGGGGCTCACGGGTGTCTCTGTGGGGTTAATGGTGAGTCACATTCGTTTTGCCCATTTTGGACGGGTGATTCTCAAGCAGATTCCCAAGCCGCTTTTTTTCACCATATGTACCTCCATCATTCTGTCCCTGTCTTTTATTCTTAAGACAAAAAATGTGCAGATGTTTGGATATCTGATTCTGAGTTCTGTTTTTGTTTATATGATTGTGGGTAGAAAATGGGTGGACTGATGGATTCCACCCTCTGTAAATATTCGGCCAGCACCCCATCTTTACTCATTTGGGCCTGCTCATATAGCAATAGTATGCTACGCAGTCCCAACTAAGCGAATATGGGGCACTGGCCAAACATTTACGGTGCCAACCCGAATATTTACCACCCTCTCATTCTTTATTGATGAAATTCAGGCTCATATCCCACGGTAAAGGGTGTTGTGGTGGTGTTACCAATGGCTGAAAAATGTCTGTTTTTCTTGTCAAAGGGACAAATGGGCATCTGGCAGGGTTTAAATCCGAATCGTCGATAGAATTCGGGATTGCCCAAAACAAAGAGGGGGCTTTTTTTGATGACTTCCTGGCGCAGGGCAAATCGTATTAATTCGGAGCCAATTCCCTGACCCTGAAACTGGGGGGCCACGGCCACAGGTGCCAGGTGAAGGCCGCACACCTCGGTGTCGTTGTATGCATTGGAAAATGTGATGTAGGCAATGACCCGGTTCACATGGATGCAGACCCATTCATGGATTGAGGTGTCATTGTTGTGGAACGCTTCTATCAATTGAGCCTCGTATCTGCTCTTGGGAAAGGCCGATTTAAGCAGGGCATCCACCTTGCTGTGGATTTCCCGGGTGGGTTTTCGTATTTTCATCATTTTCTCCAAAATGTTGTTAAGTTTCATAGCATACAGGAATTGTTGTGCCATTAAATTATTATTTGACAATAAATTAGACAAATTATAGAATGCGAATCTTAACAGATTCTGAATCTCAACTAAAGACCAATTTGACATCATCCCCTTTTCACCGTTGATATTTCATGGAGCGCGTATAGTGATTTCTTGTTTTTAAACTTTTTAAAAAGGAGGAGATTATGACAGTTTCCATTATTATTAAACGTATCGTAAAAGATGAAGAAATGGCCCTCCAGCTAGCCCCGTTCATCGTTCAGCTAAGGTCCCGTGCAGCAACCCAGCCGGGTTTTTTGACCAGTCAAACCTTCAGCTGTCTGGACTGTGATGGCGAATACCTGGTCATCAGCAACTGGCATACCCTGGAAGACTGGAATAGATGGATGAACAGTGACGAGCGCATGACCATCCAGAAGGATGTGGACGAACTGCTTGGGGAAAAAACGATTTACCGTTTCTATGAACCCGTTGTGGGGGGCATCGCCCCCCAGTTTAAACTCCGGACAGAGAGTTAAAAATTTGTTTACCCTGGTTGTTGTATACGCAATATTTAAGGGCCTGCTCGCCTGAATTTGTGTTGTTTTATTTCTTAACAGCAGCAATTACCGATATTTCTACCAGCAATTCCTGACGGGCCATGCTCGCCTCCACACAGGCGCGGGCAGGGGCATGGCCTTCGGGGACCCAGTTATCCCAGACCTCATTCATCTGGGCAAACAGGTTCATGGTTTTGATATAAATGGTGGCGGATAACATATGTTCTTTATCGCTTCCTGATTTTTTCAGTAAATCTTCTACCTTATCCAGCATGGTGCGGGTCTGTTCTTCTATGTCTTTGTCGGCATCTGCCGCCACTTGACCACAGAGGTATACGGTGTCATTATGGATGACAATTCTGCTCATACGCTTCTGGATTTCCATTCTGTTAATAGCCATTTTTTTCCCCCTTTAAAAATTAGTCATATTGGTCATAATATCAGCGATCTGTAATAACCCGTGGAGCCTGGCGGGCCGAGCTTGTATTATGTATTTTTATTATATTTTTTCCATAACTTTGTTGAGCATATTCCATATTTTTATTGGGTGGTGAAGTTCTATATTCATTATCACATCGTAAAGTTGATCATTTTTGTTGGGGAACAGGGATTCAGTCAGATGTAGGAATTTTGAGCCCAACTCTTCTCTGGTGTAGGGATGATCAGGATCTCCTTTGGCAGAAAGGGTCTCACTTTCAATAATAGCGCCATTGTTAAGATAAATTGTTACCCTTGCAAGGCATTTTTCCGGAAATTCAGCCGTGATCTCGGGGTCCTCTTCTATGGTTACTTTTTCTGCTATTTTAAGTATTTGAGTGTTTCTTAAGGAGTCCTGGGTCATCTCCTTTGTTCCCACCTCACCCTTGACCAGTTTGCATCCAATGGCATAGGGAATGCTGTACATTGCCGCCACTGGGTTGTTCGGTGTGTTGCGTCCAAGTAAAAGTGCTTTGGCAAAACTATTAACCGTGATGGATTTTATATTGTCATGCACAATTCCATGTTTTTGGATCAACGATGACAGTCCGTCAAGGACCGGGTGTGAAAATCGGCAGCAGGCGTACATTTTAAAATAGACAGCGCATATTTCCCAGTTTTTTCCCATATCATTGCATTGGGGAGCATCCAGCAGGAATGGGTCCATGGCGTCAAACCCGGTTAATGCAAGGTCCACGGAGGTTAATGCCGTATATGAGGCCCAAGCCATTCCTTCCTTCATGGAAGATGGTGCTGCCAGGGATCTGTCCTGGGGGGCCTGGGGCGCATAATATTCTGCCAGTCCCAGGGCATTTTTAAATTCCGGTTTTGAAAGGCTTAAAAGCTTTCCCGCTGCAGCAACCCCGCCGGTGAGACTCCAGGCGCCGGAACCCTTTCTTGGACCGCCTGCCTGTCTCATGATCAGTGCGCTTCGCACAGCGGTTTCATATCCGATTACAATGGATGTTAATAGCTCTTTGCCTGTGCATCCATTTTCCGCCGCCAGCATCAGAGCGAGGGGAACAATGACTCCGCCCGGATGACCCTGGGCTTTTCTGTGGCCATCATCCAGATCAAAATAGGTCCCGGCATGGGTGTTGATAAAAGCAGCCCAGGATCGGCTGGTGGTAAAAGGGGTGGCCACGATAACCGTGGAACCGGGGTGATTGCGTGAAAGGGTCTGTGCCAGTTTGAAAACAGACGGATCCTTCATTCCGCCAACCATGCAGCCTATGGCATCAAGAAGACAGAGATGGGCCACCTCTATGGTTTTTTCAGGAATATCTTCAAACCTGAGATCGGCTATAAAATCAACGATATTATTCATGGAGAATCCTTTTTAAGTTACACCATGCCCTTTGGGCAGAAATCCCCCCTGACGTTCCCGTTCCGGGCAGGCCAGAGCTGTTGGGGGCGCATAGTACCATTTTCAATATTTTTTGTGTCGGCAGGCCGACATGACCGTTCTATGAAAGTGTAGGCATGCCTAACATTGCTTTCATGATTCGTTGTGGGCAGGCCGGTTCCAGAATACGGTCTGCCCGTGGCAGTTATTGAAAGCGCTTCATGGAAAATGCATCCAGGGACAACTCCGGTTGTTTTCCCATGACAAGGGATGCCGCCAGGCGACCGATCATGGGGGATAGTTGGAACCCATGGGCGGAAAAACCACACACATGGAAAAGGCCGGAAACAGTTGGTGAGGCATCAATGACCGGTAGTCCGTCACGCATCATTCCTTCAATGCCTGCCCAGCAACGGACTATTTTCGCCTGTTTCATTAGGGGGAAATGCTTTACCACGGTGTGTGCACTTTTTTTCATCTCGGAAAAATCGATTGTTGTTTTCTCCTTTTCCATATCCAAAAAGGCCCTGTGGGCACCGCCAATGACAACGGTGCCATTGTCCATCTGCTTAAAGGAGAGCTTGCGGCCGTGTACGCCAACCACAGGGGTGATGAATCTGGGCATGCGGGCGGTGACCATCATGGAAAGGGCTGTGGGGGTCATGGGCAGTGGGTCATTGAATCTTGCCGCAAGCTGTTTGCCCCATGCACCGGCGCAGTTGACCACCACCTCCGAGTGAAAGATACGGCCATCTTCTGCGCAGATGGTAAATCCATTTGCCCCATGGGAGATGTCCATGACCCTGCACCGGGTAAACGGTTTTGCCCCGGCAAGACAGGCTGCATTGAAAAATGCCCTCAGGGTTTTTGCTGGCATGGCGTGTCCATCTTGTCTTGACACAATTCCCCCCTTGTTGCTGCCGCAATAGGTGGGAATAAGCTTTTTGATTTCAGCGGAGGTGACCAATTCTTCATGGTTGAACCCCAATGCCTGAAGTTTTTTGATCCTTGTTTCAAATAAGCTCAGTCCCATGTCATCCGGTGCAATACGCACCTGACCCACCGGGTGGAATCCGCAGTCGCTGCCCACCATGGAGTTGAGCCGGGGCCACAGCGCCATTGCTGCAACGGAAATGGGAACTTCTTCCAGGGCGCGGTTCAGTTGCCGTACCCCGCCGGCATTGACGGCGGATGCGTGGCAGGGGTGGCTTTCCTTTTCCAGAAGAAAGACGCGTTTGCCAGCCCTGGCAAGACAAAGAGCTGTTGAAGACCCCATCAATCCCGCACCGATAATGATGACATTGGCATGTTTCATTGTGTGTGATGCTCCAGCAGGTCTGTTTTTGCAAGTTCTGAAAGGGAAATGCTGCGCACCGGAGGTCTGATGCTCAAGGCTTTGAGATCACAAGGGGTGCTGTTGATACTTTCGGCAATTATTTCTGTCAGAGCCATGCCGCACATTCGTCCCTGGCAAGGTCCCATGCCGCACCGTGTCAAGGTCTTTATCTCATTGGGTTCCCGGCACCCCTGGGAAATTGCCTGGCGGATATCCTTTGCCGTCACCGATTCACACCGGCAGATAAGGGTGTCATCGTCCATGTTGTAGAGATGGGGGCGTGGCCTGTACAGGGCATCCACAAAGGGCCTGGGGGCAAGTTCACCATTCAGTTGTTTTTTGAGTCTGTTAACGTGCTGATTACGAATCAGTGCACCGGATTTGGATGACTGCTTTACCCCCTGATCATTTTGAAAGTTTTCCAGGGCTTTTGATCTATTATTTCCGGGCAGCGCTCCCAGGGTTCCTGCCATGTCAATGGCGGCAAGGGTTCCCTTTAATTGTGCTGAAACACCACCATGGACAAAGGCGCCGTCTCCTGCCACGTGGACGGTTTTTAATGCGGTGTTGCCAAGGGCATTGGTTTCAGGGTACCAATAGCGTTGCACCGGGTCCCACAGATGTTTGATGTCCAGCTGCCGGGTGAAATCACACCGGGGTACAATGCCTTCGTGGACCAGCAATACCCCGGCATCCACATGGTGGGTTTTGTGCCGGGTTTTAAACGAGACATGGTCCAGGGTATCAGACCCATGGGCCTTGTATTCCGTCACACCGCGAACATAATTACCCCCTGGTTTCTGTAGATTTAAAAGCATTCCAAGGCCCTTTAACAGATAATCCGGCCGTGTCAATGCCCGGGGTAGAAACGGCAATGCCGTCCTGTAATTTCCCAGGGGCGTGGTGTCCAGCACAGCGTTTATTTTTACATTAAGCGTTGCCAGGTGAGCTGCCGTTAATAGAAGTAGCGGGCCACTGCCGGCCAGCACCACGGGTCCCTGGGGAATGGTGCTGGAACTTTTAAAATTGGCATCCACTGCGCCTGCGCCCATGACACCGGGAAGGGTCCAGCCGGAAAAGGGCACAGGACGTTCCATGGCACCGGTGGCAAGGAGAATGTGTCTGCCATTGATTTCGGTGGATTTTCCATTTTTTGAGAAACAGACATTGCCCTGAGCATTTATTTGCCACACAATGGCATTGCCCAGATAGTGGGCACGGCTTTTTTTGAATTGCTCCACCAGGGAGGTACCCCGGCCATAGTCCGGTCCCAGCAATTTAATTTTTTCTTTGCCGGCGTTTTCTATATTTCGATAAATCTGCCCTCCCACGGAGGGTTGGTCATCCAGAACAATCACATCCAGTCCATGTGCCGAAGCCGTAACAGCTGCGGAAAGTCCTGCGGGCCCGGCCCCAATGATGATGATATCTCTAAATTTCTCCATTACACCACCCCTGGCAGGTTCATTTGACGTTTTATCTTCATGCCCTCTTTTACCTCAATGATACAGGCCTGTTGATCTGGAATGCCGTTGATTTCCATGAGGCATTCATGGCAGACGCCCATGAAGCAGAAGGGTGCTCTTTTCTCTCCATTGACCGGGGATCTTCGAATGTGGTCTTTTCCAACAGGTCCCATCACTGCTGCAGCAACGGTTATTCCGGCGGGCACCTCAATGGGGGTGCCTTCAAAATCGATGGTTATGCTTTCGCCTTGTTTTTGCGTATACGGTTTAAACATGGAATCTCTCTAAGTTAAAACGGTGAATATCATCCGGCTTCTTTCCCCCCAGTATCCATGGTGGCAAAAGGGATTCATGGACAGATGCCAGTGTGACACAGCTATGTGTGGCAAGAATATAGGCATTTTCCTCAATTTCATCGTATATGGGGGCACCGTCCTTGGTAAGCACCCTCAAGCCTGCCCAGGAGCGTACCACCCTTGCATGGGCAAGGGCGGGGAATATATCAAGTGCTCTTTGGGCCAGTTGGGCGGCGGCCCCTGGGGTGGTGGTGACTTCAAACCCTGTATTTTCCTGGGTATAACCGATCATGACACTGCCGCAGCCTGTCTGGCGAAGGCCGCTCATGGGAAAGGGAAGAAAAGGCTTGAGCCGCTGGGTGACCAGCAGCTGACCTTTCTGGGGAACAAGGGGAATTTTTTTTCCCACCATGGCGGCCAGAGAAAGGTTACCAAGGCCAGCTGCCATGACAACTTTTGGCACCTCAATGTTCCCCTCTGTTGTGTTGATAAGGTAGGTATTATTTTTTCGTTCCATGGAATTGACACTACACCCATGGATAAAATGACCTCCCCTTTGGATAAATATTTTGCGCATGGCTTTGAGCAGTAACAGGGGATTGACATCGCCGTCAATGGTGCTGAAAGAACCACCGGATACCTTTTCTCCCAATGGGGCGTCGCCCACAAGTGCCTGGAGTTCAGTGCGATCAAGCATGCGGGAAGGGTGTGTCTCTGCGTGTTGTGCTGCCTCCTGGTGCATCTGTTCAATGATCTTTTGCCGTGCGGTGTGCTCAGTTTCGCCCATGGAGAGTACCAGTCCTGCTCCCAGGCGAAGCTCAAGGTCAATGTGGCTCTCCTGCTCAATCCACTGGGCAAATTCTTTGAACCCCAGGGTGGCTTTGACGGAAAACCGGCTGTAATCTCTGTTGCCAAGCCCCTTGCTTTGGGACCATACCAGGCCGAAATTTGCCTTGGACGCTTTGTGGATATCGCTGATTTTATCCAGCATCAGCACCTTTGCTCCAGATCTGACAAGCCCCAGGCCCACGGCAGCTCCCATAAACCCACCGCCGATGACACAGACGTCATACGTATTATTTAAATAGCCCAAATCTATTATTTTCCTTTCCCCAACTTTTAAATTGAGTGTACCCTTTTTGCAGTATTCTTTCCCTCTCAACTCTTAGATGGAGTTAAGGGACGAGGTTCGGGTTAATCTAAACAGGATACACTCTTTCAAATTTCAGCTTTGGTGGTCACGACCCCAGGTAAATATCCTACGCCTGAAGTTGAGTTCCTTTGGGTCGTCAGAGCAAATCAATTTACTTGCAAATGCGGCTGAAAAGCCGATATATCTAAGTTTGAAAAACATAAGAGATAAATTGAAAATTTCTGACTCCTTTACGTGTACAGGTGACATGCAACGCCCCTTTCCTGGCCCATCTCCACCCAGGGGGGGTAGGTCTTTGAGCAGATATCCATTGCTCTGGCACACCGGGGATGAAAATGACATCCCCGGGGGGGGGAGATGGGGGAGGGCACCTCGCCTTTTAGCTGGGCAAAGGCTTGGCTGATACTGGGATCAGGTATGGGAGACGCATTTCTCAACGTTATGGTGTAGGGGTGCAGGGGATCATCAAATATCTGGGATACGGTGCCAAGCTCCACAAATT
>Ga0307929_1001491_pt1 | contig 17524 bp, 15 predicted proteins | sample AceLakmetage1330_FD_203160 | JGI IMG/M metagenome (GOLD analysis project Ga0307929, IMG submission 203160) | Saline water microbial communities from Ace Lake, Antarctica - #1330 | ecosystem: Environmental > Aquatic > Non-marine Saline and Alkaline > Saline | place: Antarctica: Ace Lake...
GAAGGGACAAATAACAAGATCAAAACTATGAAACGCCAAGCATATGGATTCAGAGATTATGAATTTTTCAAGCTGAAAATAATGGCCCTTCATGAAACGAAGTACGCTTTAGTCGGATGAACCTTAATTGTAATAGCAGCCATGATATTCTCCAGTGATAAATTGTATGATGTAGTTTTTTAGTGTTTTCTATCTGTTTTCTACCAGCGACGACTGTTAACCCAAACTCGGCGATAGTAAGTGCGACGATAAACGCGACGGTATCGAATAACTCTACGGTAGTAACGAACGTAAGTTCTGGTGTAGCGCCTGGTTACCCAACGTCCACCGAGAATGTTCTCGAGAGCGTTATTGTCGAGTTCCTGATTTACTTGCAAGTCGTTAATTGTGATAGCAGCCATGATGATCTCCTGTGGTGGATTGTTTGTTTGGAACGTTTTGTTCGTTTAGTTGTTTTTAATATTGCATGTGGCGTGCCAGAAGTTTTTGTTCTTTGCTGGCGTCGTTGTAAGTGGCTTGAATGTAAGGTTAATAATGTTACGTTTTTGCAAGGATGGATTTCGGATTGGAAAAATGTTGCTATGGAGCCAACGGGAAATGTTATGTTTGTGTCGCCGGTGGGAACAGTATCGATGGCAGGCATAAAAAAAAGGCTACGTGACGAATCACGCAGCCCTTTTAATTCTAGCTTTTTGAAGCGCTGTAAAGATACCTTAGAAGGCGTAAGTGAATTTAGCCCAAAGGTTATATCCTTCTGTCTTGTTCTTTGCAGCCATCTCCCACTGGTTCCTCAGTGAGAAGAACATATTCTTGTGATTGTACCAGATACCGGGGCCAGCAGCAAAAACCTGGCTGTGATTTCCCTCATCTTCTCGCAACAGAGCCTGAACGGGAGCGGGGAGAGAGCTGTCGATATCGTAAGAGTCATCGGTGGTCTGGGTATAGTAGTAGCCGTTTAGTCCAAGGCGAAGGCCGGGGCTGACCTCATAGGAGGCTGAGTAGTCAAAATGGAATTCCTGACCTGGATCACGATCAACATTAAAACCATAAACGGTGGCATAGTCATCCTGCGTAGTGCTGAAGTCATACATGAATTTTCCTGAGAATTCCCAGCCGTTTGTCATGTAGGTGATGCCGAATACCGGTTCTATGGTCCAGTAATTTCTTCCAACTGCTGCCATATTACCATCATCCTGTCCGGTGGGAATATAAATATCAGCAAGTGATGTGACAAGGTGAAGTTTACCTTCTTGGAGATGCCAGGCGAGGATAAAAGGGCTGACGATAACATAAGGAAGACTCGTGTCATCGTAGGATTTGGTTGAGCCTGGGCCAACTGGAGCATTAAAATTCAAATCTGTGCTCAGGATTGGTAGAAAGGCGTGCATGCCATAATTTCCACCAAGAATTTGCTTGTCTGTCATCCACAGAAAGCGGAAGACGTTTGCAAGGACTGAAACATCATCAAATGCCGCAATGTCATCGCCATTGTCATCTTTCATGGTATCTGCATTGTAGTAATACATATAATCAAGAAAATAGAAACCGGGAGGGGGGACAGCTCCTGCCATAAAGGCTTCAGCACCGTTGGGGTAGCTTTGGCTTCCGCCGGCCATGGCCTGGCCACTGAATGTCATGAGCAGGGCTGCAAAAAACAGGGGTAGTACTTTTTTAATCATCTTTCTCATCCTCCGTTGTGGTAACTATTAAGTGTTGGTTTGTGTGCATTTAATCACTAACAGTCTAGTATTTATTTCAATAAATGCACTCTTTAATAAAGCTCTGGCAAACAATATAGGGAACTTTCGGGCAGGCGTTCATGTTTTGAAGATGGGTTTGTTTTTCTTTGCTTGGATTTGTCTTGAGATGATAATTGTTAAGATAACCTATAGTAATTGTATCGTAATGTTTCCGGTGAGGATGGGCTTGTATCTAGTGGTTGTAATGGTTGTGTCTCTTGAAAGTAATGCACGTGTTGCTCTTCCCGGAAGGGAATTGTGCAGGTTACTGTTATGATGTCAATTGTAAGATTATATTCTTCCTTGCGTAGAACATTCAGGACGAGTAAAACATTAATAATTTGTAATAATGACCACTGTTTTTGAAAATTACTGGGCGAAATCATGGCATATATACCGGTTGTAGGGACGTCTGTCCGACGACAGTTAGAGGACAGGGAGGAGGAAATTCTTTCCCCCTATGCATGTCTCAATAAGAACACAGCAGGACGGATGCGCGTTGAAAAGGATGACGAATGCGATATCCGTATGCCCTTTGAGCGGGATAGAGATCGCATTACTCATTCGAAGACATTTCGTCGGTTAAAGCATAAAACCCAAGTGTTTCTGGCTCCTGCCGGAGATCATTATCGAACACGTCTAACCCATGTTCTGGAAGTTTCACAGATTGCAAGAACCATGGCATCGGCACTCTGTTTGAACGGGCCGTTGACCGAGGCCATTGCTCTTGGCCATGATCTTGGCCATACCCCCTTTGGGCATGCCGGTGAGGCAACGCTTAACGAGTTGCATCCAGGTGGCTTCAGGCACTATATTCACAGTTTACGAGTGGTCGATTTTCTGGAAAACAAGAGAAAAGGTTTGAATTTAACCTTTGAGGTGCGAAATGGAATCGTGAAGCACTCCAAGGGGCGCAATGACATTTTTCCAAAGGCAGAGGCGGAGCTTCCTGTCACCCTTGAAGGACAGGTGGTACGGGTTGCTGATATTATAGCCTACGTGAATCATGATATGGACGATGCGTTGCGGGCAGGCATTCTGGAAGAGGGTGACCTACCGTCGGATATTCGAGCGGTTGTTGGAGAACGACACTCCAAGAGAACAGGGGCTATGGTTCGGGATCTGATTATTGAGAGTCTTGCAGCCGCTGACGGCAAACTTCATATCAGCAAAGAGATGCTGAAAGCTATCTCCGATCTCAGGATGTTTCTCTACGAAAACGTGTATCGCTATTATAAAGTGCATAATGAATTTGAAAAGGCACAGCGGATTATCCGCGATCTCTATGGGTATTTTATGGAGAATGGCCTTGGTCATTTTGATGGCAATACATGGCAGTCATTTGGTCCAGATTCATGGGATGATGAAGGCGTAGCCTGTCGTCGTGTTTGTGATTTTATTGCCGGGATGACAGATCGCTATGCCATGCGCATTTATGAGCAGATATTTTTACCAAAACCGTGGAATGCCAGGTTGTAGTGTGGCTCTGGAACTATTTACCCTATCGAATTAACTAATATAAACAACAGTTGTTGAAAAGAATATGAATGAAAAAAAGACCCTTGCAAAAAGCTATCAGTACGACAATGTAGAAGAAAAATGGCTGGAGCGCTGGACTGAAGCTGGCTCTTTCAGTGCAAAGATGGAAGAGGGGAAACCATCCTTTTCCGTTGTTATTCCACCTCCTAATGTGACGGGTGTTCTTCATGTAGGTCATGCTCTGAATAATACCATGCAGGATGTGTTGGTGCGGTATCACCGTATGTGTGGCGACAATACTCTCTGGGTCCCGGGTACCGATCATGCGGGTATTGCTACCCAGAATGTGGTTGAGCGTCAGCTTGCAACGGAGGGAAAGGGACGTCATGATTTAGGACGTGATGCTTTTGTTGAGCGCATCTGGGAGTGGCGTGATGAAAAAGGCGGAACCATTATTAACCAGTTGAAACGTATGGGCGCTTCCTGCGACTGGGAAAAAGAACGTTTTACAATGGACGAGGGCTTGTCCACCGCCGTGCGTAAAGCCTTTGTTAAGCTCTATAATGATGGGCTGATTTATAAGGGAGACTACATTGTAAACTGGTGTCCCCGTTGTCATACTGCTCTTGCCGATGATGAAGTGGAACACGAGGATAAGCATGGCAAGCTCTATCATGTTCGCTATCCCTTTGCCGATGGTTCTGGTCATGTGGTTGTTGCGACAACACGCCCGGAAACCATGCTGGGTGATACCGGCGTTGCGGTTCATCCAGACGATGAACGCTATTCCCATCTTGCGGATGTCGGAATTAAACTGCCTCTCACCGATCGTACTATTCCCGTCGTTTTTGATCATCATGTCCAGAAAGACTTTGGAACAGGTGCTCTGAAGGTAACTCCTGCCCATGATCGTGATGATTATGAAATTGGTCTGCGTCATTCTCTTCCTATTCTGAAAATAATTGATGATCATGGAAATATGAATGATAAGGCGGGGGAGTATGAGGGGCTTGATCGATTTGAGTGTCGAAAGAAGATTGTAGAAGATCTTAAAGCGCAAGGGTTTCTGGAAGAAATTGAGGATTATGATCATGCTGTTGGCCAGTGTTATCGCTGTGCCACGGTGGTTGAAGCCACCACTTCGCTGCAGTGGTTTGTTTCCGTTAAGCCTCTTGCTGAAAAGGCGGTGAAGGTAGTACGTGACGGCCGTATCAATATCTATCCAAAAACCTGGTACAACACCTACTATTCCTGGATGGATAATATTCGGGACTGGTGCATTTCCCGCCAGATCTGGTGGGGACATCGTATCCCTGCCTGGACCTGTAAGGATTGTGGCAAATTGATGGTGATGGATGCTGATCCTACGAAATGTTCCAAGTGCGGATCGGTAAATATTGAGCAGGAAACCGATGTGCTTGATACCTGGTTTTCTTCTGCACTCTGGCCATTTTCAACCATGGGCTGGCCCGAAAACACCAAAGAACTGCAAACATTTTATCCAACTTCTGTTTTGATCACCTCCTTTGATATCCTGTTCTTCTGGGTAGCAAGAATGATAATGTTCGGGCTTCATTTTATGGAAGATGAGGTTCCTTTTAAGGATGTGTATCTGCATGCCCTTGTACGTGACAAGCATGGTAAGAAGATGTCGAAGTCAACGGGGAATGTTATTGATCCGCTGGTTATCATGGAGCAATACGGAACCGATGCCATGCGTTTTACCCTGACCGCTTTTGCGGCCCAGGGACGTGAAATAAAACTTGATGAGGAACGTATCGAAGGATACCGGTTTTTTATCAATAAACTTTGGAATGCATCCCGTTTTACCCTGATGCATGTCGAGGACTGCGATGCCTCTATCACCAATGTGGTGAACACTCCTAAGGAGTTGCCTCTTATTCACCAGTGGATATTGAGCAGAACAGCAAGGGCCACGGCGGATGTTCGTCGGGCACTTGATGAGTACCGTTTTAACGATGCTGCTTCGGTAATTTATCAGTTTGTGTGGCATGAATTCTGTGATTGGTATCTGGAATGGATCAAAGCTGACCTGTTCAGTAAAGATGAGAATCTTCGTGATCAGGCAAGAGGGGTGTTGCTGCATGTTTTAGAAACCATCTTAAAGCTTATTCATCCCATTACTCCCTTTGTTACCGAGGAAATCTGGAGTGTACTGCCAGGGGAACGGCCAATGCTTGTGACCAGCGAATTTCCCGTTGTTCAGGATTGGCAAAATGATGCAGTGGAGGGGAATGTTGAGCTGCTTATGGGGGTGATCACAGGTATTCGAAATATTCGTTCTGAAGCGGATGTCCATCCTTCTGCAAAAATCGATGCCTTTGTGTTGTGTGCTGATGCTGCAAAAACAGAACTGATAAATTCTTTTTCTGCTGCTATCTCTTCCATGACACGCCTTGAATCACTTTCCGTTGCAGCAGAAGGAACAAAGCCGGACGATGCTGCCACGTATATCTACCAGGATATCGAGATGTATGTGCCACTGAAGGGATTGGTTGATGTCGAAAAAGAGCGTGAGAAACTTGAGCGGGAACGAAACAAGGTCGAAAAATCTTTGAAACAGATTAATGGTAAGCTTGGCAATAAGAAATTTTTGGCAAATGCTCCTGCTGAGATCGTTGAAAAGGAAAAGGGCAAACAGGCCGAGCTTGAAGCAAAACTTGCCAAAATTGCTGACGCTGAAAAGAGGCTTGCTGAAATTGGATAGAGATCTGTTGACAGGGCAGCTGAGATCGTTTCTCCGGGAAGATATTGGGAATGGTGACCTGAGTAGTGAAGCGCTTTTTACAAGTGATGAACAGGGGCGTGCGCATCTTGTAGCCAGGGAATCTTTTGTGGCGGCTGGGGCTGAAAGTGTAGCTGCGCAGGTCTTTCTTCTGCAAAATGCAAATATTCAATGTACGGATGCCGTGACGGATGGAACTGTGGTTTCCCCGGGAGATGTTGTTCTTTCAGTAAGCGGACCTGTGGTTGATTTGCTTAAGGCGGAACGGGTGGCGCTTAATTTAATGCAGCGACTTTCTGGGATCGCAACGTTTACTGCAAGTTTTGTTGAAAAAACAAAGTTGTATCCTGTTCGTATCACCGATACCCGTAAAACAACACCCGGCTTGCGGATGCTTGAAAAATATGCAGTTCGGGTTGGAGGGGGCTATAACCATCGGTTTAATCTCAGTGATGGTGTGCTTATCAAGGACAATCATATCGCAGCCTGTGGCTCTTTAACACGTGCCGTTCAGATTCTTCGAGAGAACGTTCCTCATACCATTAAAATTGAAGTGGAAACTGACACGTTAGATCAGGTTCAGGAATGCCTGGCTTGTGACGCTGATATTATCATGCTTGATAATATGGACCTTGAAACCATGAAACGAGCTGTGGCTCTGATTGATGGAAAGGCTCTGGTTGAGGCCTCTGGAGGCGTGAACTTGGAGAGTGTGGCAGGAATAGCTGCAACCGGGGTTGATATTATTTCCATAGGGGCGCTTACTCATTCTGCTCCTTCCTGTGATATAGGGATGGATTGGCAATTGTCGGTTTAAATCCACGTTACTTATAGCAACATCCTTGTATAATAGAAAATTTCTTGATTCTTTGTGGAAAAGTGTGCAATACTAAATAGACGTAGTGTACATAGACGAATTATCTTGATTTCAATGCAGGAAAAGAAAAAAATAAATCCAGCGAAGGTGTTAAAATATGCGTTGTCCTAAATGTGGTTATATCTCATTTGATCATATGGAAAGTTGCCTGAAATGTAAGAAGGATATTTCAGGGAGTACAGATGTTGAAGGTACTACATATCATGCCTCAGCACCTTCTTTCCTGCGAGTACCTGAGAAAAACGCACCGGAGCCTGAGCCTGAAGCCGACGATGAACACAGCGGCACCATAAGTATGAGTGACGATTTTGCAGAGGATGACTACGACTTCTCTGATCCTGATCTTGATATTCTTGTTGATGAGAATGATAGTGATGATGCGGCAGCTTTTGGTGATCAGGATTCGGATAACGATTTTTTGCTGGAACCAGATGATGACAGTGACGACGAAGGTGGGTTTGACTTTGATCTTGATGATGAAGGTGGGTTTGATTTTTCTGATGATGAGCCCGCTGCAGCACCGGCCCTGAATGTTTCAGATGAATTAGCAGATATTTCTGATCTTGCGCCACCGGAAGATGGGGGAGAAGGTCCTATTGCTTCTGTTTCCTCCAGTATGAGCCTCTCATTGGACGATGAAATGAGTCTGGATGAAGATCTTGATCTCGATGGACTTGATCTTGGACTTGGCTTAAGTAGCGAGGATAACGTCGATGACATTGATTTGTCACTGTCGCTTGATGATATTGATTTGTCATCGGAAGATATTGTTGATGAGAGTACCGATTTGGACGAACTGAATATGGACCTTGATCTCGATGGGTTTGATTCTAAGCCTGCTCCGGCGAAAGAAAAATCACCTGGGAGCCTGGAGGGCATCTCTCTTTCTCTTGATTAATTCACTTCAGAAGAAAATTAGTTGACAGAGACAAGAATGTTCAGTAAAAAGCACTGCACACAAGGTGCCGGGATAGCTCAGTCGGTAGAGCAACGGACTGAAAATCCGTGTGTCCCTGGTTCGATTCCTGGTCCCGGCACCATTTGTTATTTTTAAAAATCAAGCACTTAACTCTATTTGGGTTAGGTGCTTTTTTTTGTTATACTAACCCAATACTAGCATCTCGTTGTCCTCTTCTGTCTTTTTGTGGCCGGAATTATTGCAAGATTAGGTCAATACCCCATTTTTTCTGGAATAACTCCACGCACACCACCTCTAGGATTAGGAGTATCTCCAGCTCTTCTTGGTATCAAATGTATATGGCAGTGAAAGATTGTTTAAATACAAACATCACCAAAGATCTTCCCAAAAGGAGATACGAGTCCTGTGAAAAAATACTCCTCGTATAATTTACTTAAAGTTTCATACGATTCTTTTGAAAAATCTATATTCGCATAGTCTTTTAAAATTTCTACATTTCTCCTGCTGGCCTCCGAGTTTACTAGAGTAATCTCTTCCTCAAAGCAAACAACACCTTTAGCAATAGAACATTCCCTTACTTCTGTCAGCAATCCTAGTCTTTTTAAATTAAAGATTCCAGCATTTAGGATAGAGGGATTATGTGGATTTCCTTGTGATTCCAAAAAGATTAGTACTCCAACAGCCCTAGGTGTGATAAGATTTGCAACATACGCTCCATCAGCAAATCCTAGCTGTAACAAGTCTTCCATTTCATTTATCTGATATTGATAAAACCTGCTAAAGACATATGCGTCAAATGGTGTCATTTCTTTAATAATAGAAATAAAAGCAGTATGTGTATGACCCACCTTGCTAGAATCCAAATGACTTACAAGCAACTTGGAATACATCGTCGCCAGCTCCTCATTCTCTATGTATGCACATGCGTCAAGCAATGGGAGAAAAAAATCCGGTTTAATTGCAACTGGATCTAAGCCTAGCAATTCGATACTTTCTTTTGTTTTAAGAAGAACACGAGCTTGATTCATCACTTTATACCCGTGCAAAGAATCTGAGAGAATACCCCCTACCTCCTCCATGGATTTACCAAGTAAGGCGTAAGCAAAATCTTTCGCAATCTCTACTCCACCTCTAGTAACTTCTTTTACAATTTCGAGTTCCATTTGATCCATAATCAGATTGTTCCACTTAAAAATTGTTTTTTTCCAATGCAGCAATATTTCAATGTTATTTGATAAAACAAAACATTGAAAATGTTCCAACCACTTTTTAACCTTTCAATAAGATATTGAACATACCACCTGACAGGTTAAGATATCAATTACTATATCTCGATTGGTTCAACCATACTTTCAAATTACCCAGCCACAATTGTAACGCCCTACCTTGCTACCTGTAACGAGCCTTAACCCTAGGAAAAAGTCGAGGGGGGGCGAAAATTTTTCTAGCAGTCAACAGGACAACTCCGTCCTATAAAATCACATAGCCCCCTCGCCCAGATTAATACAGCTCTGCATATCGCAGTCGCAAAATGGCTACGTTGATACTGTTCAGCAAGGTGTACCTTGTCGAACACTGCATCATGCAACGAGAACAGGCGTTCAAATTAGTTGATTTTCAATTCCTGTACAGCATGTACAGATCAGTTTAAAAGGTTGTTGAACACACAGCAACAGGAGGAAGTAATGAGCAACCAGAATGTAGCGTATCTCAGGGTTTCGTCAGTCGATCAGAGCCTTGCTCGTCAGCAGGAGGCTATGAAGGGTATCGAGTTAAACAAAGTATTTGAGGAGAAAGCCTCCGCAAAAGATACTCAGCGTCCAGTTCTACAGGATTGTCTCAGCTACTGCCGTGAAGGTGATACTCTTCATGTTCACAGTATTGATCGCATAGCACGTAACCTGAAGAATCTGCAGGATCTAGTTGACCAGCTGATTGAGAAAGGCGTTACAGTAGACTTTCACAAGGAGAGCTTATCATTCAGTGGAAGTGACGATGCTATGAGCAGACTCATGTTACAGATGATGGGAGCTTTTAGTGAATTTGAACGATCTCTCATCAAGGAAAGGCAAAGAGAAGGCATTGCCGCTGCACGCAAAGCAGGAAAGGTCTTTGGTCGTAAAAGATCCCTGTCTGACGAGCAGGTAACAGAGATCAGGGCGAGAGTTGCACGAGGGGAACAGAAAAGCACCTTAGCTGCCGCCTACAAGGTTTCTCGCACAACTTTATACTCAGCTTTGTCAGCAGGGACACATTAAGCCTCAAGGCTCACAAAGACAAGGAATCGTGGATTTAACAGATGCTTTTTAGACAATCAAGTATTGAATTTCAATGGGGACGACACCATGTTGCTTACTGCTTTTATCAGTGGAGTTTTTCTGTTAGCTATTTGTACTGCAGAAGAGAACTTTCATCGTAATCAAATATCAAAAATGACCTTCAAGGAGTGGCAGGAATATAAGCAGACAGGAAGGTATCCGAGGAACAAGCAATAGTCAGTATTGCCTACTGACAACAAGCACATTACTCACTGATAATGCAATAAATATTGACATGATTAAAGCGATAATGTCAAATAACCAGAGATACTTTCTAAGTATCCGTATTTTCAAAAATGAGCCTTGAGGATTATTTAGAATGGAAAAAAACAGGTTGGTTTCCCACAAAATAGACCATCAGCTCCAAAGATGTCTTAAATCTCAAATCGTTCTATTGCTTGTATTAACTTTTTTGTTCGCAATATCTGCGAAAGCAGAAATGCATATGTGGACAGACAAAAACGGGAAGGTTCATTATACGAACACAACTCCTCCTCAACAGGCAAACAATGTGACATCATCCAAGGAAATCGTGGAATCTCCGGAGTTAAAATCAAACCGCCTAGAACGAGAACAGCGTGAGACCGAATTACAAAGAATTGAAAATGACCGTAAAAAAGGTTTGAGAAAAAGAAAAAGAGAAATCGAAAGACGAACACAGGCAGAAATCAGAAGAATAAATAGGGATACGGAACAAAAAATTGAAGCAATAAAACGGAGCGGTGAGGGTGTCTACTTACATGACAAAGATGTTGTATGCAGAAGCAGTAGCGATGCTGGATCATATAATTACCATACATATAATAATAACCCATTAAACGTTGCGGACTTGTTTGCTGAAAGACGTTGTTGGAAAATAAAAGGTACAAAAGATGTAACTTGGATTTCTAGCAAAACCGACAAACATGTCCATGGTACATCTGTAAAGTTCTGCTATTGGCATGAAGGTAGAAAAATTACAGCACACACATCCCCCTATAACGTTAAATAGACTTATAGTGAAGTAATCCAACCGTATTTTGTCTTATTTACTGAATATTATTCAGTGGAATCACCATAAGCAACTTATTATTAAAAGGGTTACACGAATTCTCGCTAGTATCTTTTCCTAGAGGGGAAATAAAAAAAACAGGAAGAATAAATGAAAGCTATTTCTTTTATCGTGTTAGGTTTTTTGGTAATAACAATCGCTTTGATAACGGTTAATTCAAACCGATCAAATGAAAACACCTCCACACCTACACAATCTGATGCAACCGAAGGCTTAAAATTAATCGAAGATGCTATTAGGGAAAGGCATGCATCATATACGCAATCGTTTGAAAATTATGATGTTACTACCTCATACTCGCACTTGACCCCTTTTTCTCAAAAAGAGAAAACCCTAGCCGAATGGGAAAAAAAGGTTCTCTCGACATCAAAAAAGACAAAAAGAGAAACAATTAACGCCATTATTCTCCATGATGACAATACCAGAGCAGTAATTGGCGTAGAGCAATATGGAAATAAAAATGCTTCTGTCGGTGGTTACACTCAAACATGGAAACTAATTGAAGGAGAATGGTACAGAGCATTTTCAGAAGATCACACTAGCAATTCCGATACTGTAGTATCTGACAATGAGCCAACTACAGAAGTAGTTATGCTTAATCTTCCCTTTGCCATAGAAGATTTTAAATACACATGGAAGCTGGATAGGTCAGATTTTATAAGAGCAAAACTTTATAGACCAGAAGTTACTTTAAGAATACGCAATACCGGAGATAACCAAATAAAATATCTTAAGCTTCAAGTTCAATTCGTTAATGTATATGAAGATACAATTTTTTCAAGTGAGTACGAATATGTTGTGACTTCAAGTGATATTCCACTGAGACCAGATAGCATATCTGAAAAAATATTCTTCAAATCTACTATAGGGCTAGACATAAGAAGTAAATTAAATCTTGTTTCAATGAACAGAAATCTGTCGACTCAGTACTTAGAAAGATTAGCAACATTTACAAATGATATCAATGCTATGTTGTATTACAAAGCTGAACATTCAGACGATTGGGTGAAAATCGATGAATTTGAATATAATTATTAATAATATTCTAAAAAAATGCTCGAAGCTATATCGCCGACATGAAACTATGAAAACTCTCCGTCATTATCTTTCATGCTTTTGGTGACGATGGTTAATCCTTCATGTGGGTCTATACCAAGGGCATTGCACAGCCTTACATATTCTACAATGTCAAGTCTCCGCTCCCCCTGCTCAACCTTTCCAACCCACGAATGTGGGATATCTAACAATTGTCCGACTTCCCTTTGGGTCAGCTTTTTTTGATGCCGCATACGGATCAACCACTTGCGTAATTCTGAGTATTCACGACAAAATATTGTTTTTTCCATAGCACACCTTGCTCCCAATTCAGGTACAAGGTATGCTAACTTCGCTGTGTACCCAAAACAGGTACAAAGGGAGCGAGCTCAGGTGTCTTTAACGTTTCCCCCGCCCTAACACGCTCGCGAACAACTGGAGTAGTTTAAGTATGAAAACAGAATATGGCGAATGGACGACTGAAAATGGTAGTGTCTATGAAGGGTGGGCATTTGAAGACGGTACGCCACATGGCAAAGGTAAATTCACAGATGCATCCGGCATAACATTTGAGGGAGATTTCACGCATGGTGAGTTCACCGGATTGGGCAGACTGGTAACTGATTATAATTATATTTATGTCGGAGAATTAAAAAATGCTAAAATGCATGGAAAAGGAGTACTTACTGCTCCCAATGGACAAGTGATTGAAGGTTTTTTTAAAAACAACAAACCAATAGGAGAAGTTAAGGTTACAGAACCTGATGGAAGAATCTTTGTTGAACGCCACGAAGAAGGCATTTGTGTTTACAGAGAAGAAGCAAAAAATCAAAATAGTTCAAAAGCACCGTCAGCTAGCAATAATGACGAACACACTCCCAACGCAACTGACGAGACGAACAATAACAACTCAGCCTTCAATCAACAAACTGAACCAGCTCCCGTAATACCTCAAAAAAAGCGTAAAGCTGTTACTCCAACCACAGAAAGAACAAACTGCCCATATTGCAATAAGTTGTACACAATAGACAGGTTAAACATTCAGCAACAAACAGGAAGCAAAGCAAAATGCAAGAATTGTAGGAGGGCATTTACTCTTTTCCCAAGCTTAATGGACTTCATGGTACCTGACCTCGGTATGTTGACTTGGAGGGAAGATAAGGACAAGCTAAAAAAGGAATGTGAAGACCAATTGGTCCCCTCCGACGATGACGACTATGAGTTTGGTGAAATGGTGTTACAACTATCAACTAGCTCATTTGGTGTACCACTGCGGTGTTTGCTTGTTTATGACAACGATACAGAAGGACTTTATCGAATTACCATTGAGAATGTTGATAAAAATGGTGTTTCACCTAAAAGCCTGTCTAAAATTGTAAACACAGTCTCAAAATATTATTGCAAACCTGCCAAAGAAAAAAATTGTTTTGAATGGCGTACCGAATCCACCACTATACAACTATGTTACGACCTTTCTGATGCTTTTCATGAGCAAAGTCCAGTCAATATCACACTTACTTTCAAAGGGATCGACAAGTGGGCATATAGAAGCAAGAAACTGTTGACTTCTATCTACACGGAAGACATCGACAATGTGAAAAAATTGTTAGAGCAAGAAGTTGAGGTTGATTTTTACGAAGATAAATCAAACAGGACACCACTTCACGATGCTATTGATTCAAGAAATGGCATCCTTTTAAAACTTATTCTTGATAATCTCACCGACCCATCAGTCATCACCCATGAAGACGACGATCAACAAACTCCATTGAGTAAAGCTCTAATGCTGAACAATGAGAATCTATTCAGAATGTTAATAGATAAATTAGCTGAATTTGAATACGAAGCCGAAGAAGATTTCAAACTGTTGGCAATGGCAAAATACGGCACCGCCTCACATGTTGATCGATTTATATCCAAGTGTTCAGACATTAACTTTCAAGATGATGACGGAAATTCAATATTGCATTTTGCGACTATTAATAATTGCTACAACTCTGTAGGAGCAATTTTAAATTCTGGTGCATCTGTAAATACGAGAAACAGAGAAGGTCGGCCAGCTATTCACTTTGCAACTTCTAGCTATCCAATCTTCCAGCTATTGATGGAAAATTGTGCAAGTTTAGAAATACCTGACAATGACGGTACTACTTTATTGGAAGTCCTTTTGGCTGCAAAAAAATCAGTCCAAAATGGTGACACTTCTGTTACTTTGGAAACTTGTATTGATGAGAGAATATTCGATATCCTGCCTGATAGTTGTCAGTACTATTCAACCGACACTGCTAGTGTAGCCGTTAGTCGGCGTGCAATTCCGGCGACAGTAAAACGTGAGGTTTGGCGAAGAGACTACGGAAAATGTGTGGAGTGTGGCTCCAATGAGAACCTAGAGTATGACCATATCATTCCAGTCTCAAAAGGAGGTGCCAATACTACTCGAAATATCCAGTTGCTATGCCAAGACTGCAACCGATCAAAGTCAGATAAGATAATGTAGCAGTTACTAAGAATATAGCCGCAAAGGTGGAATAGCCGACGTCTCGCCATCTACCCAACCCGACAATCCAGGTATCTGCAAAAAGTGGAGTAACCCATTAGGATTAATTAGCAATGGACGAAACCAATAAAAATGCTGCTATGGGTTTTTCAATGGAGGTTGGAGGCCTATTTTCCTAGTTGAGAAAAAGTTCTTGATACTTTTTGTCTGAACCTGCCAGCTGGATCTCGTATCTGCTCTTCAGGGTACGAACAGAATTTTCACAGGCATTCCTATTGAAGGAAAAAGCTATCCCCTTAAACGAAGCAAAGAGATTTTGAAAGTAAGTGTCATTTGGCCCAACGGCTTGATATGGTGCCAGTTGTTTCGTGTCAGGTTTCCATTGATTACTTATTTTTTAGCCATTAAACCGTTTCCACTATTACTTTTCCGAATTTCCCTGATTATTTTTTATTCTCCGATAATTGATTGAAAATTTCTGGGGTGGTGTCTGTTCTGCAAAAAAATTTCCTTGTACTGATTCCGCTTTTTCATCAGACCACTATGGTGCTGTTTTTTGGTGGAAATAAGATCCTTTTCTTGTTCAGGGGGAATTGTTTTGTTTCCTCACGACAGAACCTGCCATTCTGCCTGTCCATGCTCCTCTTCAGAGCTTTAAAATCTTTTTTATGAGGCAAAGCATAGGAAGAGATAAAAGGTATCCTAAAGCGAGCTGAGAGATTAAAGGCAAAATCCTTGTTCGTGGGGTAAATTGCTGATTATATGGTTTAATTCTGCAAAAGGTTCCATGAAACGAGAAGGATTTGAAAGACCCAACCCCTTCACTTTTTCCATCTGTTCAACAAGGGATGAGGGGTGATATTTTACGAACAGGTATTTGCCTTTCCTTTCTACGGTTCGGGAATGAAGATGTTTAATAGAACGAATTTCTCCTGCATACTGTTGTTGAAGTAAAAACTCGGCTCCACCACGAGCAGGATGGGATACATTCCGTTTGATTCTGGGCTTATCCAGTCTGTTTTTCCTGAGATAAGCTTTTGTAAGCCTCCCAAAAGCCAGATGATGGAATCTAAAATACTTTGCAAAATCAGAGGGGAACTGTTCAGCGAAAATAGGGAACTGGATTCCAAGTTTCTTGATAACGGATCTATGGAGTTCAAGCTCTAAACGGAGGTAGGTGTAGTGATCTGCATTCTTGGGACGTGGGTAAATACGGATACCCTTAACTGAGTTTCTCAGATCGCTGACGTAAAAAGTATTCTTATAGCGTAGAACGCCTTTCCTGTTGTAGGAAAGCCATAAATGTTTTTCCATCCATTCTTGGAGCAACAAGACGTTTCCAGTGTAAAAGTCCCAAGCAATCTCAATTTTACTAACAAAGGGGACAATGTTAAAAGAAAGAAATATTTTATTAACAGCTTCCATCATTATGCCGTCTGGTTCATCAAGGGTAATAAATAACCTTTGAGGCTCATTACTGTCGTGATAGGTGTCATATGGAACAGATAACCTTTTCCCTTGCAGGGAATAAGTCTTGATTCGTTCATGTGGGTTTATTGTTCCGTTCCTGTTCCTTGTGCCCGTATCCTTTTTGTTTGTTGATATAGCATGTAATGCGTTATCTAAAGTTTTAAAGGGTAAGTAAAAAGTTGTAAGTACTATTCTATCTATTGTTACCTGTGCTTTATCTATGTGTATTTCAGTGCATTGAGACTGAATTGTGAAAAGAGGGGGATAACTATTAGCTCCTGTAGAATCCATTGCTTGTCCCTCTCAAGCTGATGCTGATGTGTCAATTGACTTTGAATTTTCTGTCTCAAATTCCAGTATAGTGGTGTTTTTGAATCGGACGGTTGCTCTGCTCCCTTTCCCTGCCGATAAGTCTATCCATGGAATAATTCCAAGATCTCTCATGCGATCAATTTTGCGCACTGAACAATTCCATCTTTTTGCAAGCTGACTGCGGGTGAGTAATTCTGTTGAGTGTTTCATTTGTTTCTCCTGTCTGTGGGTGTTGATTTGGGTGTCTTTGTGATCTGTCTTGACGGTAAAACAGAAAGAGGAGAGTGAACAGAAGCGAGGTTAGGGGGTAAGGTAGGTTATGTTTTGTTAACGGTTCGATTTTGCGTGTGTTTGGTAAGGGTAGGTTTTGTTTGATACGAAGGCGAAAAAGTGCAATCGTCAGCGTTGAGCAAGGTTGGAGTGGATTTTTTCAAGATGACTTGGGGCAACCTCCTTTTTGTTGTGGGTTCGCTATGGAGGCTATGTCGTCAATTCTCGTGCTTGTGAATCCTTTGATTTTCTGCTTGCGTATGTGTCCCGCAAGTTGACTTTTAGGGGAGGAGCCATCTTTCAGGTTGTTCTCATCGAAAAGATGCAGCCATGCCTCGACAGCTACGGCAAGTGCAATGCTATAGTGTTCGTGTTCAGGGTTCAGGTAAGGTGGGGTTTCTGGATGTCTGTCTTTAAATGGCAGAAGGTCGTCTATTTCTTCTTTCAGGAAACTAGGGTTGTGTTTATTGTCCATTGCCCACCGTGCAAGATTCTCTCTTGAAACGGTTGTCCTGTCTGGGGCGGGGTACGCTTCATTGGTTTGACCAGTGGGTCGTCCGTCCTCATCGGTATCATAGGATGGGAAGAACGACGTTGGTTTGAGCGTTTGGGCTTCTGAGATCTTGAGTTTTCCTTCATCTTTGTTCCAGTATCGGCTGACTGCTAAGCATAGCTCCAGTCTAATTTTCTCAAGATTTCTTTTGTTGTGGTGGGTCTCGGTAGTATGCTTGGCGTCGTCAGGATCCAATGATAATAGATGCGGGGATTCGTTAATCCATAATGCTGACGCTTCATTTATTGTTAAAGGATC
>Ga0307929_1001492_pt1 | contig 17510 bp, 18 predicted proteins | sample AceLakmetage1330_FD_203160 | JGI IMG/M metagenome (GOLD analysis project Ga0307929, IMG submission 203160) | Saline water microbial communities from Ace Lake, Antarctica - #1330 | ecosystem: Environmental > Aquatic > Non-marine Saline and Alkaline > Saline | place: Antarctica: Ace Lake...
GATCGGCAACGGCCTTTAATCTGGCAAAAATGGCGTCGCCTTCTTCTTTTGTTATTTTCCCTTTACCGACAAAATGTTTTTCAATATTTGTCTGAATCACCCCGGCACCCCGATCCACTATCTCCTGATTGATGTCGTAAAGATTTACATAAAATCCAGAGAATAGTGCTGCCTGGGCAATACCATGGCCCATTGTCCCGGAGCCCAATACGGTAATTTGTTTAATTTCCATTGTTCATTTTCCTTTTTCTCTACTAAATCGTTCTTTTAAAAACATATGGTAAAAAAGACTCACTTCAACAAAATATTAGACGATGATGGTTGTAATCACCTTACAAACGTCATCTTTAATTAAATCCAGAATATAGATAAAAACAATTCTATTCCTAACCTGGACAAGCCAGAACCAAAAAGATTTTCTGATTCTCTTGCCAAAATAACACGAAAATAAGAGATAAGAATCTAAGGATATATGACAAATAAGTATCCTTTTTAAGCAATCGACTCTGCAGCATGGGTTGTAATCACAACTATAAACTGCTTTTTACATAAATGATTTAGTTTCAAATAGATTAGTATTTGAATTGTATTCATTGATAGCAACATATCAAATTTCTGTCAAGGTTTTTTTAAAGAAATTTACATCAAAGTATAACAATAAATTATTCTATATTTTCAGATAGATAAACAAAGCAACTTATCAAAGGATTATCAATTAAGAAAAAATCACCATCTCATGCATGAGCGCTTGTTGTGAAACAAATATAAAAGACTGATTTTACTATCTTATATAAGTAAAAACTCATAAATATCTACGCATAAGGCCTTTCGTAAACGCATGGATTTCATCCAATCACCTAAACACTTGAAAGCGCCATAACACAGGATCACCCTTCCACAAACAACAAATAAGGGAGAAAAATAATAAACAAATTGACAGTCCATGATGAATATGATTCAATAAAATAAAAAAGGATCTCCATTTGCCAAATAAGAGGCAGGAATCTCTCTGAAACAGGCAAGGGGAAACCGGAAAACCGTTTCAAAAACAAGGAAGAAAATAAGCTGAATGTATCACCCCTACGATCCTCTCACAGGCGCAAAGCAGGACTCAGCCTCTGTAGGCATTCAACTGAAAGGGTGTTTTGATCAAATCCGGGAAAAGACAGAACACTTGGCTGATCGATGTAAGGAACGAATTGAGAAGGCATGGCGGGTAACGAAAAGATGACAGCAAGCATAGCATTCTTCTTTTGCATGATTGAATCGCTTGTTAACAAGATGGATTTGCCGAATGACAAGCAGGAATTAATGTACAGCCGGTTGATTCTAAGTTTTTACCTCCAAAAAGTTGCCCAAAAGGAAAAAGATCCTGAACAAAAATGAAAAATTCGACAAAGATCACAGGAGCTGCTTTTGATCTTGAATGAAAAAACCGGGCCTCTTTCCGAATTTGATGATTGTGAAATCGACTCTATGGTAAGAACTGCCAAGGAGTGTGCTGGATTTTTTCAAAGATCAAGCTCCTGCGTAGAAGGACGAAATGCTCAATTATCTCTTCACCACCATGGAATGCACCGCTTGAGTGATCGAAAGATGAAGGGCTTGACAGTGATCCATAACTTCTATTTGAAACGGCCTACGGGATCACCGCAGCAGAACGATTTTTCGAAAATAGACCGATCAACATGTTTGAATGGTTGTTGAAAATATGCCTTTACCCGCAAGACCAAAAAGTAGAATGAAAATGGTGAGTTAGTCATAGTGGCCCAGCTTCTGATCAATTCGAAAATCGAATCCGTCGGGGTTCCCGTTCCCAACGTTCATGTAAAAATTATGGATATCGAAACCGGAACCAAAGAGAAGTCGCTGGGAGAATCGGGAGAAATTTTCGTAGCCGGCCCCCAGGTCATGCTTGGTTACCATAACAATCATGAGGCCATAGCTGAGACAATGGCGGAGATGGACGGAAAAACCTGGATGAAGACGGGTATCGGTATTTGGTTGACCCAAAAAAAGACATGCTGATTGTCGGCGGGTACAAGGTATTTTCAACCGAGATGGAAGCCAAGTTCTATGAACATTCGGCCGTTATAATGTGTGCCATTGTCGGTCTGCCCAACCCGGTGCGTCCCGGAAGCGAATTGGTCAAATTTATTGTGCAGAAAAGCGAGGCATACAAGAACCGCCCGGACGATCAGGTTATCGAAGAGCTCAAAACAATGGCTAAAGAGAAAATGTTCCCGTACAAAGTTCCCAAGATCTTTGAAATCGTCCAGCAAATGCCCCTGACCAGTATCGGCAAGATCGATAAAAAGAGGCTGAGGAATTAATGGACGCTTTTTAGCGGCAGCCGGGAGGATCCTGCACCTCAGGTGCCCACCCCTCCAGGCTTCTGTTTCAGGGTGGAAGGAATTACAGACGGATTCGGTCCGGAACGGATTCCAAAACATCAGACCCGACACCCGGATAATTGGCGTATGATAAAAGATATGCATATATTAAATATCCCAAGTCAGCAGAGAGTATCATCATTGAACAGACAGAGGAGAATCAATGACTTAGGGATTTGCAAAACAGTTGGAACACATTTTTTTAGAAACCATTCCCCTGACCAAGGCCATCGGAGTGACGGTCGATGATGCGGAGCCCGGGTATATCAAGGCATCCATGGCCCGCTCGCACATTGTCATGCACCATCTTAACACCTTTCACGCCGGCGCCCTTTATACGTTTGCTGAATCCGTAGCTATAATTACGATTTTAGCCAGCTTGGAGTTGTCGCAGATTACTGCCATTAATGAGCCTGTTGATTAAGTCGCGATTTTCATATTTCAGGCATCACGGCTGCCTATATGATGTATATTGCCTCTTTAAAATACCATATCTTGTGATGGAAAAATCAAACCAGACTGAAATCGCCTTTAAATCAACAGGCTCATTAATAAACGGGGAGAAATCAAATACAAAAAGCTCGTCCGTGAAAAGGTCACCAGCGAGGTTCGGTTTTCCAGTGAAGAACTGGCCAAAATCAACAGAAAACTGGATACCGAAGGGAAAGCCATCATTCCCATGACAATCACCCTGATAAACGGAATGAAAGAAGTGGTCACAGAGGAGGCTTTTGACTTTCATCTACGCCAAACCTGATTGTATGAGTGGACAACATTGCAGGAATATTTTTTTTGGGGGGGAGGGGAGATACACTGTGGACAAACAAATCTGTCAGGGAACCAATAATACCCGCCCCCTGACAAATTTTGCGTATATAAAATTATATCTTTATTTCATCAAACTTCAGATCTTCCAATATCTGATTGTAGAAGACAGCTATTGCTTTTGACAGAGGAGTCAGTTTTAAAAGGCTGGTAGCAGATCCTTTCAGCTTTATTTGTCCTTTTGCCATGGCCATAAGTGGGTTTATTTTATTGGAGTAGAAGCGGTGACCGGTATCCAAAGACATGGAAACCGCAACATTGGGTTTTTCCTCCGGCTCTCCAGGTCCGCAGATAAGGTTATCGTTTCGGGTATCAATCCAATAGGAAAATTCAGGGCCGTCCTGGGTAAAATCGTACCAAATGAGCTGGTCCATGGGTTTCATTTTTTGACTTATATCCTCATCCTTAATCAATGTATCCATAAGAGTCATAAATATTTTGATCGCTTGAGATCCGTTGTCCCAATATTTCATTTTTAATTTCCTTTTGATTCTAAATTAAATGCTTGGGTTTTAATGGAAAAAATTATCAATCCCACACCCAGGACTCCCGTCATAAGGGGGCCGGCAAGTATTGTCCACCATACTGGCATGGTGATAGTTTCAATGGCTATAATTTGGTCGATGATGATGATCGGGCAAGATACCACCAACAGCCATTTGGATAATTTCAACATGGGTCTCTCCTTATTTATAAGTGGATGGATGAAAGTTTTTTCCTGTTAGAATTTTGAATAGTACCTATCATCAAAGCAATTATTTGATGCATCAATTAGGAAAAAATTTATGTCCTGCCACTTAGATAGGTTGAATTCGTGAGTACGCTATGCACCCTGCATCAATTTAAACACCTCGTATAACTGGTACATGGTGATTATTGTTTTGGTGATGAGTACCCCTCCTGTAATACCGATAGTAATACGAACCGCCTTGTCCATATTTGTCTCCTCAATTTTATTTTGAGCGCCTGACCATGGACTGAACCGAAAAATCCTTGGCAGACAGTTTTTTCACCGGAAGATTAATTCGTGAACCTTCGGAGGTCAGCTGGACAATGCTTGCCGTATTCGCTTTGTCGTTTACCACGATATAGCCGTCATAATACCCCACCTGATCAAAGCCATCTTTCACCCCAACCCGATGGGACGCATAGAGAAACACAGTTTTAAAATAGTTCATGTCCCGGTCAAAAATGGTTTTTGCCCACATAAAATAGTTTTCCGCATCCACATATAAAACCGCCTTCCCATAATTGTATTTCGGGTCCTTCGGCGTCATCTCAATTGCATGCAGGTCCCGCAGCACCCATGTGACGTTAAGGGGTGCCCAGGGAGCCCCTTTGAATCCTTTTTCCGTATACCCCAGTTTGATTTTTGTGTTTAAAGCGGGATAGCTGCCGTCCTCGCCAACGTCCATCGGGACAATCACGGTATTTGTAACCGGCATCAGCATCTGGTGTTTACCAAGGTAACGCCAATTCATAGATGAATTTTTACCGCCCCAGCCTGCAAAATCATCAAGGCTGAGTTCTCCGCCGGTAACCCCCTCAGACCTGGCCGCGGAACTGGTCCTGATAATTCTTCTCAACTGGGGAACGTATGCATAGGATGTATCCTCCTTATCTTCGGCAAAAATATGGCTGATCACACACAGTCCCTTCATCTCAAAAGGCTGCGTGATCAAAGTATAGGACTGGGTTAAAAACCCCTTGGGATTCTCCAAAACCCCTTTGGGATGCTGCTGGTAAAACAGAAACCCTGATAAAGACTCTGACCGGTTATGAAGGCTGTTTATATTAAAGTTATAATTTACGCTTTTTGTGCAAACAGCTCTCATGGAATACCTTGCGGCCAATCCATTTTCAACGAGCTTTTGGGCTTTGAGTGGATCATCGGCATCAATCTCGGAAAAAGGATACCCGTATATGTCATTGACCACACTGCCGTCGTTTTTGTGAACAAGAATATTTGTTTCATTAATGGTATATCTGTCTTTGTTTTCTATGCTGGCCTTAATATAGCCCGGTGTTTTTTTCCATTGTGAAAAATTAAGCTCCCCCACCTTGACAGGAAGCTTTCCTTCTTTCACCCAATTCACCATCGGTTCTAATGCGAACCCTTCCAGTTCCTGATAGTTGGTTTGATTATAGGTTGTTCCGGGAAGCGGCTGGGAAAATGCCGGCGTCAGAATCAACAGAAATATTATTAAAGCAAACAAGCCCCTAACCGTTAGCCCGCATAGGCCCTTAACACATTTTTTTGCCATTTTAATCTCCTTAAGTTATAATTGCTTTTTTCTTCTACCACTGGTAACCTATTTTAAATGCAATCTCATTGGTTGATATTAAGGTGCCGTTAAAATCACTGATAGCCTCTTTATCCCCCCAAAAGGACATTTGGGACAATTTCACATACCAGCTTTTATTGATATCCAGCTTAACTGTAGCCACTGTCATAAGAGTGCCTTCCATGTCGTAGGCCAGAAAAAAATCAGGGTTGATCCATCCATTGTCACCTGCTTGCAAAGATCCATTAAATGTGAAGAGATCCGTATTTTCCAGTGCGGCTGTTTCAAAGGCAGCGTCCCAGTCCTGGATTTGATGATGGATCCACTGGAATCCAAGATTAACCATGCTGGTATCCGTCAGCCAGCGCATCCATATTTTTTTATCAAGACCAAGCATCAAGCTGGCCTTTGGCTTTTCCCTAAAAGCCTTCAACCTGGGGCTTCCGGTACTCATGTCCAGATCCGGCATATTCAAGGTAACCGCTTCATTGGTTGACCAGGCGAACTCTCCTTTGAGCACAATGTCTAAAGGCTGTACATAGGAACTGAAAAAACCGCCGTAAATATCAGTAATCGGGTGAACAAGATCCAGGGATGTCGGAGTCATACCAACCAAGTCTTTGAACACCATTACCGGTGCGTTGGCAGCCCCGTGAAAATAAACCAGGGACACGCTCGTGGAGCCTCCGATTTCTGAGGTTAGCTTTATTCCATATTCCTTTTCATCTGGAACGTCTTCCCGAATTTTCAACCCTTTAAGGCCCCTGAATAAAAAGGCATATGGCGCATCCATGCTCAAGTCCAGGGGAGCCAACCTGTTTGGCTGTTCTTCAAAGATAAAAAAGCCATCAACGCTAAAGGCAAAGGTTTCGCCTGCCGGGAGACTATAATTGGCCCTAACCATTCCCAGGGGAATTTTGAGATCATCCGGATTGGTAAAGGCCATTTGGAATGAATTGTCCGAGGGGTTAAACTGGTCCAGCAGGTTAAATCCAATAGTTTCACCCCAGGATACAATCTGCCTTCCCGGCCGGATAAACCCGTATCCGGCTTCGTCGTCAAATGTAATGTCCAAAGAAGCTTCTCTCAAATCATTTTCAAAATGAATATCATCTTTACCCAAGTCATACCTTGAAGGACTGTTCTTGCGGATATCCTTATAGGCATCATGACGCAGATCAAAAATACTGTCATAGGCACCTCTATATGTTAAATGGATTTTTGACAGGGTAAATGGTCCTCCAATGGGCTCATTGGGCATAATATCAAGGTCAAATTTCAAGGTATTTCGCTGCTGTACCCCCTCGACCTTGTCCATGAAACCGTATTGAAAACCGTTGGTATCTCTTGCAATAAAATTACTCTCAAGATAACCGTGAAATTCAATTGGAGGCATAGTAGCCATTGCTCTAGTCGAAAAGATTAAACAAGCGGCTAAGCAAATAAACATAAAAACGCCTGCATATCTAATTCTAATTCTAATATTAGTATTCATGCATACTCCTTTATTAAATTTATTTTTTGTAAAAATCATCGGATTCTGCCTTGTTTCAACCGAACATTTCAGGGTCAACCCTTTCTCCGGGTTCCACAACAACAAAGTTCTCATCCCAATTTCCAGATATAAGTTTTTCCAGCCATTGGGTGGAGCCAAAAATCTCCTCAAAAGAAAATCCTAAAAAATCGGAGATTCTTTTTCCATATGCCCTGTATGAAGACATATTGTGTGCTCCGTTGTTGATCAGAGCGATACGTTTGTAGTTACCCATCATTCGTTTTTCAATACGTAGGGCCTTTTTGTGTCCATATGTTTTGCGCAATTTTAAAAATTCCGAATAGGGATCCTCTCCATGCTCGATCCATCCGGGGCTCAGATAAAAGGTGCCGGGTTCTTTTTCCCGCTCTCGTCTGTACGCATCATTGGCCCCCAGAAGAACGGGAATACAGTCATGGGCCTTGGGGATGACCAGCCGCATCCGACCGGCCCGAAGTCCTGCCAGCCCCTTGGAACACATACCGTATCCGAATAAAATGGTAGAAACAGGTTCCCGTGTGGTATCAATTTCCTGTTGAAGAATGGTATTGAGCTGCTCCGGGGTGTTATGTAAACCAAAGTCCATAGACTTGCATAACATCCCCTCCGAGCATAGGACTCGAAGCTCGGTAGCAACAGTTTCGCAGGCAATAAGTCTGGTCATTTTAGGATTTAATGGTTCAGTAATAGTCATTTATATTGCCTTAAAAGATGTTGCAACGATCATGATATCTCACGACAGTATCTCATATACCCTTTGGTTCGTTTATCCAAGCCTCTGAATGCGTTGCAGCATAGCTGGGCAAACACAAGGTCCTTTTCCAAGGGATCTGTGATGGGAGCATTCATACCCATAAAAGATGCCACTTGCATCCAATTGGCATTGAGCACAGGCCGCATGGGCATCCCAAAGCTGATATTGGAGGCTCCCCCGGTAATGCTGTTTCCGGGGAAAAGCTCCCTGAGCCTGCGGATGGTTTCAAGAGTCACCACACCGGCCTGGTCATCTGCCCCAACAGGCATAACCAAAGGATCAAAGACAAGATCTTCCTCTTTAACACCAGCTTTTATTGCTGCTGCAACTGCATCCCGGGCATTTTGGATTCTTTTTTCCGGTTCTTCAGGAATACCGCCGGGACCCATACACAGGACAATCACAGGCAGATTATGACGAGCCACAACCGGCAGCATTTCAGCCAGGGTTTTTTTTTCAGCCGAGATGGAGTTGACCAAAGGACGACCCGGGCACACGGCAAGAGCCTTTTCAAGTGCCTCCGGATACCGGGTGTCGATGCAAAGGGGGACATCCACAACTTTGACTATGGCAGCCACTGCTTTGGACAGTGAGGCCACCTCATCTATGCCTTTACCGCCCACATTGACATCCAGAATATCAGCTCCGGCTGCGACTTGATCTATTGCTTCTTGTTGCACAAACTCCCAGTTTTCGTCCAGGATGGCCTGGCGCAGGGCCGGTTTTCCACTGGGATTGATCCGTTCTCCGATGATAAGCGCTTTACCTGAAGGGTCCATCTCAAGGACGGCACCTTTTCCTTGTACACGGGTGGTCATATTTTTTTCCCTTTCATGAATTCTTCAAATGAAGGTTTTGAGGAAATCTTGAAATCCAATGCATCCAAGTCCTTTGCAATGGGGTAATTCCCATAGGTTTTCGCCGCGGCCACAGCCGCATGAACATGATTCGGCGGTGTGTCTGCAGGGATATTCGCCAGAATTAACTCCACATTGTTGTCCCGGCCTATAGCGTGGATATATCGCTTGATGGCATCAACAATCAATTCAACAGGCCCATCTCTCAGCATCCGGGCATTTACTCCGGCTTGAATCAGGGGCAGATCTTCATCTGTGTGATACTGTGCCAAATTATCGCGTAAGGGTTCAAGAGGCAGATCCTGCCAACGCCCCATGAACATTACAAAAAATGGTTCCCCCATCATGCTGTATTGGATGTCAAGGGCCTGCTTTAATAAGTTCCCATCAAAATTGGCAGGATTTTCTTCGCAATAATCAGCAGAACCCGTAATAATTGGGATAATGCCGTGGGGCATAAGATTTTCTGCGAGGCGATGAATATATGGCACCACCCATTCTTCAAGCATGGGGATGCTTAAATTGGGAAATGCAGCCCAGGCATCTGCACCGATCATGATGTTGGCCCCACTGACCTCATGGGTAGCGATGAGGTAGGGGGTGAGAATATCATCCACCAAATAGGTGAACAGCTCATGGGCAAATGCAGGATCTTTTCGCATATCCCTTATGAGTTTGGGATAGGTCCGCAGGGCAACGGCCAGGCTGAATGGAGCACAAAAATTCGCCCCGTTCCTGAATCCCCTTTCCTGGCATAATTTTACAATTTCCATAAAATAAGGAAGGCGGGATTTTGTTTTCCAGTCCGGCACCTTAATTTTGGACAGATCCCCGGGGCGTTTGATTAGAGGCTGACTGTGATCCACAGTGGGCATGGCTTTATCACTGTAGATCATCTTTGCACCCATGGCCTCAGCTTCTCCGTTATAGACATCGGCCATGGGAATGGGCTCGGAAAGCCCGTAATAATCAGACACAGTCTCAAATCCGTCCACTAATATTTTAGCATCTGAATAGAATGTCCTGGCCGGAACTTTTATTAGATGGGCGACATGGTCATGCATCTGGGCCATAATTGGAATATGGGATTGGTCCTGTTCTGTTGCGTGTTCCGTCATCTTATGCCTCCACCAGTTGAACAGCTTTTTCCATGGCATCCATGGCATCTTTCCCCCAAGCATCCGCCCCGATTTCTTCTGCAAATTCCTGGGAAGTAGGAACGCCTCCGACCATGGTTTTCAGACCGTCTAAAAGCCCCTTATCCCTGAGTTCATCAATGATTTCCTTCATAAACTGCATGGTGGTGGTCATATAGGCGCCCATGCCCAGAACATCCGGCTTGTGCTCCTGAACCGCTTCAATGAATTTGGCATTGGGCACATCAATACCCAGATCAATCACTTCGAAATTGGCAGATTGAAGCATGGCAATGACAAGACTTTTACCCAAATCATGCATATCGCCTTCCACCACGCCCATGACAAATTTCTTTTTGACCTGTCCTTCCTGCCCGGCTTCCAGGTGGGGCTCCATTATTTCCATGGCCGCCTTAAATGCATCTGCCGCCAGGATAACGTCGGGCATGAAGTACTTATTGGCTTTCCAAAGAATCCCGGCCTTATTGATGCCTGTTACAACACCTTTCTGGAGGATATCCACTGCGGGGAGTCCCTGATCCAGCGCCTGCTGAACCAGTTTTTCTGCATCTTCATCTTCTCCTTCACATACAGCGGTTGTGATTTCCTTGTACAATGCTTCTGACATAAAATTGTTTCCTTTCGTTAAATAAATTAAATTGTTTAGTTTTTGCCGTACTCGCAACCCGCCTTATTCAGCATCATTGCACAGGCAAGATGCCTGTGAAATTTCGGATGACTGGCAAGTTCCTTGTGTTTAATCATGGCGGCAAGATCAAGACTCTTTTGTCTTACCGTTATGGATACCAGCATCATAGCAGCTCCGGTGCCTGCTGCATTACCGATGGCTGAAACCTTAGCTACCTGGATCGGGGGCAGCAGGCCAACCCCCATGGCCTTTTCCACATTCAGAAAACTCCCAAAAGCCCCGGCCAGAATGATCCGGTTCAAATCAGAAGGAGCCAGGTTCAGATCATCCAGCAAAATATTGATCCCGGCTCGGATGGCACCTTTGGCAAGAAGTACCTGGTCAATGTCATCTTGGGTTATCCAAACAGGGCCGGAGAAATCGTCAGAAGGAGAAAGCAAAAATCTGGGCTTTCCATTTTTGCTATCATGGACATGCTTTGATGCCTCATTTAGCCGGCCCCGCTTGTCCAGAATCCTGTTTATCCGCATCTCATACAGAGCGGCTATAATACCTGAACCGCAGATACCCCTGGGGGCACAATTTCCGATAACAGACAAATTGATTTTTCCATCCGCATCAATGGTTACGCCGGAAATTGCTCCCTGGGCAGCCCTCACCCCATGGCTAAGCCGGCCGCCTTCAAAGGCCGGACCAGACGCAGCAGAGCAGCATACTATCTGATCTTTTAATTGAAGGGCGATTTCCGTATTGGTTCCGATATCGATTCCCAATGTCACAGAGCTGTTATCAGGAAATCCTGCAGCCAATAAAAAAGCCAGGTGATCTCCCCCGATAAACCCGGCCACTACAGGGGGGATATGGGCATAGGCACCGGGTGCGGCGATCAATCCCAATTGATGGGTTGCCACATCCAGAGATCTGCTGCATGCCCCGACAAAAGGGGACAGGGCCAACCCACGGATGGGAAGGCCAAGCATAAGATGATGCATGGCTGGATTTCCCACCAAGCAAAGATCTAAAATCTGATTTGTTTCAAACCCATTAGACTCACAAAGTCGGGCCGCAAGATTGTTGATTGCCTTGATCACGGTGTCCTGAAGGGCCTGACCTGCAACAGGATCAGACAACACAGCGCTTAAACGACTCATGAGGTCATCTCCATAGAGCGTTTGGGGATTTGTGGTGTCCTCATGTGCAAGGTAGTCGCCTGTTTTTAAATCCAGTAAAAAACCCGCAAGTTTGGTGGTACCCACATCTACTGCCAGCCCAAGTGCCCTTGGTTTCGATCCATAGGTATTGATAATTTGGTTGTGGTTCAAAGCGATCCATACCTTGCTATCGTTTTTGTGGTGCATGGTTCCAAGATTTTTTAATGCAGGAAGCTCAGCGTTGACCCCTTGAATGTGGTATTTTTCTTTTAAAAAAACAGCCACTTGCTCCAGTGCCGGAATCGGATTCCCGGGGGAAGGAGAGCATCCATAAACAGGAAGAATCTTAAAGTTGTTTTCAGGTATAAGAGGCAAAACTTCAATATCATCAAACGATTTGATCTGGTGTTCAATCAGGGAATCTTCAGGAATAAAAACGCGGGTATCTCCAAATATCATTGTTCTGCAAGCAAACCGCCATACTTGTGAAAGTTGTCGAGCTGTTAGAGTGCGCTGCTCAAAATCAGAAGGAGGATTTAGGTACTCTGTTGTCAGCCGGACAAGACATTGTTTGCAGATTCCGTGTCCTCCACATCCGGATTTAAGGGGGATGCCTGCCTCTTGAATTATTTTTGACAATAACCTGGGCGTGTCACAGGACACTTGTATTCCCTGAGGTTCAATACGTATCCAGAATTCGTTGTCCGGCTGAGCCGTTGGTGAACGCTCCATCCGTCTTACCTCCCCAATAAGCTGATATTAAAAACAAATCCAACACCATAGACCTGAACATTTAATTGCAACTAGCGTGCCATATATATTTTACATTTAAAATCAGATAGTTACAGCCATGCGGGGCGAGAAAACGTGAAATAAAACACATATTGTTTTATATTTCACGAAAGTATGATATTTAGCACTATGTTGTGCATTGCTATGAAAACCATGAGGGATTAAAAATGGAAACATCAGAGGTCTTTTTTCAGAATTCGACCAATCGAATCGTCAGCAGCCTGGATATCACCCTTGCCATGCAGCGTCTCAAAGACTATATGAAAGACCAGATTCCTGTTTCAGGACTGGCGATAGCGACATTTAATCCAAATTTGAAGATGTGTGATGTTGTAACCAGCATTGTCCCGCCTGGTTTTCCGGATATGACTGGAAGCGTTCCCATACCCAAACAATTCTGGACGTTTTTGAAAAAAGACCTTGCACAAGGCACTGAACTCAATCTTATCAATACCGGAATACAATTTGACGCCGAACAGAACCAAGTCCTGAATCAATACCAAAAAATCTTAGAAGCGTTCGATGTACCGGCCCAATATTCCCATATGGGCATGTATCTGTTTATCGAAAGAAAACGGTTTGGTTTTTTTTTAATTTTTACAGATGATGAAACCGGATATACAAAAGACCATGCAAAATTGCTCTCCCTTCTCCGGGAACCCATTTCCCTGACCGTGTCCAATTCCCTACATTATGAGAAAATTGTCTATTTAAACAGTGTCTTGAAAAAAGAAAATGAATACTTGAGCCGCAAAATAAAAAAAACTATAAATGATAAAATCATTGGCCATTCTACCGGATTAAGGGATGTTATGCAGATGGTCACCCAAGTTGCCCATTTGAAGAGCCCGGTGCTGCTCTCCGGAGAAACGGGTGTGGGTAAAGAAGTTCTGGCAAATGCCATCCATGTGATGTCTCAAAGAAAGAACCAGCCGTTTATAAAGGTCAATTGTGGTGCAATCCCTGAGTTTTTGATTGAGAGCGAATTGTTCGGCCATGAAAAAGGTGCCTTTACCGGTGCAGATTCATCCCGCCGGGGGCGATTTGAACGGGCAGACAAAGGCACTATCTTCTTGGACGAAATCGGAGAACTCCCCCTCCAAGCTCAAGTGAAGCTCCTTCGTGTGCTCCAGGAACAAGAATTTGAAAGGGTGGGGGGAACCAATGTCATATCTATAAACATTAGGATTGTTTCTGCCACCAACCAGAATCTTGAAGAGATGGTCCGCGCAGGAAAGTTTAGAGAGGATTTGTGGTTCCGACTCAATGTTTGTCCAATTAATATTCCTCCGCTGCGCCAGCGGTTAATAGATATCCCGGCATTCATAAAACACTTCCTGGATCTTAAAAAAAGGGAATTCAAGCTAAAACAGGTGCCCCTCATATCCTCGAAAGCCATGGAGATTCTTCAGTCATATCACTGGCCTGGAAATGTCAGAGAACTTGGAAATGTTGTGGAACGTTCCTTGATTCGTCAGCAGATAGAAGGGCTGAACACCCCCCTGAAGTTTGATCTGCCAAAGGCTGAAAAAAAGGGTAAAGACTGTTCGGAGGTTTTCCGATACGAACCCAGAATGTCATTAGACAGTGTTATTTGTGCACATATTCTCCAGACTCTCGAACAGACCGGTGGAAAGATAGCCGGAGAAAACGGGGCGGCAAAACTTCTTGATCTGAATCCCAGCACCCTGCACAGCCGAATAAAAAAAATGGGTATTGTCTTCAGTCGAAATTTTGAATTAAATAAACCGCAAAACAATTATTAAAAATATGATTATCTGGGCAAGGAAAAAAACTCAATCCATTTATCTCATTTCCTCTCGAAGACTCTCCAGAGTAAACAGATTAATATATAATCAAACCTGTTTTACTGAAAGGGACGAAGACAAGATATGCTGTCTGAGCTGAGTTTGAAAATCTGAGCGTTGAGACCATTAACAAGCCAGCTTGAGATTTAAACAAATATATCTATTCGGTGTCGAAAAGAATTGGTTCAGCGGGAGTCCATCGACTCCCGTCTGCCCACAGAACCGTGTGTATGGATTCGGACACGGCTCCTCATGTAACCTTTATCCATCGACTGAGTCTAAAAAAGTTAGATCATACTAATTTGCCGTTACTTTATTGCCTGTCACCACGAATCAAGCGCATCAATGATTCTACCATTTCAATCATCCTGCCAGCTTCATCTGTCATTTCTTTAGATGCCGCGGCTGATTCTTCGGCACCAGCAGAATTTTGCTGCACCACTCTATCCATTTCATTGACAGCAAGATTTATCTGCTCAATACCCTGTGCCTGTTCATTGGAAGCATTTGCTATTTCAGTAAGTAGCCCACCGACTTTAACGGCACTGCAGGTCACTTGGCCAAAGGCCTCACCCGCTTCACCTACCAGTGCGGTGCCGTCTTTCACTCTATCCACTGTGGATTCAATGAGATCTGCGGTATTCTTTGCCGCTTCAGCGGATCTTATGGCCAGGTTACGCACCTCATCGGCAACCACGGCAAAACCAGCACCCGCTTCTCCGGCACGGGCCGCTTCCACCGCCGCGTTCAGCGCTAGAAGATTGGTCTGGAATGCGATGGAATCAATGGTTTGAATAATTTTAAACGTCTCTTGACCTGAATCTGAAATTTGCCCCATGGCAGCACTGAGGTTAGACATGGATTCCTCTGCTTTTTCAACCACTTGATTGACCTCACCCATGAGAGAATCTGCCTGCCTGGAATTATTTGCAGTTTGACGAATCATGGCTGCCATTTCCTCCAGAGCAGCAGATGTCTCCTCTATTGAAGCCGCTTGTTCACTGGACCCTTCGGCCAGTTGCTGACTGGACGACATCAGCTGGGAGGAAGTTATGTCAACTCGATCCGCACCGGTTTTCAGCTTAGTACTAATCGCATCCACAGGATGGGTAATTTGACGGCTGATCCAGATGGCTACACCCAAAATAATGATAAACCCGATGATGGCCAGCCCACATATGATCCAAGTCAGAGACTTTTGGGCAGCCAGGGCTTCATCTCTGCCTATTTCAGCAATAAGTGCCCAGTTCAACCCGTTCGTCTTTATCGAAGTAAAAGCAGACAGAACTCTATTTCCATTATAGTCCACAATGACCTTTTGTCCGGTTTCCCCAGAAAGCGCTGCCTGGGAGGCCTCGGTATCCACTTTGCCTTTTTCTCTGTTTCTAAATGAGTTAAGCACACTGTGAAACTGCATGTCTGATTTGGAATCAGATCGCATGAGCTTGTCCTGACCCACCAGATAAGTTTCTCCAGTTTTACCCATGCCGCTTCTTTCGGACATAATTGCATTAAAAAGACCAAAGGGCAGTTGAAATATAGCCACACCGAGTCTACGGTTAGAAGAACTGCCAAAAACAGGCGTAGCCACAAAGCATGCAGGGTCATCAAAAGCAGGGACAAAGGGTTCATAATCTACAAAGAACACATCGTCTTCACTTTCGGCAGCATTGGCCAAGCTGAAAGCCTTTGCCATACCACTGTCACGATAGGGGCCATCCATAAGAGATGTTCCAAAGGAAAGATCCTTCCGGGTTGAATACACCACGTTACCATTTTCATGCTCCACCAGCAGGATATCGTAATAGCCAAACAGTTTCATTTGACCTCTAAACATGGGGTGAAATATGTTATGTTGTACACCAAAGTATGACACAAGATCATTGGGAGATTTATCGAGCTGATCCTTGGAGCCGAAGGGATTGTCATTGACAACGATATAATCGTATTGCAACGCGATCCCGTTAAGCCCTACCCCTTCCAGCATTGACACAACATTCGGCGATTTGCCATTGTTGCGGTTTTTATATTCCCTGCTGTATTCGTTACGATAAAATGCGTTCACGTCTTTGATGATGTTACGCTCAAAACTTTTATCATCCAGGGCTCTGCCTTTTTTCTCTTCAAAATATTTTGAAAACTGATCATTAAAATCAAACAGGGCATCCTCTGTTGAAATGCTCTTAGAAAACACGATAATCTGTTTTTTAATATCATCAAGATAATTCTTAACCTGATTTTTTTTTATATCTCTAACAGCAATGAGCTGTGAGAAGGCTTGAAGAGTGAGGGATTTGTTCACCTTGTGCAGAGAAATAAAACTAACAATGGTAAACGGGACGATACCAACTAAGAGAAATGCCACTAACATCTTACTGGAAAGCTTCATCTGCTTCATTATACGGATCTCCATAGGATGAAAAGTTATTACCGATGTCTACATGACACCAATGGGGAAAACAGTCCTTTCATAAATTTCATTGAGTACCTGGGCTGCAGCAGTATAAATTGCAGAAAAGCCGCATAAGATCCCTTCACATCCGGCAATGTATTTAATGGTGGGATTAGCTGTGTAATCTCCAAGGGCCAGTAAAAAGAAAAGCAGGGTAAGAGAGGCGAATACAAACTGCAATGCACGATTTAATTTCAGGGTTCCTACAAATAAAATAGCAGTAAATATCCCCCACATGGACAAATAGGCCACCATGGCTGAATTTTCTGATTGTTCTGCAAGACCCATTTGAGGCAGTATGATTAAAGCCACCAGCGTGAGCCAGAAAAATCCATAGGAGGTAAAGGCAGTTGTACCAAAAGTATTTCCCTTTTTCCATTCCATAATCCCGGCAATGACCTGGGCTGATCCTCCAAAAAAAATCCCCATGGCCAGAATCATCGATCCGATTTGAAAAAAACCGGCATTGTGCATATTTAACAACACCGTGGTCATGCCAAACCCCATCAAACCAAGGGGCGCTGGATTGGCAGTCGTATCACATTGTAAATTTACCGCTGTCCCATTTTCCATTAATTTTTCTCTCCCAAACATTCTATTGTATTTATACCATTTGCCATGGCCAAGTGATGATGTAAGCATAGTAATTTATAAGGAGTCCTCGCTTTTTGCTTTACCGATTATCATTTCCAATTATTCTAATGGAAAGCGAATGGATACGTAAAAGGTAAAGCAATAAATATGAACAGGGTGCGGCTCTTATCAAACAAGACAAAACAATTGTAAATAAAGCGTCTTGAGCATTCTATCATCAATTTTAAGTCAGTATAATGCAAGATAGTGCTGCTGTCGATCGATATCCCATCGAATTTTG
>Ga0307929_1001493_pt1 | contig 17495 bp, 16 predicted proteins | sample AceLakmetage1330_FD_203160 | JGI IMG/M metagenome (GOLD analysis project Ga0307929, IMG submission 203160) | Saline water microbial communities from Ace Lake, Antarctica - #1330 | ecosystem: Environmental > Aquatic > Non-marine Saline and Alkaline > Saline | place: Antarctica: Ace Lake...
GGGCAATTAAATCGTGGCCTAAAGTAAGCCTGATAATCTTATCTCTTTCCGGTTCATGAAGAGTAACTGCCAAAAAAGTATTTGTGTCTGCTATTATTTTCATAAGTACAATTGTACTTGTATATATATTTTTTGTCAATTCACATTTTTTTCACGACAGGTTCACGTCTCTAATGCCATAATATCCAAATATAATTAAATAGTATAGGAATTTCCATTTTATGAGTTGTTAAATCAACGGGTTGTAAAAAGCCCGCCCAAAGGGCGCTAAGTTCATTTTTGGCAGAAATGGCCTAAAAGAACAACCATGAGAATGGGAATACGCCCGGATACTATGGTATGGTTTTCCTTCCTTAAAAGAGGGTGAACGCCATTCCTAAAAAAAAAGCCACAAAGGCAAATAGCAGAAAACATCTGCAATTTGCCTTTGTGGCTTTATACTCGATGGTCAAGTTTTACAGGTCAGTTTTGCAAGAACAGGATCAGGCTTGTCAATATAAAAAAAACTTGATCATCGAGTTAAATAATAATGTTTAAACGTTAGCTTTTAAGTTCTCGTGAGTTGTAAGTTTTATGGGTTTGGCAAGCCATTATTGTGTAACTTATTGAAATAATTAGAACTGAAGTTTTTGTTTTCATTTTTTCACTAATAATAAATTCAATAGGTTATGAGAACTTACAACTCACGAGTTAAGTTCCACTATGGTTTCAAAAAAATCCAGAGATTCCGGATTTTTCAAGGAATCCTTATTTTTCACCAATTGCCCATGGATCACCTTTTTAACGGCCAGTTCCACCTTTTTCATGTTCAGGGTGTAGGGAATGTCCGGTACCTGGATGATCTTGGCAGGCACATGCCGGGGGGAGGCATTTTGTCGGATATCTTTTTTGATTTTAGCCATGAGTTCATCGGTGAGGGTTTGTCCATCAGCCAGGACGACAAAGAGGATAACCCGGACATCGTTGTTCCATTTTTGTCCCACCACCACGCTGTCCTGTAATTCTTCCATCTGTTCCAGACGTCTATAAATTTCTGCGGTGCCGATGCGAACCCCACCGGGATTCAAGGTGGCATCGGATCGGCCATACATGATCACTCCGCCCCGTTCTGTAACTTCAACAAAATCGCCGTGGGCCCAGATGCCGGGAAAAGTTTCAAAGTAGGCAGCGTTATACCGTGAGCCATCCTCATCATTCCAAAAGTAGATGGGCATGGAAGGGAAGGGGGCCGTACAAACAAGTTCCCCCTGCTGTCCCACAATGGGTTTGGCATCATCATCATAGGCAAACACCTTCATGGCAAGGCCCCGGCACTGCAACTCACCGGAATAGACAGGCCCCATGGGGTTACCCAATGCAAAGCAGCCGTTTAGATCTGATCCGCCGGAGATGGATGCCAGTTGAAGATCTGACTTTACTTCATCATAGATAAATTCAAAATCTTCCCGGGAAAGGGGAGATCCTGTGGACAGTAATGCCTTTAAGGAAGAAAGATTAAAACTTGATCCGGGTTTTACACCGGCGGCCTTCAGGGCCGCAATGTAACCGGCACTGGTGCCAAACACCGTGATTTTTTCTTCCTCGGCCATTTGCCACAGGGCATCGGGGCCGGGGTGGAAGGGATTTCCATCAAACAGCACCAGGGTGGCACCAGTGGCCAGGGAGGCGGTGAGCCAGTTCCACATCATCCATCCACAGGTGGTGAAGTAGAATATGGTGTCCTCTTTTTTAAGATCCGTGTGGAGCATCAACTCTTTGATTTGATGCATGAGAACCCCACCTGCACTCTGAACCATGCACTTGGGAAGCCCGGTGGTGCCGGATGAGTACATGATGTAAAGGGGATGATCAAAGGGAAGCTGCTCAAATTGAATCTCTTCCGGGGCAGCGGCCTTGAAATCATCCATCAACACAGCATTGGGTAATACACTGATGTCTGGGGTTTCATTTACATAGGGGATCACCACAATTTTTTCAATGGAGGGAAGCTCCTGGATGATTCCAGCGATTTTTTCCAGGCTGTCCATGGGTTTTCCCTTGAAAAAATAGCCATCTGCTGTAAAAAGGATGCGGGGTTGGGTCTGACCAAATCGATCCAACACGCCCTTAATGCCAAAATCAGGAGAACAAGAAGACCACACAGCCCCCAAGCTCGTGGCAGCCAGCATGGCAATGATGGATTCGGGCATATTGGGCACAAATCCCACCACCCGGTCACCGGGTTTTATGCCAGCGGCCTTTAAGGATGCTGCCACCCGGGAAGTTTCATCATACAATTCTTTGTAGGTAAGGGTTCTTCTGACCTTGTCTTCTCCCCGGAAAATCAGGGCCAGTTTATCATCCCTATGACGCAAAAGGTTTTCTGCAAAGTTGAGTTTTGAGCCCTCAAACCATTTGGCTCCGGGCATTTTTGTGGGATCATCAATTACCTTATCATACCCCTTGGACGCTTGAATCTCGGCAAAATCCCACATGGTTGCCCAGAAATCTTCAAGATTATCCGTGGACCATTCATGGAGGGCATCGTAGCCATTGAAATTTTTTTTATATTTGTCGTTGACCACCTGCATGAAGCGGTACATGTTGGTCTGCTCAATTCTTTCTTTCGATGGCGTCCATAAACACTTTGCCATGGTCTGATCCTCCATTTAGAGATGAAAAACCGATTTTTCGGTTTCCATGCCTTCCTTTTACGTCGTTATTTCCATGCGATCCACGGGCTTGATTTGACTCGATGATCAAATTTTATAACTATTCAGATAGCACCCCAGAATTGGGAAAATCACTGCTCAGTATCTGTTTAGCAGTGCCCCATATCCGCCCAGTCAGGACCTCGAAGCATACTATTGCTATCCGAGAAGGCCTGAATGGGTGAAGATGGGGTGCTGCTGAACAGATACCAGATTTTATTCATAAAGTACGGCAAGGATGGTGGCCTTACCTTCTTTTGCCATGATCTGATGGGGAGTGGTGGACAGATAGTAAACACTGTCGCCCGGCTCCAGATCAAAGACTTCTTCAGCAATGTACAACAGGGCCGTGCCTTCTAACACATATATGAACTCCTCACCATTGTGTACGGAGACATCTTTGGCAGGGTTTGCTTCCAACTGAACAATCAGGGCTTCCATATGACGGCCCTGGACTTCAGGGGCAAGACTCATGTATGCATAAAGATTTTTTTCTCCCTTGGTGGAGGTGGATCGGGAGATTGTTTTACGTTGCTCTTTGCGGGTGATGGAGTAAAGCTTGTCCCCGGTTCCAGATACCAGACGTCCCAGGGCACTGTCCAATGCCCGGGATAATTTCATCACGGTTCCAAGCTGGGGTTTAACCACGCCTTTTTCAATATTTTCAAGGCGCTTTTTATCAAATCCGGTGAGGTTGGCAAGATCTTCTATGGAGATGCCCTTTTTTTCCCTCAACTCTTTAATGCGTGTCCCTACTTCCTTAACATCGCCCTTTGCACCATCTTCGATACTACCGGTGAGGTCCTCAAAATAATCCACATTAATGTGGGGTGTTTGTTCCTCTTTTTTCATCTCTTCTCCTTAGGTGAAGCGTTGGCATCCTTTTTTTATATGAAAATGAAATGTCCAAGTAGCCTCAGCAGAGCCCCCCCCGATGGGTAATAGGAACCGGCCAATTGTGCCGTCTACGGTTCCGGCCGGGCCCATTGCCCGTCGGGGGGGGCGGCATAATGCCATTTGGCTCCGCGTCTACGACCCAATATTAGTTGTGGCAGTGGTGACTGCCATGTATGTTTTTATATGAAAGAGTAGGCGAGCCTAACATTCTTTCACGCTTCGTTGTGGGCAGGCCGGAGCCAAAGTACGGTCTGCCCGTGGCAGTTATACCCATCCCTCGGGCAGTAGCTGATTGGGTTTTTCCCCCAGCTTTTCCTTGAGTTTTTTCAGGCCGGGGCGTGCATAGTGCATGTGGCCTTCTTTCAGGGTTCTGCCGTTTATCATGGCTTCACTTCTCAGGCGATGCCCCATGGTTCGTTCTAGCTGTTTGCCAAGCCACAACACCCGATCCACATCCCAGCCATGTTCAATGTTCATCTCATCCACTTGTACCAGGGTGTCTTCCAGGCACACAAGCCCCACATATCTGGGGTCATCGTAATAGTACTCTCCGGTGCCCTTGATGGGTCTGTCATCCAGGAAGTTGGCAGGCTGACCGCCCAGGCCGCCCAGTGTGGCCTCAAAGTTTCTGATACCCGCCTGCATGGCAGCCAGCACAGAGGCTGCGGCCATGCGTTTGGTCTCATGGAAATGGGCAATGTGAAGATTCACATCTGGTAGCTCATCCAGCACCATGGAAAAATAACGGTACACATCTGCGGCTGAAGCGCTGCCGTCGTGGTCGGCATGCTCTACGTCGTTGGCACCGATGTCCAGCCATCTTTTGGTGAACTTTACGGCATCTTTCATATCTGTGGCACCGCCAATGGGGCTGCCCCAGATGGTACTCACCGTTCCGCACATTTTCATGCCGGCATCGTTGCATTTTTTAATGCTGCGCTCGCACTCCTTCCAATAGTTGGGAAGCGTGGTGCCGGAGTTGGCAAAGTGATGCTCCTCTTCGGTGGAGACCATCATCAAAAGCCGGTCCGGCCCGATTCCCTTTTCTCTAAGGGCTATTGCCCGGTCCACGCCGGGTTCACGGATGGTTATGGCCGTAAAGCAGATGTCATCCACGTTGATGCCCCGGCGGGTACATTTCTTTTTAAAAAGATCCCCTCTTACATACGTTAACAGCTCTTCGGCATCGCTGAACTGGGGCATGAGATAGGGATTGCCAAGGTTGGTAACCTCAATGTGACGGCATCCGGCAAAGATCAGCTCTTCCAGGTAGAATTTTTTGGCTTCGGTGGAGATAAATTTTTCTGAATGTTGGAACCCATCCCGTACGGTGATGTCTCCGATGACTACTCGTTTTGGCATTCTTGGGAAAATTTTCCACATATCATATTCAGTCATTTAACACTCCTATGGCTGCATGGTTTTTAGGTGTTGACTACTTGGTTTTTGTTTTATTACACTTACTACAGTCATAATTTTTTATAACTAAGTACCCGAGTATATATTTCTCAAAATAAAATCCATAAATATCAACGACATCTCTCTGTGGAATACCGAAAAACATATGCATGGGTACTTAAGCTGGAATTTTCAGCATTAATAAAATCGAAGTCTAAGGTGATTCTCCGTCCAGATGTGGGGACAAATTTAGAAATTTGTCCCCTATAAATTTGTCCCCTATAAATTTGTCCCCTATCGTATCTCATTAGAATCTGAAATTACCAAAGGCCGGTTCGCCAATTTCTTTGAGCAGACTCACTTCAAAGCCCATGGCCAGCCAGTCCCGGATTTCAGAAAATTTAAGCACCCGGTCGTTTAAAAGTCTTGCAGAGCAGTAGAAGGGATGGGCTTCACCATCGTATTTCTCAATCATTTTGTTCTGAAACGCATCCTTTTCTTCCTGGGTCATGGGGATGCCCGAGCGTTTTCGTTTGGCCTCCTCAATGGAGAGCAACACACCGCCTGCACTTTTCCCGCTCATCACCGAGGTACGGGATCGCATGGTGGAAAACAGAAAATGGGGACGATAGGCCCGGCCACACATGCCGTAATTGGCAGCCCCGTTGTCTGGTCCTATGACCAGCTGAATCCGGGGAACCTGGGCGCAGGAGACGGCCCGTACCAGATCTGATCCATATTTGCCGATGCCCGCATGTTCCGCCTCAGATCCCACCATGAATCCCGGGGCATTCATGATAAAGAGCAGGGGGATCTTTTCCTGGCTGCATCGAACGATCCACTCTGTGGCCTTTCTGGCGGCCTCGTGGAAGATGATACCCACCCCATTGGAGGCGATAACGCCCACAGGAAGCCCCTTGATTCGAATCTTACCAGTGAGAATATTACTGGCTTTTCCCACGGCAAAATCTTTTTTATATTCTACAAATACGCTTCCGTCGGCAATGCAATTGATGATGCTGCGGGTATCAATACTCTGGCCAAAGCTTACTGGCATGTAATCATAAATGGACTCAGCAGGTACCGCAGGCTCTTGTTCCTGGTATCTATGGAGGTGACTTGTCTGGGGTTTGCTCAAAGACAGAATGTCCCGAACCCGGGAGACGGCATCTGCCTGGTCAGTACAGAGATGATCCGCTCCGCCTGAAATTTGTGTGTGGGTTTTTGCCCCTCCCAGATCTTCGGCGGAAATGGTTTCACCCGTGGCCATTTTCACCAGGGGGGGGCCGCCCAGAAATGAGAAGGACTGCTTATCAATCATGATGGATTCACAGGCCATGAATACAATGTAGGCACCGCCTGCGGTGTTTCCACCGGTACTCATGGTGATCTGTTTGAGCCCCTTGGCCGACATTTTGGCCATGTTGTAGAACAGGGAACCAAAGTGCTGATCATCGGGGAAAACTTCCACCTGCATGGGAAGGAATGCCCCGCCGGAATCGGCAATGTAAACGCAATTGATGCCGCAATTGTCAGCAATGGCTTGGGCTCGCATGTGTTTTTTTAAGGTAATGGGAAAATAGGTACCCGCCTTGACCCGGGAATCATTGCCCAGGATCATAGTCCAATTGCCATGGATTTTACCAAGACCCGTGACAATGCCACCGCAGGGGACATCAGGCACTCCGGGATAATCCACGCCAAAACCCGCCAACAGAGAAAGCTCAAAAAATTGGGTTTCGGGATCAATGAGATCCTGTATCAGCTCCCTCACCGGGCGTTTATTCTTTTGGGTCAGGCGATCCACTGCCTTTTGTCCACCGGGCCAGATGGCTTCGTATTGACGTTGGGCAAGTTTTACTTCTTCATTTTCCCAGAATGTTCTGTTTTCACTCATATCAGTTCCCCTATTTTCCTTTATAGACCGGTTTTCTTTTTTCCCTGAAAGCGGTGAGCCCTTCAACCCTGTCCTCGGTGGGGATGGTGACTCGATAGGCGTTGGATTCAATGGCAAGACCCGTGGCAAGATCGGTTTCAATGCCATGATTTATGGCATATTTAGCCATTTCAACGGCAATGGGACCGGTTTCTGCAATCATGTTTGCCATGGCCATACATTCATCCATGAGGTTTTCCGGATTACATATTTTGTTCACAAGGCCAATGTTAAGAGCCTCCTGGGCATCCACCCGACGTCCGGTGAAGATCAATTCTTTGGCCTTGGCCACGCCGATGATGCGGGGCAGCCTCTGGGTGCCACCCCCCCCCGGGATAATGGCCAGGCGTGTTTCAGTCAGTCCCATGACAGCAGATTCTGACGCTATGCGAATGTCCGATGCCAGGGCAAGTTCGGTCCCCCCCCCAAGGGCAATGCCATTCACCGCTGAGATAACCGGTTTGTTCAGGTGCTGTATGGAGGTGAGTACATTTCTGATGGTGAGGATGAATTTTTTTACCTCATCCTGGGACAGGGTGGCCCGTTCCTTTAAATCTGCTCCCGCACAAAATGCCCGTTCACCGGCTCCGGTGAGAATCACCGTGCGGATGTCCGAGCGATATTGCAGCGCGTCCACTGCGTCTTTAAGGGCGTTTAAAAGTTCAAAATTGAGGGAATTCATGGCTTTGGGGCGATTCAAAGTCAGGACAACGGCGCTTCCCCTTTCTTCAGTTATCAGAACAGTTTCATGGTCCACGATTACCTCCTTGCTCATATTAAAATCTTTGGGCATCCTTCAAAACTACTTTACACTTTTTTAGGGCATCCCCCATTTGCAGGAGCTTTTTCCCAAAAGACTGTAAAGTACTTCTATGGTCATATGAAGGATGCCAATCTTTGGTAAACTAAAGTTGTGAATTTTATTTTTTGTTGGGGTCAGCCCCGGGTGGATTTCCGTGGACTGACCCGTGTGGTTATGGGTTTATCAGACCTTTCCTTCCGTGACCATATCCCTTAATTTATATTTTTGGATTTTCCCACTTGCCGTGGTGGGGTAGTCATCGATAAAAAACACAAATCTTGGAATTTTATGATAGGAAATCTGATCCTTACAAAATGCCTTGACCTCTTCATCTGTGGCGGTTTCTCCGGGTCTAAGCTGAATAAAGGCAGCCACTTCTTCTCCATATTTTGTGTCTGGAACTCCCACCACCTGGACGTCTCTGACTTTGTCAAAGGTATAGAGAAATTCTTCGATCTCCCTGGGATAAATATTTTCTCCACCCCGGATGATCATGTCTTTAATTCGGCCGGTGATTTTGCAATATCCATTTTCATCCATGGTGGCAAGATCGCCTGTGTGAAGCCAGCCGTCTTTATCAATTGCCTGGGCGGTGGCCTCCTCATTTTTGTAGTAGCCCTTCATAACATGGTATCCCCGGCTGCACAGTTCTCCCTGTTCGTTGACGGGCATTTCCTTATCAGTGACGGGATCAACAATTTTAACTTCCACATTGGGCAGTGCCTTGCCAACGGTGGATGTTTTCAATTCCAAAGAATCGTTGTCACGGGTTTGGGTGATGCCGGGGGAGGCTTCTGTCTGACCGTAAACAATGGTCATTTCCTTGGCACCCATGTCTTTGATCACCCGTTTCATCACCTCAATGGGGCAGGTGGAGCCAGCCATAACGCCTGTTCTAAGGCTTGATGTGTCATAGCTTTTTTTGTCCATCTCTTCAAATTCGGCAATGAACATGGTGGGAACCCCCAGAAGGGCGTTGCACTTGGAGGCTTCCACGGTTTTAAGGACATCCACCGGGGTAAAGGCCACCACCGGGGCCATGGTGGCTCCGGAAACCATGCAGCACAGGGTGCCAATGACACAGCCAAAACAATGGAAAAAGGGAACCGGGATACACATGGCATCGTCTGGGGTCAGGTTCATACAGGTTGCAAGGCTTGAGGCATTACCAATGAGGTTGGTGTGAGACAGCATAACTCCCTTGGGAAAACCGGTGGTTCCGGATGTGTACTGCATGTTGATGACATCATCGGGATCCAGGGAATCCAGGCGTTCTTTAAGTTGTGCATCGGTAACTTTCTTGCCCATCTCCATAATGTCATCCCAATTGTACATCCCGGGGATTTTTTCTTTTCCCATGTAGATGATGTTTTTCAGGAAGGGAAGTTTGGGATCGCTAAATTTACCAGGCTCACTGTCCTTGAGGGTGGGGCAGACTCTGTTAATCACTTTTAAATACTCATCGGCATCCCTGACCCCTCCGGTGAGAATAAGGGTGGTGGTATCGGACTGCTCCAGAAGGTATTCTAACTCTGCACTTCTATAACTTGTGTTCACCGTAACCAGAACGGCCCCCATGCGGGCGCTGCCATATTGGGTGTAGACCCATTCTGGAATATTGTTGGCCCAGATGGCAACCTTTTCACCCCGCTCGATACCAAGTGCCATGAGTCCCTTGGCAACTTGATCGCAAATATCTCTAAACTCTTTAAAATTATACTTGATATCCAGCGATAAATACTCCAGAGCACTGTTGTCTCCCAGGTTGTCTGCCAGCATGTCTACGATGTTACCAATAGTGGTTTTGCCTATTTCAATGTCTGGTTTTTGCATTTAATCCCTCTTTAAGTAATAGTTATAAATACTTTGGACACATGTTCCTAACAATAAGGGGCTTTACATCAATTCATCCACCCTTTTACAGAAAGAGGGCAGGTACAACAGGTGAGGTATATTAATTTTGGGGCGTTTTTTTTGATGTATAACCCTTATATCTAAAGCTTTGGCTTGCTTCTAACATAAAAAATTTATGCAACCTGGACATCCTTCTTTTGACTACTAAGTACCCGGGCATATATTCCTCAAAATAAAATCCATAAATATCAATGATATATGGCTGTGGAATACCGAAAAACATATGTGTGGGTACTTAAAAGTAGTTTTCATTTTTTAAGAGTGCCCCCCTAAAAATGGGAATTCACCACGTGAAAGTGTGAAGTAGAAATGAAGAATGCCGCAACCTGGTGTCTTGTTTATTGGCATTCGCCTTAACATCCAATGTGCCGTGAAATAACAATGCGCTGAACTTCGGAAGTCCCTTCACCAATATCAAGGAGTTTCTGATCCCGGTAGAACCGCTCAACATTATACTCTTTCATGAGGCCATATCCACCATGGATCTGAACGGCATGATTGGCCACCCGTCCCATGAGTTCGGAACAATACAGTTTGGCCATGGCCGCCTCTTTTTCAAAGGGCCGCTTTTCATCTCTCAACCAGCATGCTTTGTACATTAAATTACGGGCGCACTCAATTTCCATGGCACAATCTGCCAGCTTAAAGGCAATGGCCTGGAATTTTGAAATGGATTGACCAAATTGTTTTCTATCCTTGGCATATTTCAGTGCCAGATCATAGGCACCCTGGGCGCCGCCAAGTCCCATGGAACCGATGGAGAGACGACCCCCATCCAGTGTTTTGAGCATTTGATGGAATCCATCGCCCTGGTTGCCAAGAATATTTTCCTTGGGAACCCTGACATTGTCAAAATAGAGTTCCGCTGTATTAGATGCCCGCCACATCATTTTTTTGTGCATGGGAACGGCCTTGAAGCCCGGGGTATCTTTTTCAACGATAAAACAGGTGTATTCAGGTTTCCCATTGTCCCGGGTACCGGTGATGGCCTGCACAGTGACGCCCATTGTCATCTCACAGGCGGCATTGGTGATAAATATTTTAGACCCGTTGATGAGCCAGTCGTCTCCATCACGAACGGCGGTGGTTTTGCTGCCTCCGGCATCTGAACCCGCGGTGGGTTCGGTGAGCCCAAATCCCCACAGGGCTTCCCCGGCGCAGAGTTTAGGCAGGTATTTTTGTTTTTGTTCTTCTGACCCAAAGTAGTAAAGCGGGCCAATGCCCAATGAATTTGCTGCGGCAATGGTGGCCGCCTGGGACCCATCAATTCTGGCGATTTCTTCAACAGCGATGATATAGGAGATGTAGTCCATGCCCTGTCCATCGTATTTTTCCGACACAAACATGCCAAAAAGACCAATTTCACCCATTTTGCGGGTGAGTTCAGACGAAAATTCTTCTTTTTCGTCAAGTTCGCCAGCAATGGGGGCAACTTCTTTCTGGGCAAACTTTCTCACTTCCTTGCGAATCATCTCCTGTTCTTTAGTAAGGTCAAAATTCACCCTTTTCCTCCTTAATATTTGGTGTCAATGATATAGAACTTTTGAGTTTGCTGTTCAAAGGGCACCCATGACAAACGGAAAAATAAATATGGTGATCAATGTTGAAAATGGTTGGTGCCGTCAGTTGGTTTAAATTTTTCTATTGTTGAACTGTCTTGCTTACCGAACGAGCGCTCGGTTTTATTGTAAACGATACTATATTTGTTGAAGATCATTTGTCAAATGTTTTTTTAAAAATTTAGGAAATGAGTTTTATTATGGGGGTGATTTGGAGGTGGCAGTGGGGAAAGCAGCAAGCTAAAAGCCTGATATCCGGGTCACCTCGTGCTGCCCATACAGAAGTCGTCCAAACAGACTTTCGGTAGCTATCTGCCCCCATTTTTATTAGCCTCATTTAAGGTTAAAACCACCGGCTTTCAGCCGATCATCTTTAGATATTATTCTTTTATGGAATGTCAAGTGTTCAGCAATTCTCGGGTAGGGCTTAAAGCCCCACAGGCCGGGCTACTTTCAATAAACTTTCGTGATGATTCTGTACTTTTATTGTCTATAATGCTATGAAAATATGACCCTTTTGATTTAGCACAGATCTCTGGAGTTTAGATACAATATGTTGAGCATTAAATCATTTAATATCAATATATCGTGCTCTCATTTTGTAAAAAGCGACTTAATCAACAAGCTCATAGATCATCTGAGCAAATACATATTGTGTGTTCATTTGTGAAAAATCGACTAACTCAACAGAGTTATTTGTGCAGGTGAATCAATCGTATCCTATTTAAATTCCAGGGTGGGTTTCGATGATATCAATGAATGATTTTTTAACCCATTGTTTTTATTAATATTGAAAATCTATTTTTCCATATCAAACAATGTTTACCATAAAATTTAAACAGGATACAATCAATCTTTAAATTAAAATTGCTAATTGACAGGCATACTCCTAACAATTATAATTACACATATATTAATTAAATTGCTAAGAGGTGTGCCATGGGTCAAGTAACCATATATCTTGAAAATGAAATTGAAAATAAAATGAAACATGCTGCGAAATCAAGTCAGATATCCGTGAGTAAATGGATTGCAAATATCATTAAAGAAAAAATATCAACAGAATGGCCACAAAATGTAGTAAATTTGGCGGGTAGCTGGAAAGATGAATTTCCATCATTGCAGGAAATTCGTTCAACTGAAGTAATTGATTCTAATAGAGAGACTCTGTAAAATTGTATTTTCTTGACACCAATACGCTCATTTACTTTTTTAAAGGAATGGGTAATGTTGCCGACATTTTATTTTCTAAATCCCCAAATGATATATCGATTCCATCTATTGCACTTTATGAACTCGAAGTTGGGATTGCAAAATCAACAAATTCTGCCAAAAGAAGAAATCAATTGGAGTTGCTTACCTCACGTATCAATATTTCTTCTTTTGCGGTAAAAGAAGCAGAAGTTGCTGCCATAATAAGAGCTGATCTTGAAAATAGAGGGACTCCAATCGGTCCCTGCGACACACTTATTGCTGGCATTGCATTAGCCAATAGCGGAATATTGGTAACTCACAATACAAAAGAGTTTAGCAGAGTTAATCAGCTTAACATTGAAGATTGGTATTAACTTAGAAAATATAATACATGATTTTTGAAAGCAAGCGCGGCATAACATGTCGCCCAAGGAATAATAGATGAAAAATATAATCTGGTGTTTGGTGGTGCTGATTTTGCTGATAATTGCAGCGATTATGTCAACCTTACTGTTTCTCGGTGTCGGATATGTTTTTACCATCATTCTGCCGCTGAGCCTTTTCGAGAGCGCTGTGCTGGCTATTGGCTCCGTCTTTGTCTTGGTATTTAGCATAGCAGCTATATCAATCGGCACGCAGATTTCTCGGCATGGCCTTTTCTTTCCTCGTGCGGGTCTGCAAGAGAAACCCTATGAGGATGACGAAGACGACTTTTATGACGAGGATGAAGAAGAGGAGGAGGAGTACGATGAATATGAACATGACAACGTACTGAAGCCACATCAATTTATTAAAAATACGGTCAAGATTGGGAGAAATACCCCCTGTCCATGCGGAAGTGGCCTCAAATACAAGCGTTGTTGCGGGAAGTAGTGCGTTTGCGGTGTGCCAAGAAGACCCAACCAAACATTACAATTAGCGACATTTGCAGATGGCTGGTCGCTCCACCAAATTTTTCACAGCTAACGCTTTGTAAATAGGGGACAGACCACGTTTTTTTCTGCATCAATAGTTCTCAACAAGCAAATGAAGGATGCCTATTTTGGGGATAAAAGGGACAAAAAAACGTGGTCTGTCCCCTATTTCCCTCTGGGATAAAAGGGACAAAAAAACGTGGTCTGTCCCCTATTTCCCTGGAAGGGGGGGGTGGGGGCAGGGCTTGCCTGGATGGGCAAGCCCTGTGTTGTTATTTGTCTTCACCGGCAAGGAGTTCAGCCAGATGAATCACTTTGAATTTTCGGTTCTGGCTTAAGGCACCGCCCCGGAGTTGAAGGATGCAGCCCGGGCACTCGGTGACCAGAAGTTCTGCTCCGGTACTTTCGGCATCATCCAGTTTCCGGGTGAGGATCTCCCTTGACACCGCCGGGAAGTTGGCGGAAAAACTGCCGCCAAATCCGCAGCAGGTCTCCTCTTCTGCTGCCTGCACAAAGGTGTTCCCCGTGTGGCGGATGAGTTCTTTGGGAGCGTCCTTGATACCAAGACCCCGGCACAGGTGACAGGGGGAGTGCCAGGTAATTTTTTTGGGGTCTTTCGGTTGACTCGCATCCGGGCCATTGGTTTGCTCCGTTGAGCCTTTGGGAAAACCTGCGATGTCGTGGAGAAACTGGCTGAAGGGCATCACTTTGTCAGCAAATTTAATAGCCTCCTCCCCAAGAATATCCTCTGCAAGGGATGGACAGGCGTGTTTAAGATGGGAGGCACAAGAGGCGCAAAGGGTGACAATGTAGTCGGCCTTAACATTCTTAAACGCCGTAATGTTTTGAACGGCAACATCCCGGGCCGCCTCTTTTTCTCCCATCATCATGGCTGGAAGTCCGCAGCAGGACTGGCCCATGGGGAACTCAAATACAATGTCTCGGCCAGATGACTGCATGGCTTTGATCCCGGCTTCAACCTGTTCCGGGTAGACAAAATCCTGGACACATCCTGAAAATATGGCAACTCGGATGGGCTTGGTTCCGGATTTGGTTCCAGGTTTGGAGGGGGCGGTTTTAAGGTCTTTTTGTATGGCCTCCCAGCGATCCCTGAAGGGAACCTCTGCAATGGCAGGTAATCTCTTAAAATTGTGCTCCTTGAAAAAAATCATGGGCAGATGGCGAAGATACTGGGTGTTCCCGGTGACGGGCTTTTGGGCAAGACTTGCGGCCCTTAAGAGTCCATGGAATAATTTTCGGCTTTTCAGGACTTTGGCAAGCATGAGGCTTTTTATCGGATGTCCTTCCTTGTCCTGGATCAGGGTGTGGACCTCCTTGATGAGCCGGGGAAGATCAATACCCGCAGCGCACACGGTTTTACAAGCCCCGCAATTGGTACAGTTTTGAACCAGATTTCTGGCATTTTCCGCGCCATGGAAAAAATAGGTGGTGATCAGTCCGATGGCACCAATGTATATATGCCCCATTTGATGGCCTCCCACCATGCGGTACACCGGGCAGACATTGGCGCAGGCCCCGCATCGGACACATTGGAGGATCTGGGCGAAATCAGGGTCAGCGGCTATTTTGCTGCGTCCGTTGTCAAGTAAAACAATGTGCATTTCCCTTTTTCCAGAGGGGACCACGGTACACTGGGAAGGTCCGGTGATCCATGTGACATAGGAGGTCAGGCGTTGACCGGTTGCATTTCTGGGAAGGACCTTGGCAATGGTCAGGGCGTCTTTTAAAGAGGGAAGGAGCTTGTCAATGCCAGCCAGAACCACATGGACCTTTGGCAGGGTGGTGGCAAGGCGGGCATTGCCCTCGTTGGTCACGATACCGATGGTGCCGGTGCCGGCAATGACAAAATTGGCACCGGTGATGCCCATGTCCGCTTCAAGAAATTTTTCCCTGAGTTCTTTTCGGGCCACCTTTACCAGTTTTTCGATTCCGGCATCCTGGAGTTTGCCCGTAACACTGGAAAATAGATCCGCCACCTGGAACCGTGACAGGTGGATAGCTGGCATGACCATGTGGGATGGGCCTTCATGGCGAAGCTGGACAATCCATTCGCCAAGGTCCGTCTCTGTGACTTCAAGCCCCTCTTTTTCCAGGAAGGGGTTGAGATGGGTCTCTTCGGCAGTCATGGATTTAGATTTAATTATTTTTTTTGAATCCGTGGCTTTGGCAATTTCTGCGATGATTCGATTGGCATCCTGGGCCGTTGCTGCCACATGGACATGGATACCGTTGCTGGCAGCCTTTTCCTGGAATTGTTCCAATAGCTGCTTGTTTTGTGCTGTGGCATTTTTTTTGATTTCTGCCACCTGGGCAATCAACTTATCCACATCCATACCGGCAAAGGCGTTTTTGCGGCTTTCCCGATAGGCCAGGGCAAACCGGTCCATGGCCCCCCGGAGAAATTCATTGTCAAGGGCTGTGTCAATTCTTTGCTTGTACGCCTTTATGGGCTCACCTTTTTTTGATGATCTTTCCATGATCAGCTCCTGTCCGGTTCCGGGGTGGGGGGGTGATTTTCCAGCAGAACAATGTGAAGTTCCAGGGGGCCGTGGACCCCGATAGCAAGCACCCGTTCAATATCCGCCGTGCGGCTTGGGCCTGTGATAAATGCCGTGTATGAGGAGGGCTTTGAGATAAGGCTTTCCAATTCATCTGCCATGTCCAGGGCCGTTTCCCGAATGTTTGATACGGGCAGAACAGCCACATGAACATCGCTGATCATGGTGGTAAGCCGTTTTTCCTCGGAATCGGAATTGATCACCAGGGTTCCTGTCTCGGCAATGCCAAAATCTGCAAAGGTCACCCCCACATGAATGCCGTTTCCATGGTTTCTCAAATTGTCGGTGACAAGGGTAATCTCATTTTGAAGGCACAAGTCTTCCAGGAGTTTAAATGAAGGGGCATCAAGGTCATGGGCCGCCAGGGTTTTTTGATTTTCCTCCCCGCCCTGTGGGGCTGACGCTTCATTTTCAGAGGCTGTCAGACAATGGGAAATCTCCGTTGTTTTACAGATGGAAACCGCCGTTTCAAGGGCCTGCTCAATGGTTTTAACCCTGTGAACAACTGAAGAGACAAGAGCGGTATTCTCCTTAAATTGCGTTATTATATCCATTTGTTCCAATAGTTTTTCCTTGATGAGTAATATCTGGGGATACGTTACTTAAGGACCGCAAATTTTATAACTTGAACGAAATAGCTTGCCTTTTGGCCCACCTACTGCGTTGCGTGGCAAATGCTAAATCTGCCTGCTATTAAACCTTAAATGCGCCTTGTAGATGAACCACCAGATTTTATAGATTGCTCTGCGTTATTTCTGTCCAACTTATTTCATCTGCAGTCCTAATCCTCCCAATTGTGAAATCAATGTGGAGACAGAGTTTGAATTAAATAAGGAACCCCCGGACCCTATCGGTTTTTATGATGCGCCAAAAAAGACGCCCGGCAGCCAGGTAACAATGGCTGGGAACAGACACAGAATGATAAGGCTGAGCACCTGAAGCAGAACAAAGGGCATGATGCCTTTGTAAATGTGCATCATGGTAAATCCCTCGGGGGCCACTCCTTTGAAATAGAACAGGGCATACCCAAAGGGCGGTGTCAGAAAAGAGGTTTGAAGATTCACACAAAGAAGAAGGGAGAACCATAGGGGGTCAAATCCAATTTCTATGGCAATGGGCAGGAAAATGGGAACGGTGACCAGTAAAATGGCGGCCCAATCAATGAACATACCCATTAAAAAGACGATGGCCATCATGATGCCAAGAATGGCCCATCGGTTCAAACCGCTGCCGATGAGAAGATCTGCCACCACATCGCCGCCGCCCATGCTTAAAAATACCGTGCTGAAAAATTTTCCGCCGATAAAGAGCAACATGACCATGGAGGTGGTCTTTAAGGTTGCAAAGGCAGATTCCTTTAAAACCTGAAAGTTGAGTTTTTTATTGACCAAGGCAAGAACCATGGCACCACATGCCCCAAGGCCAGCTGCTTCTGTGGGTGTTGCAACCCCGGCAAGAATGGTTCCCATGACGGCAAGGATCAGGGCAAGGGGTGGAACCAGGGAACGCAAGGTCATGCTCCACTTCTGGGCAGCCGTGTATGAGGACGCTTCGGCTTTTGAAATGGGCGGTCCAAGCTCAGGGTTGATGTTGCAGCGGATATAAATGTATG